>Ga0181612_125057_pt1 | contig 11636 bp, 10 predicted proteins | sample HoacroProtozoa21_FD_119630 | JGI IMG/M metagenome (GOLD analysis project Ga0181612, IMG submission 119630) | Hoatzin crop microbial communities from Cojedes, Venezuel. Combined Assembly of Gp0051906, Gp0051904, Gp0051908 | reverse complement strand
CTCTTCAGGATGGGCATGAGTCCCCTTGCTCGCTGGCAGATGGAGTCCCACCCAGGAGGAAATCTTTGGGACCTGCTTTGTGCAGGTCTTGGTGAAAGCCTGAGCCTACAGCCCCGGGCTCACAGGAGCATCCCCTCCACCTGAAGCCCTCCTGATCCCCCCTGGTCACCACGGCTCTTCAGCTGCACTGGCTTGCTGCAGTTCTCTTGGTCTTTGTCAATGGCACGTTTGGTAGATCTGCAGCCATCGTGCTTTCTGACATGTTTTCTTTTCCCCCGTGATTTTGAGAAATGTATTTGTTTCTTTGTTGAGGAGGGAGAGGGAAAGGTCATCCCTTGCTAGCAACTCATTAAAGTGAAACAATGGAAACAACAGCAAACGGGCTCTGGGACTGGCTTCTTCAGGCATGTGTGACGCTGCCTTTTGTCAACGCAGGAGAGGGGTGGCCATCAAGATGGTGGTATTGTAGGGAGGCCCTCCCACAAACCAGTTCAAGGCATCGCTGCAGGAACTCAGTATGTGTTAGGGCTTTTGTTTGTTTGTTTTGTGTGTGTGTGTGTGCGTGTGTGCGATGTGTGTTTAGCCCCTCTGTCATTAAAAAAGAGTATTTTATGAAAATTTTCTCCTTCCCTCCTCCCAGGCTTCCCGGCTTTGACCAGTTCTTTTTCCTTTATGTGGGAGGTAGCTGCATTTGTCTCAATAATTGTGTTTCCCTGTTGCTATGTACTGCTGAGGACTTGGTGACACAATGAAGATGTGAAGCGTTCCTCTTTCCCAGGCCTGGCTCCAGAGGTTTGGTTTCAGGGTACATTCTGGCGTCCTCTCCTTCCAGGATGCCCGTATGGGGTTTGAAGTCCATCTGGCATTTGAAGTGAGAGACATTGCTTAGAGCTGATGGTCACATTCAGAAGTGATGTGCAGAAGGAACCACTGCTCCATGCCTGCAGTACATCTAAGGATTGCTTGCTCAAGTCCATTGCCTGTCCTAACAGGAAAGGGGGAACAGTCACCCATGTTCATGGAGGATAGCCTATCTCTGTCCACAAGGATGCCCTATACTTGAATGTCCTGCTGGGCCTGTTGGCCTCCAGACACCAAACAACCACTTAATGACCTGTCCCAAACCCCATCCTACCGGCTGCTGGCTGGACTGCTCTCAGACAGCCACAGTGGCCCACGCAGGCGTATGGAGAGCTGCATCGCGGGCAGAAGCTGCTGCAGGCAGCTGCACCTGTGCAACGCATTGCCCGTGCCCGGCCTCCCCTGCCCTGCTCTCTGTGGGGACCTGCCACTCACTGCAGCCCTTTGGAGGTGGGAAGCATGGCGCAGCAAGTGCATCCTGCCCAAGGTTCCAGGCTTGGGGCAGTGCAGAAGTTCTCCCGGTTTGAGGTGGGACACTTCACTGCACTGCAAAGAAGGGCCGGGTACAGGGGTCTCAGACATGTTGCAGGACAAGGGCTGGGAGTGGAACAAAGTGCTGCTGGCACGGGGCAAGAGGGACACGTGGGGAATGGGAACAGGAGAGGGACTGCGCAGGTTTTGTGGGGCACCTTGCTGGAGCCCACAAGGCAACGTCATGGACTGGGAGCAGTCTGGACGTGAGGGAGAGGAGCACCCTGTGAAAGCAGGAGGGTTTGGAAAGCATCTTAGCTACTGACGGGCAGCCTGCCTACCTGCCTCCCAGGGCAGTTAGCGCAGGGCGGGAGAAGCCGAGACCCTTTATCACTGCTCTGGCCTGGGCATTGCGGGACAAAGTAGGAAACCTGCTGTTTCTTGACATGATGCGTTTATAACGAACCGGTGAGATACCTCGAGCGGGCAGCAGAGGCTGTGCCCTCCCGGTGCCCGGCTGCCGCAGGGGGAGGGAGCTCCGGCCGCCTGCAGCCGCCCTTACCGGCCCCGGGAGACCCCCGCGGGGCTGCGGGAGCCGGGGCCGGGGCCGGGCTGTGCTTCCCCGCAGCGCGGAGAGGTGGCAGCAAAGGCCCTGGGACGGAGGGAATGCGCGTCCCCCACCCCGGCTCCCGGCCCCACGGGGGTCCCGCGACCCGCACCCTCGGGCTGAAGCCAGCTCCGTCCCTAGATCACCAAACCAGAGCATGGTTTGGGATGGAAGGCACCTTTAGAGATCATCTAGTCCATCCTCCCTTAGACATCTTTCACTAGACAAGGTTGCTCAAAGCCCCGTCCAACCTGACCTTGATCACTTCTAATGATGGGGCAACCACAACAGGTTCAGGGGATCTGAACCTGCTTTTAGGACCAGATGAGCTTTAGCATTTTGTCCCCTGTTCCAGTCCAGGGCGGCACCTCTGTGCCCACTGACAGTCCAGGGCGATGGGAATCCCACGAGAACAGCTTGTGAGACTTCAGGACTTGTCAAAGCTGAAGTTGAACCCTGATCCCAGCCTGGCCGGGTGCCCACAGCCCAGCCAGACCTAATCTGTGACTGTACACTGCCCATGTTTAATGAGGTATTGTGTACGGATGTGTCTGACTGTGTGTATGCACATGTCGTGGGCTCCGGGTGTCTCGCTCAATGTTTGCATCTGTCTGTTAGCGAGTTTGGGCATCTGGGGCCATTCCCCTTGCCTGATTAAATATCTCCCCAGGAGCGTGTTTGTGTAGCTGTGGATCTTATCGCATGTGTCTTTGTCTGCACACAGAGGTGTTCACAGCTTTGCCTGCGTACAGTATTTGCACAGTGCCAGTGGGTCACGCTGGGCTGTTGAAGATGCTTCTTCCACCGTTGAGATGTGTTGAGTGATGGGGGATGGGTGGGTGGCCGGCATGAGGCCAAAGGCTGGGTGAAAGAGTGCAGGTCGGGATGGGTTTCCCCATGGGTTATGCATCAGAGTGGGGACCAGTGCTGCTCTGGGGCCATTCCCTCCCCTCAAGGAGAGTACACTGTCCTGTACCTTGCAGCCATGGAGTGGGGGACAAAGCATTCCTGAGGCTTGGACGCAACATCAGAGATCACCCCCCCACACACACACGCTTGCAGTGAGGTGCCCCTGCGAGGGGCTGCTGGCAGCTGCTGTGGCCCTGGGCAGGGCAGTGCCCTAAGCCTGGCCACAGCTCCTTTATCCCAAGCGGCTCTGGGGTTCAGCAGGCTCCCCCTTGCCAAAATGGCCCATGATGGAGGCAGCACTCATATGATGGTCCCTTTCCCATGTCTCTTCACTCCTGGCCTCCCTGCCGTCACCCAGCTCGTTTCCCATCCATAGCATCCCTCCTGGCCGGAGCATTGCCCTGCCTCCCCATGCCACCCTCCCCACAGGGATGCCGGGACCCCACGGGGCACTGGGCCGGCAGGCAGGGAGGGCTGGCAACTACGGGCAGCAGGAGGATCAGAGCCCCCCGCACATGTGCTGTCCACCCTGTCATCACCTCCATGAAGGAAAGCTGATGCTGGCTGGGGATGTGCCCCCCGGCTCTCTCTCTTTGTCATGAAGAGCCAAGCATGCATGTCAGAAAAATCACCCCGTGGTAGAAACTATCCTCGCCGGAGCACAGCACTCCCTCCTCCGCTCCGTGGCCGCAGGGGTGTTTGGCTGCAGATATTTGCTGAGCAATTTGCATTCAATTACAGAAGCCAGAACGACTGGGAGGATTTTCCTTCTGGTTTTCTCTCAACCGAAGCCAACTTGTCCGAATTACAACCTAGGAAGCATCTCATTAGTGGGAGGTGAGGTCTCCAAAACACAGAGGGCGCAGAAAACACTCTGCCAGCGGCGTAAGGATGCGGGCTGGCTGGCATGCAAGAGGGTGAGGAGCTTATCTGGTCATCGTCTTCTCTCGCCTGTGGTAATCTTCCCCGTGCATGCCCTCTCCCGTGGCACCTGAGCAGAGAGGAGATGGGATTTTGGAGGCTGCCAGCTCATCACATCACTTCCCCACTCCCGCTTTTGCTCAGGAGGTGTTTGATTTTGCTGGGCTAAAGTGTAGACTGGTTTTTCCCATAAATTACTTTCCCCACCACCTTCTCCTGCCCTTTCTCCAAGGGCACGTGGTGTCACCTGGGCCAGGAGAAGGTGAAGGTCTAGTGGCAGAGTCCTGGGGGTGGACTGAAAGGAGGATCCTCAGCAGTGCCGCTGGGCTGGTCTGTCTCAACGCTGTTGTCCCAAGAGGCTGGTGGCTGGGGAACATCCTTCACCTGGAGATCTACTCCCCAGCACGGATCTCCTGGAGGGACTCATGCCAGAGAGACTTGTGTGGAGCCTGCACAGTCCCAAGACTTGCTGGAGACCTCGTCTTAGGTGGGATACAGACTGGCACAGGGGTTGGGACATGGGGAGGGGGCGAGGCAAGACCCATCCAACACAGGGGCAGAGGGAGAAGGGACTTGGCACCCAACAGCTGAAACTACAGAGGGGTTTTCTGCCGAGGTTTCAGAACAGGAGAGATCAGGGAAGTGCAGCTGGCAACCGCGCTTGAGCTTACAAGGTGACTTTTATGCCAATAACCTAATGTCCTTCCAAAAATACTTTCCTGGATAGAGCTCGCAAGTAAACTGCTGAGCCAGCTTCTACCAGCGACTGAGATGGAGCCATGACTCTGACATCCTCCTACCGACCGCTGCACTCGGGGCGTAGATGCTGGCTGATGCGATGCTCGCTCCCATGCAGGAGCGAGGACATCCATCTTTTGAGGGGGGAGGTTGGGTGTGGGGACCCCCCTCACCCAGCCACCTCCCGGTCCCAGCAGAGCCAGTGGGTGCTGGTGGAGAGCCATGCCATCGCCCTGGCTCCCAGCCCACGCAGGGAGGTGTCTTCGTTCCCCTGCCGACTGCACCATCTGCTCCCCGAGCTGCTGGCCCAGGCTGGCTCTTCCTGGCTGCTCTCCCTGCCCAGCGCCTCCCAACCCTCCTCAAGCACCTGGTACCTGGGCAGGAGCATCCGTCTGTGCTCTGCCACCACGGTGGAGGTGGCTGCTGGGGAGCTCTGGTCCCCTCCCTGCATCGTGTTGCCTCTGCCAGCACCTGGTGACAGCATGCACTTGGGGAAGTGGCTGTGCCATCGAAAGCCACCTCCTTTTCTCCTCTTCTTGGCAGCTGTAAGGCTGTAGCTTCTATTTCAAGTTCGATTTTGATGAGCTCCAGCTTCAAGCTGGGTGATCTTGTAATGACTTTGTCTGCAAACGAGCATCTCTCATGCGTCCTGCAGGTATTCCTTGGGTGAGAGCGAGGCTGGACACCAGCTCCATTGAGCACTAGATGAAGGAAACGCTGCGATGGAGAAAGCCAAGCTGCCTGCATCAGGTCACCCACACCTCTACCAGCCCCACTGGCAGAAGAGCTGCTGGGTATCTCCAGCATGATGTGCTTCCCACAGAGCCAGGTTGGCTGGCATCTGCTGTGCCCCATGGGTCCCCATGTCCCCAGGACACCCCAGTATCTTGCTTCTGGGCTGTGAAGTGCCTGAGCCCCTTGACATGACCAAGGCTGTTTTTTGATGTGGAGCTCCCCCTTGGTCCCCATGAGGACCATGTCCCACTGAGGGAGGATGAGGAGGAGTTTCCACCAGAGGAAACTGCTCCTCTCCACCATGAGAGGTGGGGGAGTTGTGGCCTGGCCCAGCAGATACGCCATGCAGCTCTCCCCACCGCAGGCTGCCCACCCTGTCCCCGGTGAGTCTTCTGCCCCTCTGTGTGGAAGAATCAGGTCCTCCTTTTCCTGAACCGCACCTGCCTCCCCCTTGGGGGCTGGCTGCTCTTGCTCACTGCCTGTGGAGGGGCTGGTTGATGCTCCCAGCCAGGCAAGGCAAGTCCCCCGTGAGCACCGTCCCACGCGGCTGCGCTCAGTGGCATGCCACGCTCCACGCCCTGTCCTGGCTTTGCTGCTGCTGGCACCCTGGAGATGCCCATCCTTCACTCCCCTTGCCTCCAGCAGCCCACAGGCCCAGCACCACCCAGCTTTGCCCCTCCAGACCTGTCCCCGCTCCCCTTGCCCCACCACCCCTGGGCTGCCATGGGTCTGTGGGGTGCCCTGGCTGCAGTCCTTTAGGGGCTGGGGACAGCGCGGGGGGAAGAAACACCCCCCAGGCAGCTTGGGGCGGAGAGGAGGAGTGGGAAGGGGGTCGGGAGACAGGGCAGCCCACCGCCCAGCTTGGTCGCGCCGGCTCCCCTCCCTGGCCTCACCATCCCATTTATTACCCCTCCGCCATTCATCGGGCCAGACAGATGCCCCCAAATAAATACCCCCAGACAATAGGGTGGGAGGGGCCAGTGAGGCTCCTCATGAATAAACATGACAGTCTTTGGACACAGCTTCCTCTCTTTGCAAAATGGGACCAATTGTGCAGCAGGCATTTAAAATTCAGCCGTGGTCGGGCTGTCTTCCAGTGCCCCCCGAACTGCCGAGGTGCTTCATTTATTTCATAATTTCCCCTCCTCCCCCCTCGGTGACAGACCTCGCTCTTTTCATGCCTTGTCCTCCCTCTTTCTTTCCTTCTTGCTCCCTTTCTCTGATTCCTTTTTTTTAAATCTTCCTTCCTTTTCCTACTCCTTGTTTCTTTCTCTCCCTGGCTTTTGTGCCGAGGGCCGTGACGAATGGCTCAGAAAAGAGGGTGCTGTGAGAAACTGGAGCTGCTGCTGGCAGAGTGGGTGGTGAGGACCTGGTGCTTGGGGGGCCGGGGGGGTTCTGCCTGCAAGCGCCGGGCTGGGGGCTCCCATGCGGTGCTGGGTGGCAGGGTGGTGTGGGCTCCCCAGGGGCCTTGCTGCGTGGGTGCTTGGAAAGCCAAGGATCAGGTCCCCTTGCCTGTGCCCCTGCCTGTAGGCAGCCAGCCCTGCCAGTGCCCATCCCAGCACTCCCAGCCTCTGGCTCTGTGTGGCAGTGGGGAAAGGTCTACCTTGCTGTATTGTGGTGAAAAACAGCCCCGGGCAGGGATGTCAGAGCACCCAAAAACTGGGAGATGTGGAAGGAATAGGAATAAGGAGATGGCCGGCCACAACAGGGCAGCCCCAGTTTTGATGGAGGGCTCCTTGGCCAGGGTTTGCCAGACCCCTGAGCTACTCCCATATCGGGGTGGCCCCAGCCATGCTGGTCTTTAGATCCTGTATGAGTGGTTTGTTGGGATCTTGGACAACAGCATCCCCAGTAGGCTCCCAACACCCCCATGCCCACACATGCTACTTCATCCCAGGGAGAGGACGAAAGGGTGAAGGTAGAGCCAGAGCAGCAGCAGGGAGCAGAGGAGTGGGAGCCCCAGGGCACCGGCGGCAGCGTGGTTCAGCATCCCCGGAGGATGTGCTGCACCCAGGTGTTTCCTCAACCACGTGCTGAGATCCCGACGCCACGCACCTCTGCAAACGCCAGAACATGCCCATGCCTGGCATGGGATGGCTCCACAGGTCGTGGCAACCCTTGCTCCGCTCGCTGTGCTGCTCGGGGGTTGGCAGGAGGATGCATGGAAAGGCAGAGTCCCCAACACTCATCCTGCCCCCAGGGCTCAGCCTGGTGGGACAAGCAGCACCCAGTCCCTGGGGAGCTGCAGGAAGTCCGTGGGCAGCTCTGGTGTTGTTCCTGCACTAGAAGAAAGCCTGCCTACCCTTTCCCCATCTCTGTGATCATCTGTCTGGAACCCAGGCAAGGAAAATGTGAGTTTCTAACCAAGGGTTGGCAAAAAGGATGCTGTGAATGAGGTGTCACCTGCCAGACCACCTCCCCTTGGGGAAGGGCTGGCAGGAGAGACGAGGGTCATGCCGGCAGCAGCAGGTGCCAATGGGGACAAGGGACATCACCAGCTGCAGACCGGGGGTGTCCAGAGCCTCCCTCCAAACCCCTGGGGGCTCTCAGCGCCTGGTGACTTGGGGCACAGCTTCCTCAGCCCATGAGAGGATGCAGGGGTCTCACCCGGGGCTTGGGGGTGATGCTGTGGGATGGGTGTGCTCTTGTGAAGAGCCGCCGTGCATCACCCACCACCACCTCCCTCCCAGGTACCGCTGCCCGGCTGTCCTGCTCCGCTGGCGGGCATGGCCGGCTGGCAGCCCTCAGGAGGACGGGCCTGGCAGGCTCCAGCAGCAGGAGGGCTCCTGCATTACAATCCAGTACAATCTGTCCCCCTTCCTGCTGCCCAGCAGTAGGGGAGATGGTTACTGTTTAATCCCATCTGACAGCTCTTTCATCATCTGCCTGCCTCCCTCCAGCTTCCCCATGGTTCGTCCAAGACTCCTTTGTGGCCGTAATCAAAGCCTGGTGAGTGATGGCTGTTCGGGGGGAGGGAGGGAAGGGACAGCCGAGTGAGGGTGACTCGCCTGCCAGGGGGGCGAGAGAGCACGGCCTTGCCATGGCCCACAGAGCTCCTTGGGATGAGGATGGTGGCATCACGGTGTGGGTGCCTTTGCTGTGCAGCTCCTGCAGGTGTGGCGGTCGGTGGTGGCACTGGGAGCTGGACTGGATGGAGCATCCCCAGCGCTGGGATCCATATTGGACCAAGTATCCCCAGTGCTCAGAGCTGGACTGGACTTAGCATCCCCAGTGCTGGGAGCTGGACTGGATTGTGCTTCCCCAGTCCTGGGACCTGGATCAGACTGAGTGTCCCCAGCACTGGGAGCCGGACTGAACAGAGCATCCCCAGTGCTGGGACCTTGTCTGGAAAGAGCATCCCCAGTGCTGGGAGCCACGCAGGATGGAGAAACCCCAGTGACAGGTGGGTGGCTTCCCAAGGTTAGGCCAGGAGGTCCTGGTCAGGACAGCAGGGCTGGTGTCTGAGCAGGGGCCAGGCAGGAGGTCAAGGCTGCACCAAAGGTGGTCTCCCTGCGGGGCAGAGAAGCAGATCTCCTCCCTCCCTCTCCCGTGCACCCTCCGAGCATCCTTGCTGGGGCCAGAGGCACACTGGCTCAGACCGCCCTGATGCCCTGGCTCTGCCTGCCTTTCACTCCAGGCGCGCGAGCGTGGCCCTGAAGCACGGCTGCCCTCTCCCTGTGCCAGGGAAGACTGAGGACACTGCGTGGGAGGGATTTTGGTGCAAACCCCTCAGGCAGCACATGCTTCTGCCATCAAGGCATGGCTTGCACATCAGGGTGAGCCTTGCTATGCCATGGGAGTCTCTGCTGTCCCCATCAGCAGAGAGTTGAGGACTACACCGCTCCCAAACAGGCTGGTTGCCATCAGGGCAGGCTGGGGCAGGTGAAATGGCCTCCAAGGGGTCCTCTGGCTTTGACATTTCTGTGAAATTTGGGAAACATGGCCCCAGACTTGACCTGGAGGCTGTGCATGGGTGATGGACTAGAGGAGCCCACCAGTGACCTATCTGCAGGGTCACCCACAGCTTCCCTCTGCTCATCTCTGTCTGGACTGAGCCTCAGCCCCCGGTGCCTTGGCTTCTCCCAGTACAGACCAGTGCTCAACCATTACCATACCAGTGACAAAGCATACGGGTCTGCAGGGGCTGGAGGGAAGCATCCTCCTGTGTTCATTCATGCTTCAGGCAGGGACTCAGCACCCAATGGTGCTGTTGTAGAATCGTCCTCATCACCACCAGCCTGGCCCGACCCATCCTAAACTCATTGCAATATTTTTGTGGGTTTCAATAGCTATAAAAATGCAATGCTGTGCCTTTGCTGAATTGCAAAGCATTCGAAGAGCTGGGTTCTGTCTCTGGGAGGACCTGGCAGTGCTCTGCACCATGGCGTTTCCTTGCTCAGCAGTAGCAGAGCAGGGAAGTGGAGGAGCATCCCCCTCCTGAAAACGTGCCGCTGCAGTCCAAGGCAGCTGCCCCTGAGCCCCTGTGGCTGAGGGACACCCCAGTTCCCCAGGGAGGGAGCCTGCATGTCCATGGGTTATCACATACATCGCGGCAGGGTGACAGCATTTCCCAAGAACACATGTTCCCTCGTAAACCTGGGCTCTGCTTATCTCAAAGGGCACATCCGACAATTAGCTTATCTGCTGTGAAAGTGAGGAACGGCTTTGGTTATCTGGCTGCCTTCCGCAGGCTTGGGAAAAAAACAGGGAAAGAGCCTCTGGAAGACCAAGGCACATCCTCAGCGTCCTATAAATAAAGTGACTGCAGCGTGCTACAGACGGACTCCATGTGCTCGGGGTGGAGAGCGGGAGGTGCCCTCTGCTTTTAATGATGCTTGGTGCCTCCTCGTGTAAAAAGCTGCCAGCTTTGCCAAACCATCCCAGGCTGGGTGGAAATTTTTTGCAGGGTGGGTTGCAGCCTCCAGTTAAATTTTGGGGGGGAAATTTCAGCTGGAGAGCATGGGTCTTTCCAAAAAAGAGGATAAGGGAAAAGAAATAATTTGTCCTTATTTTGTTATAACTTTGAAGCAACTTGGCAAGTAAGGAGGGAAGAGAGGCTGAGATTCATCTTGTGTCACTGGAATATGCTCAAATTTGACCAGGCTAGAACACTTTGTTTGGGAAAAAATGTGGTTAGCACAAGCTCAGTGCAAACCTCTTCCATGGGAGCTGCTCCCATCCCAGGGAACAGGTTCACCACCTCCCAGCTCCTGCCCGAGTGGCCATTGTAGCAAAGGGCCACCCATGTCCCAGGGGTGCCGAACCCCACCAGTGGCACAAGGGTCAGAGGAACGACACAAGGGAGCCTGCAGCCAGGTGACCTCCATCCTCTGCTTGCCGTGCCAGCGCCATGCTATGCTTGACTTTATTTTGGGTGATTTAAACCACTTTTCTCCCGGCCCATAGCAATCCTGTGTGAAGCACACACATAGCAAAGCATGCACATTTAGCCAACCTCGTGCAGCATGGTTAAGTTGTCCTCTGTGCAATGTCCTTCAGCCCCAAGGATGTTTCTTGTCCCTGCCTGGCCCACGACATGGTATTGCTCACTTGGAGAGAAAATTAAGAATTGACTGAGTTAATTTGCTGCAGATTATTGTTTGAGGAGCCAATAAGTAAAAAAACTAGTGGACAGCCCAACTTTTCTCCCTCCTGGAGACTCCTGGAGACTTCTTGGAGGACTTTCTGGAGGACTTCCTGATGCTCCTTCCTCCTGGAGACTTTCAGGAGGATGGCTGGTGCCCCATGTTCTGCTCTGAGGAAGGCACAGGCTGCCTTTGGAGGGGAGCTTCAGTTTGGTCCCCCCGCTCCTCCCCCTGATTCCTGCTATCCCCCAAATCCGTAAGAAGAAACAAGTATCTTGTTTGCAAACTAAAAACTAGAAATGATTTATATGTTTATAAGCTCGGCTCTGGCTCCATTTATTTTGGCAAGGAAATTGTTTGCATCTTTGCAGAATTCCTTCACCCAAACCACTCATTAGATATGAATTTCAAAACAGCCAGAGGGAGCGGGTGACTCAGGGGAATTAGCAAATGGCTTCCCAAAGCCTTTTACGTCAAGACCAGCAGCTCAATTCCAGGTCTTGATGCCAGTGGCCCAGAAGACACTGTCATCTAATGTTAGGTCAGTGACCGTGAGCCAACGAGTGCATTTGAGGACCTTGGTCTTTGACTCCTAGCTGGCAGGTGCCTTCACCATGAGAAACCTCAGCCAATCAACGAGCTTTCACCAGACAAGATGATGTTGGCTACAGGAACTGACCGAGAAGCAGAGGTGTTCCACCACAGCCCTTTCACCCCAGCATGGAGATCTGGGGACTTCTGGAAAGCACATTTGAGGAGTGTCAGGCTTGAAGCCTGGAGATGGGGAGAGCCTGTGACAAATGTTGCCT
>Ga0181612_120999_pt1 | contig 11636 bp, 14 predicted proteins | sample HoacroProtozoa21_FD_119630 | JGI IMG/M metagenome (GOLD analysis project Ga0181612, IMG submission 119630) | Hoatzin crop microbial communities from Cojedes, Venezuel. Combined Assembly of Gp0051906, Gp0051904, Gp0051908 | reverse complement strand
CAGGGAAGGAATTATCATTTTAACAGTGTTCTGCCAAACAGTTTTCAAGTCGCATGGGGAGCCCAGTCGGTTAACAGACATGAAATCACTGCAGAAGCCACCGGAATTCGGTTTTCGGAGAGAGGTCAAGGGCTGCCGGAACTTCTCACCAGGTCCAAAACAAATGCCTCGTCGTTACTATCAACATTGCTGTGTTTGAGAGGGTCTGAGGTTTAAGTAAGCCGTTTCACGAGCTGCTGCCCGGCTTCGGAGCTTTCCACGCAGGGAGGTGCGTGTTCGTTAGTCTTTTGTACAATTTTGCTGTAATTGCTGTTGTGGAAAGCCTCTCCCCACCAGCTGTGAAGAACCTGGCCAGTGTTTGTGCTTTCTCTCACAAGTGCGAGAAGTGGCATGGACAATAGCCCAGAGTATCTAGATGTTTTCTTACTAGTTATTTGCAAGTAGTGTCAACTTAATCCAGAGGAGCTGGTTTATGGGCTTTTTGTTGCTGTTGTTTTTGTTGTGCTTGCGTGTTAGAGAAACCATATATTTGTGTGAATACCTGGGCTCCTGAGCACACGTCCTCTTCACAGGTCTCTGGTTACAGCCAGAGGTTACAGCCTTGCTGCTCCTCGTGCTGTAGGTGACCCTGCTTCGGCAGGGGGTTGGACTGGGTGACCCACAGAGGTCCCTTGCAACCCCGAACATTCTGTGATTCTGGGTTTATTTCTCTGGGGTTTACCCGCCGCTGCGATGTTCTGCCAAGGAAGCTGGAGCGCTGGGAGCTCTGCTGTCGGCGTGCGTAAGGGCCGGAGCTTTCCTCCACAAAGCACTTGACCACCTTTAAACACACGCAGCCGTACGCTCTCCATCCCAGGGGTGAGCTGCCACGGGCTGCTGGCTGCCAGGGTGGCTCGTGGTCGTTGCAGGGGAAACACCACAAACTCCATAAAGTCACGGCCATCGCCTTCAGCTGGGGGAGCGCTCGGGGAGATTGATCGCCCTACCGGAAGCACTTCGCTTGCCTTGGGCAGAAACACAATTCACCAGCTCTGGTGTGGCCCGACTTTCACAGACAGCTCTCCAGACACCACCAAGAGTATTTTCTCCCAAGTTTGGAGGTGGAGGAGGGTGCAAGGAAGCAATGACACACGCGGTGCCATGCAGGAGATGTTTGATGTCCACGGGATGATACCTCACCCAAAACACTGGGGCCTTGGAGGCAGCAGGCTCCTACAGACCTCGGTCAGGTGATATTGTCCATCCTTCGCACCTATTTGAAGGGTCAAAGAACTGAGAACAAGAAGTGGATTTAGGTGTGGAGAACTACCAGTGACTGTGCCTGCTCCACCTACAAGGACTTTTAGGCTCACACTGGAAAGCCTCGAGTCCGGTGGAGAGGAGCAGGAGCTGCCTATCAAGCCAAGCCTTGACAGACACCAGAGCGACGTAGAAGCAATGTGTCAAGAGTCAGTAAATACCTTTTTTTTTTTGGCCTAAGACTCCAGCTTCTCCCCTCCTACCCATAAATTGGCCTGGCACAAGTGATGGGACAGATCCTGCTGATTTTATACCAACCATGACCTCAACCTGCTTGTCCTGTCCCAACCAAGGGCAATACTCTCCATGGGAGGAGAGCAAAATCACGCCCGTTTGGAATAGCCTTTTCCATCGCTACTTGAACAACTCCCGCAACCTCTGCTTGCCACAGGTATGTCGGCAAGAGACGTAGTTTGCTCTAAGCGTGAGGACAAATCACCACAAACACAAGCGTTTCCAGGATCACCTTTCCCAGTACAGCCTGCATTCCTTTCACACGGAAACCAGCCAGCTTTGTAAAAGCTGTGCCAGATGCTCCCAGCTCCTAAATACAAACTTAACTTCCATCACGTGGCTCTTTTTAGCAAAAGGGCTTCTGCCATAGTTCAGGAAAACATCTGCGTGCCAGGCAGCACTTAACCGAGCGTGAGTCTGTGTGCCGGGAGAACAAATAGCTTATACAAATGCAGGAAGGTTTTGTGGGAAACTAACCCTAACACTCTTCTGAAATATCTCAGCTACCTTTGAGCTCCTAGCCCCAACAAAAGGCACACAGAACATCATAAATAAGGCTAGCAAGAAACCCCACGTCCCCGCATCCAGCCTCTGAGCGGTGCTGGAATTACATCAAATAATCACTCCTGCTCAGCTTCGCTTTAAACCAGTCCTGGTGCTTCCCTGCTCCAGGACCACTAGAAGGGACCAGCACTTTTCTGCCCTAACACGTCGAAGCCTTCGGCTTGTCACCAGCCTCCCAAGTTCATGGCCAGCCCATAAGTAGCTACCCTTGCACCAACACCTGCTTACTCTAAATAGTTCTTCTCCCTAATGACTATTTCTGCTCCGATATACGGGCAGCACATCACCTCTCAGTCTTGTTTTTGTGAAGGGATCTTTGTGCCTCCATTTCTCTGTGGGTTCCTTTATACCTGCTCCCATTTGACTTCATTGGTCTTCAGAAAGAGTGGCCAGAGCATCCCCATTATTCCTGATGTGGTCTCACCAAACTAGCTGACAGCAGCGCTAACACCTCCACCAGTCCACCAGGAACATCTCACTGGGGTTTTCTACAGTCCCATTTACTCCAACCTTGTCTACATCTCATCATCCTGGTGCCTCATACTCTTCAGGGAAAAGAAAGTTATGAAGGTCCTGGGATGGGCTCTCCTGGAAGGAAAACAAACAAAATTTAAAAATCCTAGCAACTGGGACTGGAGTCCCAGCCCTCCCTCACCACAGCTTTGAGCCACAGGAGATTTACTCTGTCCTCCAGCTCCGTTGGCCAGACGAAGAGAGGAAACGTATCCTGGAGAGCTGGGCAGGATAACCAAACCCTTTCCAAGAGCAGGACCTCGGAGCTGCCCTGTGAAGGAACCGGACTGAACTTCCCATATTCCCCTGAAATAGATTATCCCTCCAGGGCAGCTGTTGTTCCCTCAGCCTGGTGACACTCAGGCACCCTCACCCATCTGCTGAGAAAGCCCCAGGCGTCTGGGACACGAATTTCCCTCAGCTTTTCCCTAGCACGGGCAACACCAAGTTTGTTTAGACAGGGTTTCCTCACCCTAGCTTTGCTCCTCTGCATTCCCACCACAGAAAGGCAGGGTGGAGAGCTGGAAAAGTCCTTAACTTCTGGGAAGGGCAGCTGAAGTCCCACCAGCTCGGTCCAGCATTCGGGAGCTACCTTACCCACAAATAGAGCTGTCCCTTCATGAAAAAAGCATCGCTGAGCCCGCAGAAGGGACCTGGCAACCACCTCTCCCTCGCAGGCAATCGCCCAGATGATCCACAGGCACAAAATACGTGGTGCATCCCAACCAGTGGCACCTCAATTAATCACAGCCCTCCGCAGTTAAAGTTATTTAATTCCGAGGTGAGTGAAGCTGCTCAGCTGTTTATGTCCAAGGGTTAAACTTGCCCCAGCCGCACACTAAACACATTTTTTACAATCTGGCAGTGATCCTTGCCTATTAAGCATCTCTGGCTTCAGAAAAGAGGTATTGATTTATTTCATTTTTATGGCTGGAGGTATTTATTCCTATTTGCTTTCTCGCTTCTTCACCCCAGCTGGGGTGGGGGGATGAGGAGAAGAAAAAAAAAAAAAATAACAAGGCTGGTGGAGCCAAGAGGTGGTGACTCAGGGTTTTCTGATGGAGGGCACGAAGGCTGGGACATGGGAGGTGGGGACCAGTTCTTGGGCGATGCCAGGCTTTGTCACAGCTTTTATTTTCGTGATGAAAAGAGGCAAATACGTGGCTGGAAGAAAAGGAAATCACATCAAACTTCAGAGGGAAGGTTCCTATCGAAGTTGTGTCCCCATAGGGTGCTTTGTGAGTTAGAGCTTGATTGATTTGTACCAGCTAAGGACCTCAGCAAATCTCTCCTGTGGGAAGAATGTCAACGCTTTCCCATATCTTAAAGCCAATCTGGAAAGGAAGATAAAACCATACTGCCGCAAGAGACGAGCGTGCACTAACATCCCTGATTTTAGCCCATTCCCCATACTGCCGCAGACACGCATTTCCAGGCAAGACTCCTGGACAGGGCCCCCACTCCAGTTTTTAACGCTGCATTTTGATCTCCTGCTAGAACTGGTTTTGGATGGCAGCTGCCTTTGTTCTGCGACGCCAATACAAACGCAGATTTGCATTTGCACCCTTCCAGATGTTTCTTCGCACACAGGTGACGTGCCGCGAGATGCCTGGGGACGTGATGAAAGCGACGGGAGGACAGTTCAGACCCCTCCAAGGCAGCAGATGCTCTGGCTCACCGCACAACCCCCATCTCACGTGCCTAGCTTGTTCTGCCTCCTAGCCGGGAGTTTGCTTTTCAGAAATGCCAAAAAGTCACTCACTGTAAAAAAAAACAAACACGTCCATTTTCAGCAGCATCCAATGTCAACGCATCAGCCTTAGGCTCTGCCACAGAAACTTCCCACGACACAGGACCAGACGTCAAGCATCCTGCTCTCCTGTGACTGCCTGGCCTATTTTGGTAGCAGGCGAGTTTGGGGAGAAGATGCCTTCCTCTCCCATGTGCACGCAACACGGATGCAACACAAGCCTGTGGTCTGTAGGCACCGTCTTAGGATTTCTGGAAACGCAGCTCAGATCTCGCAATCCCACAGCACAGGGTATGGTGACAGTGAGCAAGGGCTTGGTTGAAGCGTTAAAAGTCGGGAGAAGAACGGGAGGCGAGTTCCAGGGGCTATGGGTGGAAGATCAGGGGTAGATGGGCAAGGAGAGATGGAGGTCTCGCTCCAGCAAGGAGAGCTGGGTGGGGGTTGAGGGAGGTGGGAGGTGCGTTTTGGGAGCTCTGGGGTGAGAGAGTGACCCCATACAAAGCAGCAGCAGCGCTGGAGCACAGAGCACCCCAATTCAGGGCCTGTTGTCAGGGATTGAGTTAAAAAAAAAACAAGCAGTAAGGATTTCTAGGCAGAGTTCGGAGCCACCCAAAGACCCCTTCGTTGCGCCCCACTGAACCTGCAAAACCCAGGGTCTCCATTCAGCCCCAAGGTCCCACAGACTGTAAATCCCCCCCAGATGCCTCGTGCATCCTCCAACATTTAGCCTAGCCCAAGGAAAGGGGAATTTGAGCTCCCACTCTATCTGCTTGTTTGCCATCCCTCCTGCTGCAAAGCAAAGCCCACATTTCCATTCGTCAAACGCAACATGCAAATACAGAAAGAATGAAAAGAAGACGCGGGCGGGCAGGCAGGCTGGTGGCAGATAGCACGGGAGCTGCCACTGAGCGCAGCCAGTTCACGCTTCATTAGCATCCTCTCTCACCACGCCGCGAGCACAGCCTTTCAGTCTGGCTACACACAGACAGAGAGGGAGGGAAGGATGCACATTTTCCATTTGGAGCCCATCTCCGCCCGTCCAAAACCCAGCTAACCCCCACTGAGGCTTCCTTGGCTCCAAGGTGCACACTTCTGCTCCGGCGTCTCCCGCACTAGTTAAATATACCTTCAGGCAAACGTCAAGAGTGAGCCCAGTTTGAAACTTATTGTGTTGTCAAGATGACAAGTGCTTTGCCAGGCTGTTAGTCTCTGCTGCCCTTCCCGTGTCTGTTCCCCCTCCCCTTCTGCTCATTAGGAGCTCCCTTGATAAACCAAGGCTGGGTTGGTATTTTTTTAATCATTTAAATGTTTTCTTAACTTCAAAACATCAACAGCTGCAGGACTGAAAGAGGAATGATGCTTTTCCTCTGATCCAGATGGAGATTCAGCCCGCTGCAACGCGGCGAGGTGGGCTGTGGACAGAGCAGAGCCCCGGTGTGTTGTACTCACGGGGCAGTGAGCAGGAGCCCAGCCTGGGGCTGGCTGCTGCCGGCTCACCCCAGCCTGGTGATCCTGCCGAGGGACTTTGGGAGCCAGCCAGCATGTCCAGCTGCAGCCTTGCCTACCCCAACTTTCTCCATTCTCACCTCCAATACGACCTGCAAAGCCCCTCCCTTCTGTCCTCCACGTGAGGGCCTTCACAGGCAACCCAAACCCATGTCCACACTAGGCTAGAGCCACGGAGCCTGCTTCTCAGCCCTGGGTTTCTGCTTCTGGTTGGTGGGTCCTTTAAGTGTATCAGTTAAGGATGGCGTTAGCTGGTTTGGAGAAGCACAAACCTACCTCCCCCTCGAAAACAGGCTGGTGCGCTGAACCTTCCTACAGGACTTTTCTAGTGCCTCCTCCTGCCTGGGTTCCTCACAGCAATACAACAGTAACGCTTTCTGCCCTGTTAGATGTGCTGGAAAGCATAGAACCATAGAAGGGTTTGGGTTGGAAGGGATCTTAAAGCATCTTGACTAGCAGCCCAAGCCCCTGGAAGAGCTTGCTTTAAGTCTTAGCCAAGCCGTTGCATGAAAATAGCTTCAGAGGGGAGACGAATTAAGCATTCTCCTCTTTGCCTGCTAACAAAGGCCTGGGGGTGAGGAACAGAGGTCATCTGAAACAGAAGGGACCCACAAGACTGTCAGATATGCCTCTCCCCGCAATTTACCCTTCTTGTCAAGCTGTAGTCCAGAGTTCAAGCTTTCAGGTTCCACTTCTACCCTGGCTTCCTCAGGAAAAGAGGTTTATGCCGCCGTGCAATGTACTTGCCCACCTCATGCTCCCCAGCAATCCTGGGACCAGCTGATGAAGACAGAGGTATCACAACGAGGAGAATGAGCAGTCAGAGGAGAGATTCTGCTGCTGCTCAGAGCTATCTTTGCTGAGCAGTGTGGTGGAGATAGATCTCCACTGGCTTCAGTGGCTCTCACAGTGTCTCCAAGGAGCAGCGAGTCCTGAACGGCCACGAGAGTGTGCCTACCTCGCCTGGGCTCTTCCCATGCGGTCAATCTGTTCTCCAGCACTGGCTCCCATTCCATGAGTGCACACAGCATCTGGCACAATGGGTCTGTAGCCGGAGCAGGGGCTTCTTGGTACCACTGACAAATAAATAACCACCATTAGCTCCTCTAAATGAGCATTCCCATCTTCTAATAAACATCGTAAAAAAGGAGAAATGAGACTTAATTCACTTTTATTGTCACAACTGACATGTTGCAAGATCTTAATTGGACTGAAAAGAGTTTCCAGTAAGGAGATGCTGTTTAACTAACTCATTAGCAGCAGCCTGACAGAGATGGATGCTCCAGTTTTAGAGGGAGGTGAAAAGGAAAAAACAGATCCCACCCCATCCCCACCTGCCCACGCCCCAGAAACAGCACGTCCCCCAGAAAGTCCCCGGTAGGGACTCACATCGAAGAGTCTCCTCTTTAATCCCGGCACACAGCAGCCGGTGTGGCACACACCCATGCAAACACCTGCCCTGTGTTCTCTCCCACTAATCCTCGCCAGTCACTAACAACCCAAAGGGAGCTGTGGGCAGCTAGGCTCAGACTGAAAGTATTGAGTCCTTCGCAACTCCCACTCCTGTGGTCTCCCTGCAGGATACTCACAAGTCCCTGAGCAACAAAGGGCTCTTCGCAGGCTGTGCTTCAGCCGCTTCTCCAGCGCCATTTCCACTCTGGGGTCCTCACAAGGTCTTGGGAAGGAAGGCAAGGAGCATACCTCCGCACCTTTCTCCCAGAAAGTAGAGGGACAGATTTGCCTCACATATAAAAAAAAAAAATGAATTAACCCAGGGACAGAGTCAGATAAAACCTCATGCGCACAAGGCAAACTTTCCAGTAAATTCTGAACTTCAGGGGCTGGAAAGGGAAACGCTCTGTAGTTGTCACCGCCACGCCAGCAGCAGCAGCACCCGAGCATCGCAGACACGGACAGACAGACAGCTCTGTGCCAGTTGTTCCACCCGGCAGATCTGGAGCAGCGCCTGGCTGGTTTACTCCAGCTCTCTCTATCCCAATGCAGATGAATTTAGTTTTCTGCTCTCGCTGCCTGGGGAAGAGTAGGGAGGGGGAGCTGACATCTTTCAAATGAGACCTTAAAAATAAGCTGTCTGCACGTCTGGACGTTGAAGAATTCCAGGCAGAGCTCTGTCTGGATAAGAGAGCTTGCTCCAGCACCCTAACCAGCCTGCTACCCACCCAGAAACAGCAGCATTTCAGTAGCATAACAACTCTTGTTTGTATTGCGATTGTCACGATTAGCATTTCTTGCCATGCCAGGGACGCTCAGGTTGTGCCACCACACTATGTGCTGCGCACACACGCAGCGACAGTCCCTGCTCTTCGTTTCCGAACGCTTTCACAGAGATCTGGAGGACAAGGGACCAGAGCAGAGCCAGGAATAAAAGTCCAGATCGCCCATTTCCATAACTGTCACCCACTCCTGTCACCAGAGCAGCTTCCCTTCCAACGAGACGCTTGCTTTCCCTGGGGCTGCAAGCTGCTCTGTAAAGGCAAGTAAGCATTTGATAAAGAAAATAACAGGATGAATAAAACCATGTGTTTGTACAAGAAAGCTTTTGCTCTGATCTTTAGTGCTGCAGTATGTTTTGACCTACTATTGCAAGACTCAGCTACATCTTCCCTCCCTCCCAATGTGACAGGAGGCAAAAAGGAAGCCATGGCTGATGCTGCAGAGCCCTGCGCTGGCATTCCAGCTGCCAAACAGCACCGGCAGAGCTGCCCACACCCACGCAGACTAAAACCCACACCCTCTGCTTTCCTCTCACCTGCAGGAGGAAGGGCACGCGCACATACACGCGTAGATACATACGTACGGGCCCGATTCTCCGCTCAGACACTTGGTGAAATACCAGCAGCCTCCACGAGGTTTGTATGCGAGGAGAAACACACCCACGAGACGTATTCCCTAATGAGGGCTGACATTTGCCAGCTACCCCAGATCCTCCGTTACCAAGAATAAAACTTACAGGCAGAACCATGGGACAGGGCTCTTCTCTGGCAGCGAGCCGGCAGGGTGGAGGCGGGCGCAGGCTCCAAACGGTCCCAGCAGCGATGGTGTGCAGGAAACGCAGGGATCGCACAGCCGCCCGATACGTACGAGGAGCTGAGGCTGGTTTTGCCAGCAGCATCTGCTCCTGTGCAGCATCCAAAGGGAGGATCAATGACTCCTCAGCGGCCTTCCTCATACAGCCTCTCCACACTGTCTGGCCACCACACAGCCCTGCTGGCTTATCAGCTCTGCGTTGGTACAGAGGGAACAGGGCGACTTAGCAGCACTATCGGAGACTCGCAGAGCGATGAAGACCCCAAAAAAGCACTCACAAACTGCTGAGATCTCACCCAGGACAAGATTTCAACTCAGAGGTTTGTTCCAGAGAGCTTTGCACCATCTCCTCTTCAGCACAGGCAAGCCCTGAACCACACAACAAGTGCATTTTGCAACGGGCTCCAAACCCTCGCTGGATGTGCCTCCTCTGATTTACTATTTCTGCCAAGGAAGGTGGATTTATTCCCAAATTTAGCAGCTGCCAAATCAATGTGAGTATTCACATGGGGATTTGCCACAAGCCTTTGTTAAGCCAGGGCAGGACTTGGACACCGAACCGCCCTTCCCTCGAGAGGGATCGAGCAGCGGCCTCGCTCTATCACAGCTCACACAGTACCTCAACTTCTGCTTAAATCCAGTGGTGATCCTGCTCAGAGCTGGCCACCCACCTCTCACAGATGACACGCGGACAGAAGACAAGGAGCTGACAGGGAAAAAGAGGTCAGGGCTCCACATCGTTCTTCCAAACTTCAACCCCAGCTTGGCATGCAGGGCGTGTGGCAGCGGGTTTATTTTTCAGTGAACGAGTTTTCCTTTCTTCCAATCAACTCGGAGGCAATAAGAGGTGGGCTTCAACACGGCATAAATCTGCCAGCAGCGTATCAAGGCCTCTGAATAGTAAGTGCACAGACAATTGTCCAGTGGAAAAGGGGGAAAAAAAAAGGTCAGAGCAGTAACTCTTGCAGTATTTGTTCCACAAACAGAGAAGGTTTACACAGCTTTTCTGGGCAATTATTGGGCAGGAAATAAATCTCAACAGAAACTCATCATCTTCTCCCGCTCCGCAGCTGAATCTCTTTGCCTCACGCCCCTAGCAATGTCCCCAAAATGCTTTGCAACAAGATGCCGGTTACGCAACCCAAGGCTGCGCCCCAAGAGCCAGTGAAGAACTGTATTAAATTTAATAGCATTGCTCCAGGTAATCTACGGCCGCTTATAATCAATTGTCCATGCCCGCTGCAGCATGACTACAGCCGTCTGCCCAGGGCTGCAGGTGCAGGACTGGCAGAGAAAGCATCTGCGTGGGCTGGAGACGAGAGCGAGCTCTCGTACAGCCTTGAGCGCATGGAGAGGCTGGGAGGCAGCCAGCCCACCCCTGCCACCACGCTCCCATAAAGACAGGGTTCAGGGTCTCTTGGTGGATTGGAGAGCCCGGCTACGAGCACACCAGTTCCAAAGAGACTATTATCCCTGCTGGGGGAAAAACAACAAGGAGGAGCCAGTGTCTCCGCTTTGGCATCATTCCAACAAGGCAAGAAAAGGATCACTGTCTGTTTTACGCAGAGGGAAACGATGCACAGGGAGACAGGAAGGATTTCTGCTCTGCTGTGGCAGAGCTGGGAGACTATTGGCATCTCCTGCAGCCCCAGACACCCCGTTACTCCTCCACGCTCTGCGGCACCAGCGTTGTTCCACCGTTCTTCGCAGCACTGCTGAAGAGGAGCATGAGCTGCCCCGGGTGAGGGACCAGGGCTGGGAGAGCCAGGCCCCACCAAGCAGGCAGAGGGGAGAGGGAAGGGATGGAGAGCAAGGCGAGAGCTTCGGGAGCGGGGCTTGCTACTCCCACTCTTGCCATGCAGGTAGGAAATGCTCACACACCCCTCAGTGCTTCTCTCAGCAGAAGCAGGAGGAATCAGCTCAATACACCACCAAAAAATGAAGAGGAGGTAGCCCCGGATTCCAGGTCAGCTGTTCTCACCACGCTAGACAAGTTCAAGCAAGATCTGGGTCTAGCTTCTATTTCTGGTCTGCAAAACAGATCTAGTCCTCCCAAGATTGGTATACTTGGATTTGTAAAACTCCAAAGAGCCAAAACAGGTACAAACTGGTGACCTGATCTCTCATTCGGATCTTTGTTCAACATGGTGCTTGCTTTCCACCCTGCCTGGCTCTTCAGGAGACCTTGCCAAGGGGCCATATTCTCCTTCCAGCTCCCAGGAGGACGGTAAGAGGGAGGAATTACAGGATCCCAGTCTACATGTGCTGCATTTCACAGAGCCCAGAGGCAAGAAGACATTCGTGGCTTTCCAAGTCTTCCTCTCCTCTTCTTGACTGCAACATGGTCAGGAGAAGCCAAGTGAGCTCGGTCCCCCTGGGAGCTGCAAGAACTTCAAGGAGAGGCCAGAGGCGCAGGCAGTTGGCTCCTTAGGTAGCCCATCACCCAGGCTGCCTTTGGAGGGCCCTGCGGTGTGAGCAAGTGGAAGAAAAGAAGGTTATCAGGAGTAGTCAGCATGGATTCACCAAAGGGAAATCATGCCTGACCAATCTAATAGCTTTCTACGATGACATGACTGGCTGAGTAGACGAAGGGAGAGCCGTGGATGTTGTCTACCTTGACTTCAGCAAGGCTTTCGACACAGTCTCCCATGATATCCTCCTAGGGAAGCTGAGGAAGTGTGGGCTGGATGAGTGGTCGGTGAAGTGGATAGAGAACTGGCTG
>Ga0181612_117737_pt1 | contig 11636 bp, 8 predicted proteins | sample HoacroProtozoa21_FD_119630 | JGI IMG/M metagenome (GOLD analysis project Ga0181612, IMG submission 119630) | Hoatzin crop microbial communities from Cojedes, Venezuel. Combined Assembly of Gp0051906, Gp0051904, Gp0051908 | reverse complement strand
GGGATTGGAGAGAAAAAGGCTCTTTTTTCGACAATCGGTAGCAAATTTTAATGGGATTGGATCGATAATGGTCATTTTCGGTCCAATCCCCTTCTATTTTTCCAATTTTCCACGGGTTGAGTTGTTTCTATCCTTCCCTACCTTTCATGTGGGCCGCTGCGAATGCAGGAAAATGGTTAAGATTGAGGAAGGGAGGTACCTTCCTCTCTAGGGAGCGGGACCTAGCCATCTTTCCAGGGACTTGCGTTAGAGACAGCTAAAACAAAAAGGGACCAGCCTTTCGGTTGGTCCCTTATGAGTAGTTAAATTAAGAATTACTGAATAGTAGTAACTACGCGACGAGCGTCAGCTGAACCAGCGATACCACCAAGAGCCTCGGTAGCGATGTTGTCAGCGCTTACACCCTTGTTTACGAGATAATCCTTAACGGCCTTTGCACGAGCCTCAGAAAGTTTCTGGTTAACAGCTGCAGAACCAGTAGCGGCATCAGCAGAACCAACGACTTTGAGAGTCTTGTTAGCGAGGTCATTGTTCTCAACGTAGTAGTCAAGGTGATATTTCTCACGGCTTGAGAGCTTGCTTGAACCAAGATCGAAGTAGGTGTAAACACCTGAATCTGAAGCACCCTCTTTCTCTACGTATACAGTATCAACAGCGTTGCCCTTGTTCTTAAGGTCGTTGATCTGATTCTTGAGGTTATCGTTCTCACCCTGGAGAGCAGCAAGACGGTTAGCAAGTGCATCGTATTCGCTCTGTGAAGGACCAGGAACAACAACAGGAAGAACTGAAGAAAGACGATCCCAGTTGGTACGGCCAAGTTTAACCATTACACCAAGAGATGCGCTAGGAAGAACAGCTACGCGGCTGAAAAGTTTGTCAGGATTAGGAGTGTAACCGAAAGAAGCGGCACGAATTCCGAGAGCTGAGAAATCAAGGAAGAGGTCAACGCGTTCGCCAAGACGGAAGTCATTGAATACACCTACGCCAAGACCAAGCTCGTGATCATTCTTCTTGAAACCTTCATTACCCTTGTTAACATAAGCTGTCTGGATGTAAGGGATGATGTCCCAGAAACGGGTCTCTTTGTAACCGCCAAGAGCGTTAGAAAGATTCCACATGAAGTCAGCGTGGATAATGTGCTCTTTGTACTTCTTATCTTTGCTACCGTAACCAAGCAAAGTGTTCTCAGTTGCGTTGAAAACGTTCTGGAAACCACGGTAACCAACTCTTGCACCAACACAAGGAGTGAACCACTTACCAATGAATGCGTCAACACCGATGTGCTGTGCAGGAAGTTTGAAGAGCTCGCTCTTGAAATAATCCTTAGTTGTTAAATTAGAGTTTGAAGGAAGACCAAGAGATGCTGCTGCATTGTACATAGCACCAACACCGATGAACCAGTTGTCACCGAAACCATTGGTTACATAAGGACCACGAACAACATTACCGTTCTCGTCGCGGTTGCCATTCTCCTGCGCGAACGCAGAAACACTGAGGAGGCTTGCAACTGCAAGCGCACCAAGAATTGTTTTGATTGCTTTCATTTTTTATAAAAAATTAATAACTACTTATATCCAGATTGTTTGTAGATCCAAACTATGCTCTGGACCAAACTCGTGGCAAATATAGCAAAAAGATTTTAATTAAAACAAACTCTCACTAAATTTTGTGCGATTTTATCGTTTAAAATGCATTTTTAAGGTTTTAATAGGTTAGAAAACATTGTAAATGAGTATCTTTGTGGAGGTTAAACGTCTCAAAAGTCGGCATTTTATTATAATAAAGGTATAGCGATGAAATTCCATCTTCATTCACCATACTCCCCTTCGGGAGACCAGCCCCAGGCAATAGAACAAATCACCTCCGCAATCAAGGCGGGGACCAATGCCGTAACCCTTTTGGGAGTCACCGGTTCGGGAAAAACATTCACCATGGCGAATGTAATTCAGAAGTTGGAACGCCCCGCCCTGATTTTAAGCCATAACAAGACTCTGGCGGCACAGCTATACGGCGAATTCAAGGCATTTTTCCCCGAAAACGCGGTGGAATATTTCGTCTCATACTACGATTACTACCAGCCGGAAGCATATATTCCATCCACCGACACATACATCGAAAAGGACCTCAGCATAAACGAACAAATTGATAAACTGAGACTTAGCGCGGCATCGGCCTTGATGTCAGGAAGAAGAGACGTGATAGTAGTTTCAAGCGTATCATGCCTATACGGAATCGGCAATCCTGAAGACTTCCACAATCAGACGGTAACGGTCAAAAAAGGCGAAAAATATGGGCTCACAAGGCTACTCTATCACCTCGTGGACGCATTATATAGCCGCACGGAGACGGATTTCAAAAGAGGCACATTCAGAGTTCGCGGAGACACGGTGGACGTATTTCTAGGAGGTGCGGACGAAGCGGTCAGGATCGAATTTTTCGGAGACGAGATCGACGCAATATCGCTCATCGACCCAATTACTGGAATGCGACTGGAGGACCTCACCGAGGTGCCAATATATCCGGCAAACAACTTCGTGACCACGAAGGAGCGCAGCGTCAAAGCCGTAAGCCTGATTCAAGACGACCTCGTCAAGCAGATGGAGTACTTCGAATCAATAGGCAAAGGTTTGGAAGCCAAGAGGTTAAAGCAGAGGGTGGAATATGACCTTGAGATGATAAAAGAAATGGGTTATTGCCCTGGTATCGAGAATTATTCGAGGTATTTGGATGGCAGAAAACCTGGTCAAAGGCCTTTCTGCCTAATCGACTATTTCCCCGACGACTTCATCACTTTTATCGACGAGAGCCATGTCACGGTGCCACAAATCAGAGCCATGTACGGAGGCGACCATTCCAGAAAATCGGTTCTCATTGAATATGGATTTAGACTTCCCGCGGCGGCGGACAATAGGCCCCTCACCTTCGATGAATTCGAAGCGGTAACGGGTCAAACGGTATATGTCAGCGCAACGCCGGCGGAATACGAGCTCCAAAAGTCGGAAGGACTTGTGGTTGAGCAAGTTGTGCGTCCCACAGGCCTTTTGGATCCTCCGATCGAAGTGCGCCCCACCAAGAATCAGGTAGATGACCTTTTGGAGGAAATCAGACAGAGGGCTGAAGTGGATGAAAGAGTGCTTGTAACCACCCTTACAAAGCGCATGGCGGAAGAATTGGATGAATATTTTACCAAAATGGGCGTCCGCACAAGATATATCCATTCGGATATAGATACCACGGAGCGAGTTGAAATTATAGAAGATTTCAAAAACGGGCTTTTCGATGTTCTTGTGGGTGTAAACCTGCTTAGAGAGGGCTTGGACCTGCCTTCTGTGTCTCTGGTGGCGATTTTGGATGCCGATAAGGAGGGCTTTTTGAGGTCAGGCAGGGCGCTTACCCAGACCGCCGGAAGAGCCGCACGAAATGTCCATGGCAAGGTCATAATGTATGCCGACACCATCACCAAATCCATGAGAGAAACCATCTACGAGACAGACCGCAGGCGTGCCAAGCAGATGGAATATAACAAGTTGCACAATATAGTCCCGACACAGGTGGAAGTTAAGCATAATCCTCTTGCAGGTGAGTTGGGAGGCGATTCCGGACGAGTTAGCGCTGCTAATTCCTATGATAATCCAACCTATATCCCCAGCCCTACGGAACTCGGCAAAGGCAGGATTACCGTCGGCCTTGGCCATGATTCCAAGAGAGAATCCAATTCCGCCTATGTGGATGGCTATATTCAGGCTGACCTCGCTGCGGTTCTCCAAGATCCTGTGATTCGTTCCATGTCCCGTGAACAAGTTGAAAAGAGCGTGGAAGAGACCAAGAGGAAGATGAAAAAAGCGGCTGCAGACCTCGATTTCACTGCGGCAGCTAAATATAGAGACGAAATGTGGGCGCTTCAAGAATACTTGAAAGTCTGGAAAAATTCGTAACTTTGAATCTGGCATTGGTCTGAATATTGAAGAAATCAAGTCCGCGCGAAGGCGAAAAATCGAACGGCAAAGACACAGAATGCCAAAATGGCCAAACGCTAATCGAACGGCAATGGCCTAAAGAGGCAAAAAATCGAACGGCAACGGCCCAGAATAGGCAAAATGTAGAACGAACATGCAATTAATAGATATAAATTTTCCCCATTACGACGAACAGGGCAGATCGCTCATCTCGGAGGCATACAGCATAGCGGCAGAGGCCCTCAAAGATGATGTGCGCTACAATGGACATCCATTCATCGAGCATCCATTGGGCGTAGCCCTCATTGTTTCGGACGAAATTGGTCTGCCGGCCGAATGCGTGGCAGCCGTTTTCTTGCACGAAGCTCTTCGCAAGCATGCCGATCTGGACACATCAGAATGGCATTTTTCAAACGAAATCATGACCATGGTGGAAGGACTCGGAAAGATTTCCACCATCAAGCCGAAAGATACCCGTCTCGAAGCGGAAAATTACAAAAAACTCATTGTGCAATACTCCAAAGACCCACGCGTCACCGTTCTTAAAATCGCTGACCGTCTGGAAGTTATGCGCAATCTTGAGATGTTCCCAGGCCTCTCGAAAGAGAGGAAAATATTGGAAACTCTCATGCTCTACATTCCCCTAGCCCACCAGCTTGGTCTCTACAACATCAAGGCGGAAATGGAGGACATCTACCTTCGATTCGCTGAGCCGGAGCAATATAGAAGCATCAAAAACAAGCTGAAGGCCACCGAGAGGGATAGGGAGAAAATCACGGAAGAATTTATCGAGCCGCTGAAAAAGAAGCTCAGCGACGCCGGCATAACCTATAAATTGAAGATTCGCACCAAATCAGCATTCTCCATTTTCAAAAAGATGAGAAAGCAAAAAGTGCCTTTCGAGGGCGTCTATGACGTTTTCGCCATTCGATTCGTGATCGATTGTCCGGAAGACTACAAGACGGAAAAGGAGCTATGCTGGAAGGTCTATTCATACGTTACCGAGGAATATGAGCCGGACACGAACCGTTTGCGCGATTGGATAACCAACCCCAAGCCGAACGGCTACGAATCCTTGCATATAACGGTCAAAAATAAGGATGACTCGTATATCGAGGTCCAAATAAGGACCAAACGCATGGATGCGGAAGCGGAAAATGGTAATGCTGCCCATTGGTCATACAAGGGCATCAAGCACGAAGAGACCATGGACCGCTGGCTGAATTCTGTGCGCTACAATTTGGAGCATCCGCTTTCGGTGAATCCCGAAGATGTGCCTCAACCGCCGGATAAAGATATTTTCGTTTTCACCCCGACCGGCGAGCTGCGCATCTTGCCGAAGGGTTCATCCGTGCTCGATTTTGCATTCAATATCCACACAAATATTGGCTTGCGCTGCATCGGAGGCCGAATTGACGGCAAGGCGGTATCCATCAGGGAAAAGCTTCAAACCGGTCAGGTCGTTGAAATTATGACCGGCAAAAACCAGAAGCCTTCGACCGATTGGGTTAACTATGTAGTGTCATCCAAGGCCAGAAATAAGATTCGCCAAGCCCTTCATGAGGCGGAATATAAAAAGGCCGCCGAGGGCAAGGAACTGCTTGAAAGAAGGCTCAAAAACTGGAAATTGGAGCTTCCAGATGAGTTGAAAACGGAGTTGATGAAAAAATATCATCTCCCCTCCGTGCATGAATTTTATGGAGCGGTCGGCGATGGTTCGTTGGACATAAATGTCATAAAAAGCTACATACAAGAGCATAACGCCAAAATCGCCGAAGCTAACAAAGCGGAAGAAACGGAGATTTCCAAGCCCACATGGAAGGCATCCGGAAGCACGGATGACATTTTGGTAATCAACGCCAAGAACCTAAAGGGCCTTGACTACAAGATGGCAAAGTGCTGCAATCCGGTATTCGGAGACGACGTTTTCGGCTTCGTGACAAGGGACGACGGCATCAAAATCCACCGCATGTCATGTCCGAATGCAGCCCGACTCATGGAACTTTATCCCTATAGAATTCAGAAGGTTAAGTGGGCCGATACCCCTTCCAATGGGTCATTCCAAGCTACGCTTAGAGTAGTCGCTGCCATGGAGCCAGCGATTTTGAATCAAATCATTGACATAGTAAACAATTTCAAGGCTCTTCTGAGAGGATTCAATGTCAATGAGAATAATCGCAACGGCACCTATGACATCACCATGAAAATATCGGTTCCATCCAATATGGAGCTAGACAAAGTGGTGTCGCAGATACGACTGCTCAAAAATGTAATCAAAGTTAATCGAGGATAATCTATCTTTTTTGAGACCTTTATTTAATGCGGCTATGGTGAAAATCATGGCTGCATTATTGTCTATGGCCGATTTTGAATGGTCAGGTTTCGATTAAAATTGATAATTTTTGCTTTTTTTTCTGATTCCTTTATTTTCCATTTTTGACGTCTAAATTTGAGGACCTTTATTTTCGATAGAAGCCTAAAAATCAGACGTTTACTTTTGCCTAGAACTAGAGAATCTCACAATAAAACGACTAGAAATTAAATTCATTTTGTCAAAAAATCGAATTTTCACCGAATAAAAAATCGGGCTTCCACGCATCTGGGAATGCGAAAATTAAACTTAAACGTTTGTTTTTTCTGAAGACGGATAACGACCTCTAATTTTGTCGCGAAACATTACAAATGACCGGATACTTCCGGTGTAAAATAAATATGGATGTTATGAAACGCTTTGAGATTCTATTCATACTGATTCCGCTTCTTTTGGCGGGATGCCATCAAGAAAGTGCTATTAGCATGGTGGAAGACGAGTCTACTGTTGAGACCGTTTCTCATGATATGATGGTACTAGGTGATCAACTGGATGATCCATATTCCGTGGGCAATATTACAAAGGCCATGGAAAAAGTTTACCCTTCCACAAAATCGTCCAGAACCGATATTACCCCGACGGACATGTATATTCGGTTTCTGCCCGCCGATGAGGATGAATTCGCCACTCTGGAAGATTTGGGCTTGCATTTAATGGATCATCCTCTTGATTACCAAATCGTTAAGGATGGAGACTATTACCATGACCCTACAGTTCCGGAAGATGAAATCACTTGGCAATATGCCGTTGTGCCCAAGGACTTTGAATTGCCGGAAGGAATTCGCTACGAAATACTCGATGAATGTTATATCCCCTCCAATGACGAGGCCACTAAATCAGATGGCCTTGACTGGGATTTGATTGAAAGAGAGGCATTTATACTAACCGGTAACGAAGACCTGCTGGTGCCGGACACCAAAGCGGAAAAGACCTACCCCGCCGGCAGAATAACCATAGTGGATGACGGGACCACTGAAGGAACGGAAATAGGCGTTGCCGGAGTCAAAGTCGTTGGCAATGTATTCGTAAAATTCGGATCAGGCTACACTGATCGTGACGGCTACTATAAGCTATCAAAGAAATTCTCATCAAAAGTTAGATACAGAATAATGTTCAAGAATAAAGAAGATTTCTGTATTGGAATGAACTTAATATTGGTTCCAGCCTCATTCTCAGCACTTGGAAAGGGACCGTCCACGGGCGTAGACTATAAGGTAACATCATCTTCTGATAGAAAACTTTTCACCCGCTGCGTGGTAAATAATGCCGCCTACGACTACATAAATAGATGTAGCCCAGACGACCTAAACATACAAGTGCCTCCAAAGCACCTCAGGCTATGGATTTTCCAGAAAACCACTTCATCAAGCTCACCTATGCTGAGACACGGGACCATACTGGAAAATCAACTTCTAAAGAAATATTTGGGCAATTACGCTTACCTAATCAATGTTTTTCTTCCGGATATTACCATCGGCGCCAAGAACAAAGAGGATTACGCCACTATCTACTCCGTAACCTGCCACGAGATGGCGCACGCAAGCCATTTCGCCCAAGTGGATGTCAGTTTCTGGAATAAATACATCACCTACATTCTGACCTCCTTCGTCACCAGCGGAGCCACAGAATATGGACTAGGTAGCGGAGACAATGCCGGATACTGCGAAATAGGTGAAATGTGGGGCTATTTTATGCACAATTGCCTCTTCTATGAGCGCTACGGAGGCACTTTTCCCCTTAATGGATGCGATTACTGGTTCAAGCCACAAATACTTATGTACTTGTACGACAGAGGTATGAGCCAGGGGGAAATTTTCAAGGCCTTCGTGGCAGACGTGCATGATAAGGATGCCTTGGAAAAGAAACTCAAATCGCTATATCCTGAAAAGAAAACCCTTATAGAGCAGGTTTTTGATAGATACGAAGATTAATTAAACTAAAATAGCATGAAAAAAATTATCATCATGGCCTTGGTGTATCTCTGCACCTCATCCTGCTTTGTTCCAGCCTTCGCGCAAAGGATGTCACTGGCCACAGACGCGCTGGGATACGCTCAATTAGGGACACTCAATGCCGAGTTGTCATATTCGATTCATAGGCATTGGACCGCTATCGCCGGAGGAAGATACAATCCGTTTTCTTTCAAATTCGGCAGCGATAATCATGTGGTCAACGCAAAACAAAGAACGGGATACCTCGGCGCTCGTTTTTGGCCATGGCACGTTTTCTCAGGTTGGTGGATTTCCGGTAAATTCCAATATCAGGAATACAATATGGGAGGCCTACGAAGCCCTAAAACCAGAGAAGGAGAAAGAATCGGAGGGGGCGTCGCAGCCGGTTACACATATATGATCAATCCCCATCTCAACATCGAATTCGCCGTAGGCGGATGGGCAGGAAGAGATGACTATAGAATCTATGAGTGCCCCGTGTGCGGCCTCACCCTCGATGAAGGCAAAAAGTTCTTCATTCTGCCTAATGACATTTCTGTTGCACTAAGTTTTATATTTTGACATGAACGGACATTCCTCGGTCCCTGCCCCACTTGTGGCGGCGACTTTATTACTCGCATTTTCACTCCTCGGTTGCACGATCAAGGAGGTCAGGGACGATTGTCCGTCACAACTCATTCTGGACCTATCCGAAGCCTACTCAAAGTGCGACCAAACCCTCCTACTTTCATTGGAAGGAGGATCGGACTTCACTTTTGCGGACACACTGGACATTTACACCGGTCCGAAGGAGTACCGAATCCTGGTACCTCGCACCACAATGACTATATATTCTTGCAGCCCACATTCCCTCCCAAGCAACTCCCATGGAGGAATCAGACTAAAAGACGGCACCTCTTGTCCCCCACTCTGGTTCAATACCGACACCGTCAAAATCACTGGAGAATACCTAAATCATAAGGTTATTCTCCACAAAAACCACTGCCAACTAACAATCAAGATGGTTTCGGAGGATAACATCATCTACCCCTTCCAGCTATCCTTTATAAGCTATGTGGATGGATTCGATTCATCGGGGCGGCTAACATATGGCACCTATAGGCAAAGAGTTGCCCCCGACGGAACAGGAATATTCATAGTGAACATTCCACGTCAAGACGACAATTCGCTGACGATGGAAATCACAGCCGAGGACTCCCAAGTGCGTTCTTTTGCCCTTGGCGAATACATCTCCGCCTCAGGATACGACTGGAAGGCCACGGACCTTGAAGACTTGGAAATCGAAATCAATTTCGCCCGCACCACCATCACCGTCAACTCCTCCCAATGGACAGAGCACTTCGAGCAAACCGTCAAGATATAAGCCATAGCCAACCGTCCTAAGGAAGTCGGGCATGACGGGAAACAAAAAAGAGACTAGCCAAATGACCAGTCTCTTTTCGTGCGCGAGATCAGACTCGAACTGACACGCCAGTAATAGGCACTACCTCCTGAGAGTAGCGCGTCTACCAATTTCGCCACTCGCGCTCAAAAGGATTACAAATATACAAAAATATTGACATCCACCAAAAATTAAGACTCTAAATGCTTGACGTGTTGGCTATGCCTCTAAGAACCCGTGGCCGCCCGTGGCCTCGTGAACCGACGCAAAGTCGAGAGCAAACAAACTTGCTTGATTTGCCGAGACGCCAAGGAGGAAAAGCGCGAAGCGGTTAACATTCGGGTGTCAGCGAAGACGAAGTCGTAGCTGACGGGATGAGGAGCGAAGCTCCGAAGGTTCATGAGGCATAGCCAACCGGAAATTCTTTAAAAGACAACTACGGTTTTCTGCTCGATGGCGGAAACGAGGTTGTTGGCGAGACGGCTGACGCCAAGACGGAAATGATCCTTGTCAAGCCAATCTTTGCCAAGAACGGTAGCGACAATCTGATGGTAGCAAACAGCATCCATAGCTGAAGAAATGCCACCGGCAGCCTTGAAACCAACCTTGACACCCGTCTTCTCATAGAAAGCCTTAATGCACTGGCACATCACATAAGCAGCAACGGGAGTAGCATTAACATCAACCTTACCGGTAGAAGTCTTGATGAAATCAGCACCATTCTCCATAGCCAAGAAAGAAGCGGTAGCAATCTTCTCCGTAGTCACAAGAAGACCAGTTTCAAGAATCACCTTGAGAGTAATCTTCCTGCCAACCTTGGCACCAGCATTATCCACAGCAACCCTCATGGCACGAATCTCAGCACCAGCGGACTCCAAATCACCAGCAAGGAAAGAATTGAGCGCAAGCACGATATCAACCTCATCGGCACCAGCCTCAACAGCCAATTCACACTCCCTAACCTTAACCTCCAAAAAACTCTGAGCTGAGGGGAAACAGCTCGCAACAGTAGTCACATGAAGGTCCTCAGTAGCACGACTCTTACGAACTACGGAAGCGAAATTCGGATAAACGCAAACCGAAGCGGGAAGCGGATATTCCGGATTATCCTTCATGAATTTGTTAAGTTTGCCTACCATCTTCTCAACGGACGCAGCCGTATCATTGGTGTGCAAAGTAGTGACATCCATAGCCCCGAAACAAGCCTTCAGGACATCTGTACTAACCACATTGTCAAGGTTATTAGCAATTAGTTCTATACTCCTTCCAATGGCCTCTTTTTCAGGAGTATATCCATATTTTACCAGTAAATCAACCATATATCAGTATAATATTTTTAATAATTATCCATTTATTTGCACGTCGAAGCCCTCATAAATAAGCGGCAACAACATAGTAGTCATCTCATCGACCGAGAACTTCTCCAGCCCCTCGGCAGGCGCGGGGCGGTCCAAAGTATAGACCATAATCTCACGAGGATGAAGTTCCCGCACAATATCCATCCAATCTTTCACAATCTTAGAAGAATCGAAATCCGGCGACTTCAAAAACATGGTCTGAAGCACAAAATTGCCATCGAACTTCTTCATATTTTCAACAACCTCAGCCACATCATAGGCCCCTTGAGGTTGATTAATCTTCTTAACAAGGTCCGTGGTCGGGGCATCCAACTTAAGAATCGGATTATCCACCTTCTTTAAAGCCTCCACCACCTCATCCTTACCCAACATCGTAGCATTCGAAAGCACGGAAACCACGGCGGAAGGATAATATAAGTCCCTGAGCGACACCGTTATATCCACCATTTCAGGGAAGGCCGGATTAAGTGTCGGCTCGCCATCACCCGAAAAAGTAATGGAATCAATAGGAGTCCCAGCGGCCGCGCATTCCTTCAACTTAGCGGCCAAAGCCTCACGCAATTCAGCGGCCGAAGGAAGCCTTGAATCTCCCCTACCATCCTTATTCCACCCGCACTC
>Ga0181612_112464_pt1 | contig 11636 bp, 8 predicted proteins | sample HoacroProtozoa21_FD_119630 | JGI IMG/M metagenome (GOLD analysis project Ga0181612, IMG submission 119630) | Hoatzin crop microbial communities from Cojedes, Venezuel. Combined Assembly of Gp0051906, Gp0051904, Gp0051908 | reverse complement strand
TTTCCTTCCTTTAAAAAAAAAAAAAAAAAAAAAAAAAGTTGCCAAAGGCTGCACACCATCCTGTGAAGAGTCCTTAATGACTACTCTTACAGAAAGAGAAACCAGAAATTGAGCTGCAGCATGGGTTGTATGAGTTGCCCTAGGTATGTGCCAGGGAGGCTAACTCTGGTTGAAGTCACTATCTTCAGTGAGACTGGTAGGTAAAAAGTGGCATGGATGTGCTAAAGCATGCTGCAGTTTTCCCTCTGGCTGAAATTTAGATGTATTAACTCCTGTGAATGCTGTCCTGAGCTTTGTGCTCACCCTTCCAGTGGAGCTGACGTGATATGCAGACTAGGCACTGTGATGGCAACATGGCTGGAGTAAATTTCACCCATGGAGAAATAAATACATCCACAAAACCCAAGGGGAAAGTACCATGCTGCTAGTGATGTGTGGTGTCAATTCTTTATCTGAAATCTGATCAATAGTAACAGCCCTCAGTGTCTCTGCCATTTTATAAAGAAGTCTTTAAGGACTCAGCCAGCCAGCCAGTTGGCATCTATTCTGAACTCAGACAGATTGTCATTGCCCGTTTGTGCTGAAGTGAGACACTATGACACTAATTTAACTCCTTTTAATTACTAGCAAATCGAAGCTTGGCATTTCTGCTGCTGTTGAAAGTTACATGTGCTGGTTCCATACTGTATGTACACATATTTTAATGTTCATTTACATGTATTTCTATGTATTATAAAATTTTTAATGTTGACTCTACCCAGTGTCATTTATTCAAAGGGATCCTGAAGAACAATAGACATGTTAATTCATGGTCTAGAATCTCAAAGAGTGGCTGACACTGTGTACTTTATCTAGTTTTGTTTAAACACACAATGAGATCAGTAACTTTAAGAAGAAACCGAGGATCAAGATGTAAGAGACTGGAATGAAAAGCGGTATTCAATTATTGCAGTTTTTAGAACAATATTGTCTATGTTCTACTTCTCCTCTGCTTGCAAAAGTCAAATCAATAACTTGAAAGTTCAACTTCTTCAAGCAGGTGGCGGGAGGTCCAGGATGCAGCTTGGAATTTCCCACTCCCAGGCACCAGCAGCGGGAAGAGCACATTGGTTGTGCCCCCTGCGGCATGGGAGATTGAGCTCATTGCAGCTTCATGGAAATCCAGCCACCAGAGAGGGGCCGGTCTGCAGCCTACAGGAGTCCACCTTTTAAACATGAGGCGAGAAAGAAGGTTCAGGATTCTCATAGTGAAACTCCTGATCTGCCATCTGCAGAGATCTATGGCGTTGCATTCACTTCCAAATGGAATTTAACTGTGTATCCCCTGGCTGCACTTGTGTAATCTCATTCTTCTTCCTGTCACGTAAATATGTTGAAACTGTTTATGCCTTGATTTTTATGATAGACTGTTGATCTAGGTTTCTGATTTATCTGCTCTGATGTATTTTAGAACATTTCGTCCAATGTGCTGGAGGAATCTGCTGTTTCAGATGATGTTTTGTCTCCAGATGAAGATGGTATATGCTCTGGGAGGTATTTCTCAGAAAGTGGCCTGGTAGGGCTCCTGGAACAAGCAGCAGAGCTCTTCAGCACGGTGAGTGAGGGCCAGAATTACCAGATGGAGTGGGGCTATCTGGGATGGATCAGTAGCTTATTTTCCTGCACATGAGGAAACAAAGTCTTACTGCTAAACCAGGCTCCACAGATCTGCCCCACTGCAAACAACAAGAGGCAGAGACACCTCTTATGGCTGACCCAACCTCAGCCAGGTTGGCTAAGCTAGGCTTTTCATGTAGCCTAGCTCAGCCATAGATCCACCTCTACTGTGCAGACTGCAGGCAGCACCAGCAGAAAGTCATTGTCCCACACATGAAACAAGCCTGTTGGTATTTGGTATTTGCATGGAATAGTACATTTAAGAAAAAGGTATTGGTTAAACTATATGTTTTAGAAAGCATGTGAGAGTTCCTCCTGTGCTTTTACACAGCATACTACCACCAGCCTCATAATCTATGCTTACCATGTAAAAAGTCATGATGTTTATACTCAAGTAGCTCATAATATTGCTGTGGTGCTAAAAAGGATAGAGGATTTAGCATCTCTGAAGATATCATTTGGGTTCTTTTTGTCCAGATGCCGCTCTGGTTGCCCTGAGCCATACATGCTAAACAAGTCCATTTCCTTCTGCTCACCTGCGTTGCTAACTCCTCTAGCCCCTAAGTAGAAACCATGTGCTTTACACAGGAATTTAGGCTTGAGAGCCAAACAGATCAGAGATCCAAATTAGATCTAGTTTGTTGCTTGCTGCTCAGAACTACTCATTTACTATTACTAGCTTTTAGAAAGCTAAAACAAGTAACACAGCAGATTAGAAGATGCGTCCCACAAATTCATTTTTCAGTCAGACCATTGCTAGAGATCTAGTTTCTTTTCAGAGTGCATGAGGACTAATTTCTTCTCTCCTATTTTTTTCCTTTTTTTTTTTTCTCCCAAGGGTGGATTGTATGAAACTGTGAACGAGGTGTATAAAATTGTCATCCCCATACTGGAAGCACATCGAGACTTCAGGAAGCTTACGTTAACACACAGCAAGCTACAGAAGGCCTTTGACAGCATTATTAATAAGGTACTCATGTGGCAAGGCACTGCTAGCAAGACACATTGCTGGGTTGCACTGTTTGTTTAAGACTGGTGATAAAAACTGTTCATGTGAAATAGATCCATTTCCTTTTTCTAACAGAAGCTTATTTCTGCTTTGGCCTACCTACAAAGGGTAGTCTGCACTGAAAAGAGGCTCTGTCCTCTCCCTAGGCAAAAGCAGAAATGAATACAAAACTGTTTTAGAGTTACAGACAAATAGCTGAACAGGTCAAACTTAGGATAAGAACGTGCATGATTCTACCTGGCCACATCTATTTAAGAAAAATAACTTTATTGTCAATTAACTAGTATTTTCAGTTATAAAACAGACGAAGTACAAAAGCCTGGCAAAGTTTTCCGTGCTTATGCTACCCCTTTCCTTCTGTTTCTCCAGATTAATCTTATTGCTGAGTCCAGTCAGTTTCAAATTCTTAACAATTTTCATTGCAAAATTTTAACATGTGTCCAATGGAATTAAAAATAAGTTTTTTTGTTTTGCAAAAGTCACTTCATGATTAGCCCAAACTTTAAGTTAGATTTCAGTCAAATATTCCCTTAAATTGTGTGCTTTACTTCATGAATACGTTCTTCCAGTCCATCAGCACTGATGATGCATAGAACTGGCTCTGAAATACAGGAAAATGTAGGATTAGTGGGTTTCTTATACATCAGTGGGATAAAAGGCATCCAAATACTACAACACAGGCATTAAAAAAATAAGCAATTGTAAATTTCCTCTTTCTTTTTATCAATTAGGGTCAAAAGCGAATGTTTGGAACTTACTTCCGTGTTGGTTTCTATGGGTCCAAATTTGGGGACTTGGATGAACAGGAATTTGTTTATAAGGAGCCTGCAATTACCAAACTTCCTGAGATTTCTCACAGATTAGAGGTAAAGAAAAAAAACATTGTGTTAATACGATTTCCAATGTTATGTTATACTTTCTAATGAGCCCACACAGTTCTAATGGTATTATTGCTGTATAAAAAACTGATCTGTACCACAGTTTATTTGCTTTTATATATCCTTTCCATTGTAGCCCTTTTTGCAGCATAATGATGAAAGTGATCCATTCTCTTTGAGGCTGTGTCTCTCATGGGCAGGCCTGTAATGTGTTGAATGATTTGCTTTGAGCATGCCAGATATTTGCTTTGGTATCTTCTCAGCTTTTTTTCATGGAACTAAAATGTTCCCTTCTGATCACTTTACTGCGATATCTGTTTTTTTGTGAGCAGCTCACACTGATCTTTGTCAGAAGATGCCTTACCCTGGCCAGTTGTCGTTCATGAAGCAGATACTGACTGTACAGGGCACAGAAATTGTCATGGTTACTCCTTTCTCCTGGAGGTGTACAGATCATTAGCATTGTATTAAGGACTAAAAACACTCTGGGATAATTCTGTTTCCTTTCCAGGGATTTTATGGCCAGTGTTTTGGGGAGGATGCTGTGGAAGTCATCAAGGACTCTGCTCCTGTAGACAAAAGAAAACTGGATCCCAGTAAGGTAGGGAAAGTACTACTGAGAGTGTTGAGTGCTTTGTCACAGAATACAAAAGAAGAGAGGGGGATCCCCTAAAAACTTTTATGCTCAAACATTAAGGCACAAAAAAATACCCTGGCTTGGCTGTTTCTCTGTGTCCAGGGATGTCCTTAAAGTCTCTGTGAAAGGCTTAGTTTGGTAGTTTGTCACAGAGTGTGGAAATTAGAAGTTTTGATCTCTGATGCCTGATCCGGCTCTGATCCCTGGGGTTAAGCTGTGCCCTTGCCAGAGGCAAGTTTTGTTGGTCTGAAGAAGACAAGGAGCCCTGAAGGATTTTCAGCTCTGTGCTCTTCCAGACCACTCTTAGCCAATGTGAACTATCAGATATTTCACATATGCTGTTCCTTTTATGCTTCTTGGGTTGTAAAGTACTGTAATGGTTCTTCCCTCTTTTCTCAGGCATACATACAAATTACTTTTGTGGAGCCATATTTTGATGAGTATGAGATGAAAGACAGGGTAACCTATTTTGAGAAGAACTTCAACCTCTGTCGGTTCATGTACACTACGCCTTTTACCATGGATGGACGACCCAGAGGAGAGCTTAGTGAGCAATACAAGAGGAACACCATCCTAACCACAATGCATGCTTTCCCCTACATCAAAACTAGAATCAATGTCATCCAAAAAGAAGAGGTAATTGGGTTTTGAGGACAGATCAAATTTCTCAGGGGATGAAGGAGTCTCTGTGTGGGAAGATTTTCAAATTGTATGCTTGGCAGAAAAAAAGGAGGGTGAATTTCTCAAACATGTTACTGTCATAAATAGGAATGGCATAGAATGGGTAGACAAATGCAAGATAGGTATTTACTATGGAGAAGAGAGGATAGCAAATGTATATTCTTCTTTTGACATCCCAGCTGTAAGGCTGTGTTGGAGGATGTGTGTAGCTCTATTTATGGCTGTACTGGGCTCAGAGCTGGTTTAGAGACAGGGACGCTTTACAAAGGTAGAAAGTGCAAACCCATTTCAGACATGAAGTCAGTAAGTTAGAATAATAATGAGTTTATGCAAACAGGGAGTCAGATCCACATCCTATTCTTGCAAACGATAAGGTGTCAAAGAGTTTTGGATCAGATGCAGCATCTACCAAGATGTCATTTAGATTGAACAGTCTTCAAGGGTTTCACAGCTACTGCTTTTGGCATGGGAGAATGATAGTGGTATTGCCAGATTTAGAACAGGTCAACTGCATGCATGACTCAGGTAATCAAGCATCTTTTCTTCTATTGCCATTAGTTTATTCTAACCCCAATTGAAGTTGCTATTGAAGATATGCGGAAAAAAACCCAGGAACTAACTGCAGCCACCAACCAAGAGCCACCAGATGCCAAAATGCTCCAAATGGTTTTGCAGGGCTCAGTTGGTGCCACTGTAAATCAGGTAAGGGATCCAAATAAGCCAGATGAAGAGTTTCTGCATACTTTTCTTACTGTGCTTTGTTTTTCACTCTCATCTCTTGCACTGGGAGAAGTGCATCTAAGTCAGACACATGTAGTCACAATGTGCATTTAAACTCCATCCCTTGATATTTAGTCATTCAATACTGCTCATTAAGTGTGCTTTTGGTGAAAGTGCTTGCGGAAATGCTGTCTTGGTTGTAGGTGCAGAAACTCACAGAAGCCTTGTGAATGCATCCAAGGATTTCCTATTTCTAGCACACTAGCCATCTCAGCCATTTGGTTTGTTCCAGGTGTATCCTTGGGGAAAGGGAATAAGTATAACAATTCTGCTGTGGGACCACCACAGACTCACAGTTTCACAGACAATACATGAAGTCAAGACCTGAGTGCCCCAAAAGAAAGTTGAGATGCAATAATTGTAACGTAAACATGCCTGCTAACAAAGGCAATTAAAAAAAAATCAAAACGAAAGAATGAAGATATAACTGAAAGAAAACTTTTATTATCCACAATTTCACATAGCTTGGTTTCTGTGCTGTGAAAGCCTAACTACTCTCAGTTTCTCCAGATTCTTTGTCGACCAAAGCCTGTAGTCTGAAGTAACGTGCTGTTGTAAGCTTTGGAAAGAGTGGTCCTTTTCTGCACTGAGCTTATTTAACTCACTTGGAGTCTGGTAATTCCACACACAGGAGCTGTGTTTCTCTCATGTAACCAGGTTTTGCAGCAGAGCAGTCCCAGCTCTTCTCTGCTGAGTAGAATATATGTGTTCCCTTTTTTGTGGGGGTGGAGAAATGAAAACAGAAGAGTATAAAACATGATGGGCAAAAGCTCTGCTTGCAAAGGAAAAGGGGGGGCGGGGAGGAGGAGAAAAAACCCATCCTGTTATGGTGGCTATGCGTAGTTTTCTTTCATTATTCCACTCATGAAATAACAAACAGCTTAACCAAAGGTGTGGTCTGTTTTCAGTCTAAGCAGGTGTGTTTGGAAATTTTCTTGTGTTATTCCCATCAGGGACCGCTAGAGGTAGCGCAAGTGTTCCTGGCTGAAATTCCTGCGGACCCCAAACTTTATCGACATCACAACAAGCTGAGGCTGTGCTTCAAAGAGTTTATAATGAGGTCAGTAAAAGAACATTGAAATGCTGAATTGCATCAATAAAGCAAATAATAGCAATTGTGCAACAATAATATGACTGTGTAATTAATTATGCAAGTTAGTATCATAAATCCTGGCATCTCATGCTTTACACACTTGGTCCAGACTTGTCATCTCTGCTTCTTTGTCAGTGCTTTGGTAGGCTTTGCATCCCAAATGCGAGCAAATTCTAACACTTCAGACTAATTATGTAGAAATTAAGATCTTCCATTTGTTTGATCGTTTTGACGTTTTACAGAAATCAAGCATTTCGGCCTAATGCCTTGATTTTATTTTTAATAAAATGACATTTTTATGTAGGAAGCTGCTCATATGAAAACATTTGACCCTGTCTGTCAAGCAGATGCACTGGTAGTGGTAAATACGTATGGCCTTTGCTTCAGATATGCTTGTAAATCTCAACAAGCATATTCATATAGCAAGATATTAATCTCCTTAGTCCAAACAAAGCATAATTACTGAATGATAAATTTGAGTTAAATTAAAATGAGCCTTATGCAGAAGATACAGCCTCTACTCTCTGCTGTTGTCGCTGCATCTGTTTACAGTAAGTAGGCAGACAGCTCAGGATTCTGCAGTCATTAAATTTAGTTTTTATTAGCTCCCTCATGCATTTCTGATGTCTTAAAAATATCACCTCAGTCTGTGTACTTGGAAAAGGCAGAGGTTTCTTGTTAGTTCATTATCATTTGGGGCTTGACAAGTTATCAGAGCAATGCCCAGGCCAGAGGAGCTGGATCCTTGGCCATTCAGTTTACCTAACACAAAGTTAATGAGTTTAACAGAAGTAGGTGATACATATCGTGCCTTTTTTGCTTACCTTTTGCCTAGGTGTGGTGAAGCAGTGGAGAAAAACAAGCGCCTTATTACTGCTGACCAGCGAGAATATCAGCAAGAGCTCAGAAAGAACTACGGGAAGCTGAAGGAGAACCTTAGGCCTATGATTGAGAGGAAGATCCCAGAGCTGTACAAACCTGTAGTGAAAGTCCATAGCACAAGGTACAGTTAGATCAGGGTTATCTGTTGTAGGTATACAAAAAGATGCTTTTTTTTCAAGGAAGAAAGGCCGTTTTACTGGCAGCTAAAAACAGGCCATAATATGCACTGCCAGCTTCATACTTGATTAAAGAAGACTCTTGACTTCCACTGGAGCTGAATGTGGTATTAACTGTGTTTCTCAGGCTGCTCATTCCTGGGGTAGGGGATTTATGTCATTTTAATGCATTGTTAGGGAAGACTTCCCTCTCACCCAAAAGAAAATATATTTGAAACATCTTGCCATTTCTTCAACATTTGAAGCCTGGAAGGAGATAGAACAGTTATGTGTTTGTTTTGAACACCATGTGGTGTTAGCCAGCGTGAAGTAAGAGGGATCCTTTCACTCCCAGGTAAGATAATCCAGTTTAGTCCCATGGCTGAGACAGAAGCGTCTTAACTTAGTTCTTTACTTAGGAGTATATGCTTCTTCACAAAGCCACTGTGTCCGGTGTGGGGTGGGGGCGGAAGAAGGAATATGCCTCTGACATGCCAACACATAACATGTTTCAGCTGATGAGTTGTCAGCTGCTCCTTTTCACAAGGCAGGTATTTCTTGGATGCTTTTTCATTTGCTAGCTTGATTTATGGATCTGTTTCATTGCAGGGAATCTTTTCATAATCATAGTTTTAGGAAATATGATGCCCAGACTTCTTCACAAAGCACCTAAGGACTAGCTGCTTTGGCAAAGAAAGAGCTTCGTGCTGCAAGCCGGAAGTGATGAGGTATTCAACATCTATGAAATGAGCAATCTCTCTCAAGACAGCATGTGCGCTTTCTGGACAGCATGCAGAAGAGCATTTACACAAGATGACCAAATGAAAACTGGGGGATGACTCCTAATCAACCACATCTTGTGAGGGCTTGGGAAGGAAGGAGGTGCTTTTTAGATACTTTTGCATATATTGTAAAATAATCACATAGTGCAGAGGGGTAGACCGTTAGAGTGGTCAGTGGCATGAGGTCAGTCACCACTAGCTAACAGACACAGAACTCTGTGTGGTTTGGCTGAGGTGTTAAGTGAATCCAAATAATGTGTCTAAGGGACGCTGACAAATTATGTCTATTTATCATCCTTTTCCATGACAGCATTTATCCATGTGCTTTTGGCAATGGAGTACATTCTGCAAGTTAATCACATGCTTAAATGCTGTCTTAACGAGGAGGGGCATGGTCCCTTGCTCAGTGTTTGCTGAGCTGGAGCTGTAGGAAGGAATAATTTCCTCAGATGGTTTCTGTCACCAGTTTCTTTCATGGTCCTTAACTGCAGGGAGAGTTCTGCACAAGTTTTCTCAACCAAAGCTTGGAAAGCAAGAAGTAGCAATAAATAATTCTTAGAGAACTTCTAAATTTTTTTCGAGGTATAGGGACTGCTACTTGACACTCAGTTGGATTTTGTAATAATCGGTGTCATGTTTGGCAGAGCTAACAAGTAATAGTTTAAAAAGAAGACGCTAAGCTATGAGTGATTCTTTTACTGTCCAATGCTCTTATGTAGATTACCTTATCCAAAAGTAACTACAGAAGCACGCCGTGAGGATTTCCTACAAAGCACTTCACTCTGGCTTTACTGCTGCTCAAGAGAAATTAGTACATAATTTGTATTACCTGATGCTTAGTATTTTCTGAACTGTGAGCAAATATTTTACTAAATAATCCTTAACAGCACTTCTCTGAAGTAAGGAAATACTATTAGAATTTTGCAGTTGGGGATGTTGGTAGAGAGACAGAGATTGGGACTTTGCAACTCAATTTAGTGAGGCAGTGTCAGAGCCACAATTTGTGTTGTGACCACGCTTGCCATGAAATGTTTGTGTTTTAAAACAAAGATCCATGAAAGCATCCCTTGATATCACTTCACTCCACTTTTTCAGGGTTTCGGAAATTATAGTTTAATGGTGATTAAAGTAACCAATCATCACATTTGCCCAAATGCAGAACTTAATGTTAAATGAAATGGTGAAATGAAGTTTTTCCTTTGTACTTCATTTTAGAAAATTACAGTGAGCTTTCTCAGAGCTGATGCCATGTGTTTCTAAATGCAAAGCCTCTTTGCTCCAAAAGTTTAAGGGAAATTGAGGCTGCTTCTTTTAGGGGAAGCATTTTGACTTTTCATGGTCATCTACAGCCTTGCCATTTGATAGTAGGAATTTTCCCAGCACTTCACTGACATCTGAGCGAGTCAGATTTTAAATGTGCTATGCAGAAGATTCACAGGGATGGTCAATCAAGGTGAGATGTGGAAATAGGTGAAATAAACCCTGTACTTACACAGCACTGGGAGTAGAAGAAAGCATGTCCCTCCTCATTCAAAGTATTGTTAAATGGAATAATCAGGAGTAAATATTGATTTTGAAGTGAATGCATCCAAAGCACATAAGCAAATGGTATAAAAAGCTCAAAGCAAAAGATGCCTCCACGGAGTGGCTTCTCTGTATTCACGTTGCTTTGAAACAGTTCTAAGTTGAAGAGATAATTAATTTTGCAAAGGTTGGAAGATATGAGGTCTCTGCCTATCAGAACCTAGCCCCTTTATCTATTGTTTTTAAAAGCCTGTTTGGGAGGAAGGTCAGAATACTGTAATCTGTCAACCCCAGAATCCAACCTCATTGTTTACAATGTTTGCAGCCTAAATAACAGAAACCTCAGGTAAACAAAAAACCCTTACAGGTGTACGATATACCCGGTAAAAGTAATGAAGCATTTCATGTTGTGTGGTCCTTGAACTGAAACAATACTCTGCATAGTAAGAATGCTGAAGGACTCTTCACTCACATTTTGCAAGCTAAGCACCCCTCAACCAGCTGGCCAGTCTTCACCTCAGTTGGTAGCTTGTGTTGTCCCTGCTACAAATAAAACATGGTTTGTACATTTCTTTCGAGAGCTGAACTATGTAAAATGTAAATTTTCTACTTTATGATACTAATTTTGCAATAAAGTGACTGTTTCGCAGGATGTTCAGAAGTGCCTGTGTGTTGCACCTTGTACCTCAATACAGTCCAGTTGGAAAGAAAATCTCAGTACGAGCAACCTTTCCTCATAGAAGCATCATTCAGCAGAAAACACAAAGATTTGCACAGGGAAGGTGCCGGTCTGTCTTTAGGACAATTTTTTTCTGTCACAGGGGTAACAGGCAACAACTTGCTTTCTAACTTCTTTTTTTCATAGAGTGTCCCTGAAAAATGGGAGTGGGAAGCTCAGTGACAGTAATGCCCTCCTTTTCTTCCTTCAGTGTGTAGGTGTAGAGCAGAAACACGCCTGACTCTTCAATGCCACGCCGTCTGGGTGATTCGAGACCGGAAGGGTTGCGTGTGTCCACCCTGGTTTGGTCCAGGGCTCAACTTCTGAGGCTGCTCCAAGGGAACCAGCGAGAGGGGCACGGAGCTACACCCCTGCTGGGCCAGAGATCCCCGCGCGTGTCTCAGCTGGGAATTCACCACAGCTCGCTTACTCCTTGCTTTTACCATCAGCGAGCCCCAGCCTTAGGTAGCGAGGTGCTGGCTGTGGGGCTGGAACCCTTCAGCTCAGTGCGGGCGTCCCTCTGCTCTCCAGCCCAGCCATGCCCAGTCCCGTGGCTCTGGCAGCGGCACGCTGTGACGGGCAGCGTCATCTGTACGCAGCCCCACGGCCCAGCAGAGCGCGGCTGATCCAGGCCGGGTGTGAGCACGCGCTCGCGTGTCTGCTGGCGTCCAGACAGCACACATAGAACAGGAGTCCATGCTGGCTGCGAGAATAGAGGAGGGAGGAGGCACTGCACTCTGGGAGGAGTGGTGGATACACCGGCAGGCTGTGCTGCCATCCAGTGAGACCTGGACAGGCTGGAAAGCTGGGCACAGAGGAACCTGATGAGGTTCAACAAGGG
>Ga0181612_174778_pt1 | contig 11637 bp, 8 predicted proteins | sample HoacroProtozoa21_FD_119630 | JGI IMG/M metagenome (GOLD analysis project Ga0181612, IMG submission 119630) | Hoatzin crop microbial communities from Cojedes, Venezuel. Combined Assembly of Gp0051906, Gp0051904, Gp0051908 | reverse complement strand
TCAGGTGCTTAGTTAAGACTCACCTTTGAAGAACTGTTAAGTCAACTTGTTTCACTCTTGCAATGTGAGTTCTGATGAGTAATTATCTATACATGATCTAGTGGTTTAGGCTCTGAACATCTTGACAAAACTTCACCAAAAAAGAGAAAAGAAGTAGGAGCTGCTCATGGTGTGCAGAGTTCTGGTACTTGCTTTTCAGTGTCCTGTGCCAGGAACTCAGATTTGCTGAGGTTCAGAATCTGTCTTCTCAGATGCTTTTTCTTTTTCCTCAGGAGTGCATGCATGAAGTAGCTAATTAAATTTTCATTCAGGCTTGGATTTGGGGTGGAGGAGTATGTGCGAACCACCTCCACAGCTTGGGATGGTAGTCGCATTTGGGAACAGAGAAATAAACTGAGGTTGAGGAATGACTATTGAGGCAAATCTCTGATTTGTACAGCTGACACTGTTGGCAGAAAGTCTTTGCCTAGGATTAGGGGTTTTGACAATTATTGGTCTTTATTGTGTAAATTTTGCCTCAAACACTTAGTGATCTTGTAAATGAAATTGTGATTTTTTTCGTTGTTGTTGTTCGTTACCCTTAGCTTAATACTGTTTTTGTCTACTGAAGTCTTTCTCTCAAGCAAGGGCTTTTAAGTCCTAGTCCTCGTATCTTGTTCAGCCCTGATTGATTTGAATTGTTTTCCTATGAAATAAGTCCTTTTTTACCAAGAAAATAAAATTTGGGGAAAGTTACTCACCTCAATACCCTCTGTTATGCTGTCTATAATTTCACTTATCTGTGAAAATCATAACCAAACCATATCATAGCTGCTGAAACATCATGACTGAAACAATGGTATCCGATGCTTTAAAACATCAGCTACTACAATGTAGGTCAGGTCAGTCTTTTTGCTCAAGTAGTGTTCCTGCTTCTGTTCTTCAGTTTCATTTTTCATACCTCAAAATAGCTAATACTTCTAGCCATTTAAAGTACTCAGAGATGCAGAAGAAGTGGGTTTAAATCCTACTGTAGTTGATGTAGATAAGTGGCAAACCTATTTTTGCATTTGCCCTGACAGGTATTTTTGGGATGGCTTTGCTTTGAATTGGAGCCTACTAAGAAACCATGTCATAACCATGGTCAGAATTACAAATCCTTACAAAAAAATTCCCTGTCAAAAATCTGATACCTGGGGGGAGGGGGGGGGGAAATAATTGACCAAATCTTGTGATCACTATAAGTTCCAGCAGTAACTTTCTTCCATGAGTTTTGGTGTATTTTTATGTTCTTTGGTTACTGTATTAGGACTTCCCAAATATCCAGTTCACGATAAAATTAAACAGCCCTTATCCATTTTCTTCTGCTCTGGCACCTGGACAAACAACAAAATTTGGGAAGTATTTACTGGTGTCTGTGTCAGGAATTCAGGGTAGCGATAGATCGTTCAAAAATTACCTTTATTTCTTATGTACTTTGAGTAGTTGGCATTTTCGTAATACCTTATGACAGCATGTTACCGTACTGACCTCTTTTGGCACAACACACTGCAATTCCTCTAATTTCTTTTTAATCTCTTTTTAATGCTATTAGTGCAACCCGCATGTTCTCTACTGCCAGTGGGAGTGACGAGTGGTAATCTTAAAATAGTGTACCCTGACTGTACCTGCTGTCTCCTTTAACATCTATTTTTGTGGACCTCAAAATTGGGACAGGTAAGCATCACAAACATTGGCTGTAAGTTGGCATGGGAACAGTCCAGTTGCTCGTCACAACTACAATGAGTGGAATTAGCTGTGCCTTGAAAAATGTCACCTGGTCTGCTAGCGATTCATTTTGCAGCTGTACTCCCCAAAGTCAGACAGTATTCCTATGCATATGAGGCAGATGAATATTTGTGTTCCACTGTGTAGGTGCTTTAATTTCTTCTAACTTAATCGAAAGTGAGACATAACAAGTTTTACCAGTTTCCAGGAAAAAACAATTCAGTTAATATTTTTACGTCCTTCAGGGTGGTCACTTTAGGTGTTCATTATCTATGAGATCAGGCTTGGTTTGACCAGGTGTCATTAATTTATCTTGGAGTATTGTCCTTGACACCTCAGTGAAAGGTGCTTTCTTGTATTGTTTTTTTTTTACGTCAACTGCTGCTTTCTTGGTGTTTTGGGTTGGGGGTGTGTGCTTTGTTTGTTGTTTTTCTTTAATTGCAATGGTTACAAAAATGGCAGAGCTGGGAGGTTTTGGAGCATCACCAAATTGCATAATCAGAAAGCCTCAGGATCAATGTCCTAATTAGCACCTCAAGTGAAGGTGACTGGCCAAAATTCACTCTGCTGTCACCTCTATTGGCTTGGTGCTATGAAAATAAAAAGGGAAGGTACTGCAGGTTGATCGTATGGCAAACTTGCATCTGTAGACCAAAAATAATAAAGGGAAAGAATCATCTCAGGGCAATTTACTTCAGAACAAAAAGGTTTCAGTAGTTCTTCCAAGACATCTGCTGCATCTCTGTAATAGTTAGCTCATGTGTCAAAACTTGAAATATTTTGCTTTTTTCTTCAGAGTGCCTAGTAGGAAGAGACTGGTTCAGATTAGAATGTGTTCTTCAGCCCGTGTGCTCTGTTTTTTCCAGTGTGATAGACTTTGGTCCAAGCTGACCCCTAGATAAAGGGTAATAACAACTGAAGAGGAGAAAGTGTGGGAACATCTCAGCAGGGGACTTTGTACTGGTGAAGGACTTGCTTTGGCTGCTTTAGTTCTGAGGAACTTCTGTGAAAGGGAACGATCAAAAATCTGCTGTTCTGGCTGTTGTATCTGAAGCACTGGCAAGGATATTGCCCCCCCTCTTGATTTATACACGCTTGTATTCCTGATAGCACGTAACAGCAAGTAAAAAGCCATGAAAACGAGCTTCTTTCATAAAATAAAACTTGTAAATTCATCTCCTTCAGAAATCCAAAGCATGGTGGTGCAGTGTTGATCACTTCGTTGTCCTGTGAAAAGATGTCTTTGTTCTTAATAGCAGTCTGGAAGCCAAAGGTTAAAGGCTGAATTCTTCCTATGTTTTTCCTCAGGCTGAATCTTGCCCAAGACATCAACCAGATCCAGGCTTTGTGTTGGAAGCCCTTGTGAAAAAGGGTGAGCTCAACTTGGGAATGTGTGAGAAGCCATGAGATAAATGATTGATAGAAGAAATGCGAGGGAGGAAGATTCTTATAATATCTATTTCATTTTGGCATATAAACAAAGCACCTACTTGTTCATTTAGGTTTCCTTTTTTAATGTAATACCAAGTAATACAGGGAAAATTCTTCAGTCTCACTGAATGTGTTATCCCACTTTCTTGCAAGTATGCCCAGGCCCTCACAGAATAGCCCTAGTCTTAGAAGTTCTGTGTGCACATCTCTTTTGTTTGCTTTACCAACTGGAATGGTACGGATGCCCTTAAATATGTTAGAAATGGCCACTTCCCTTTTTACTGAAAGGAAAACATAATGTTGGGGATTGGTCACTATCGGTTGATTCCAGCCTTTTGCTGCTGTATTTAGGCTTGACTGTCGCACTTGGCCTTCCTAGAAGAGGTTATATGTGTCTAGGTAAATGATGGGCAGGCAACCAAAAGTCTAAGCTTTAAATTTAGAACTAAGCTAATGTTTGAATGATATAAGCTGTGGTGTGCATGTCTTCAAGGCCAGTCTTTTTTTCAGGTAATAGCAAGTGATATTTGAAGGTGAAAAATTGGCTGCATCTTAGTATTTACTAGTAACTGTTCTGTACTAACTTAATCTATTTCTTTATACAGTTGTGGAGTTCCAGACTTGGGCCACTGAGAAATCTGTCCCATAGTCAGAAAACACTTTGGTGTATTATTTTTGGAAGTGGTCCTTAGGGTAGCCCTGTAATGAAGGCACTCTAATTTTCTGTACATATGGCTTTCTTGTGACCAAAGTGTCATAAAATCAAAATAAAAACCATTCTAGAATGATCAAAATGCCTTTAGGGAAGGGCTTTTTGCCATCCTGGAAACAGGACACTTGCCAACTTCATTTGCTAACAGCAAACTTTTTATACAGTATTTTCTGAAAATGGTGTATTAGGTTATGTAGGACTACGCATTCTTATCCAAATTCAGATTTTCAGAGCCAAAGTAAATGATTATGGTGAGATTCAAAGTACTGAATTAGCAAGTAGACTGTTACCATACTCCATTAGCTAGTAGTGCAGAGAAGTGTGCAGAAGACATAGTATGAAAGACATCCTGGGACTGTTTTTATTACACTTTTTCTATTATGTGACTTATGTAGATAGCCTTTCAGGCTGTCAGTTTAAAACTAGGTTCATTTATTAGTTTTAATGTTTTCTAGATTTTTCTTTTAAAGCTAATGTGTTAAATATGCTATTGAAAAGCAAGTCCTGTTTTTCTCCTACACCCAGAAAAAGATATTGTAAGCTTACAAGAGTGCTATGCAGGCAGATGAGCAGATAATATATTGGGCAGGTGTTTGTCAACAAACTTTATTAGCAGTCATAAGCTGGTGTATGCTGTAATTTGCTTTAGTTGTTATTTCTATAAGCCTTGGGGCAAGGTATTGTGTGAGAGACAAATGTTGCTTTATGTCCTTGCTGATGTCTGTCATTTGATTAACTTGCAATGTTTAATCAAGCTGTGCTTGAAGGACAAGTCCTGGTCAGGTGATGTTGTCAAACATGCAGTCAGTTTTCCTGGGGAAGAGAGAGGAAGAAAATGGCAGCAGAGAATCAATCAAGAACCTGCCAACAGATACAGAAAAAGGGGATAAAACACATGTGAAAGTCTTGAGCGTGTTCCCTATTGACCGTCCTCAGCAGATCTTTAAAAAAGTCCATTATCTATTGAGCATTTGTGCTATAAACTTTATTTCTGTTGAAAGTAAGACTGTAATTATCTTGTAGCTTTGGAAGAGACTAGAGATTTGTTTTCAATATCCTTATCAAAGCATGATAGCTGCCAGTTAAGGTCTTCAGGTACCTGGAAATACAAGCAAAGAAAACACAAGATTATGTGAACTCAGACCACTGACTGCAAAGTGTAAAAGGAAACGGGGAAGAGATTTGGAAGCAAGTTGTGGGAAAAAAAAAAAATGTATTAAAGACAGAAAAGGACCTCTAATAGACATTATAGCAAATATACTTAAAAAAAAAAACCCACAAAACAAAAAAAATGCTGCTTTAGGGTATCACTGTGTTCTAGTTAATGTATGTTTGAGGAGAACCTCAAAGCTGTGGTGGTAAGACTGGACCCAGGTTTCTTCAGTCAGGAGCGGAGTGCCCTGGAGATCCCCGCTTCAGGTGGGAGAGTCCCGCCTGGATCCCTGCCTGCTCCTGCAGAATGCCAGCAGTACTGAGCACTGGTGTTGGCAACCTAGCATCTGTCTGCAAGGATCAGCACTGAAAATGTGTGTGGACAGTGCTTGTCCACAGATGTGATAATATCACAACTGAAATCTAGGGAAGACCAGCATGTACCTGTATGAGCTGTCAAAAAGCTCTGCATCGACAGCTCTGTAGCCATTCAGCAACGACACTGAGAGTTAGCAGTCTGGGCAGGCTCCCAGTTTGCAGCCTAAAGGGACTTTCACCTTTAACTTTTTTCCTTATTTTTTATCCCCTTTATTTAACCAGCTTCTATTCTGGCAGTGCTGAAGTAACTGACTGCTAAATCATAAATACAGACTGTCACTTCAATAAGTCTTGTTACTTAGAACAACTTTGTCTAGAGCCTTAACATAAGTACCCATTGAAATAACAAGGGAATATCTTATTTCACTACAACTTTCAAATTTAAGAGGAAAAATAACAAAATCTGACTTGTAGATTGTACTAGTCATAGAGCTGTGAGGGTAACTTATGAAGGTGATTTCTAGGAAGGAGAAGCTAACAAATGAAATTGAAAAAGCAGTCAAGATCTTGTTCGAGGTGCCTTATTTTTGATCCCAGTCAGTGCTTCTGAAGGGGGATAAGTGGTACAATATCTTAGGAATACATATTTTACAAACTCAAATATTTCAGTATGCCTTGAATTTTTTTACATCTAGTTTGTTCGGTGTTTTTATATAAACCAGCAGTCACATAGAGACAGGGAAATGGGGAAACATCATGCTTTGTGGATCATACTATCTCACTTCGTATTTGTTTGTGTTTTCTTGTCAAGAAATATTCAGAAGAAATATAATAATGCATGTTACCATTGGTGCCTCGCCTGCATACATTGTGGACAGAAAACGCAGATGACCTTTGACAATCCTCCAAGATTTATGCTATCAACCAAATTAGTAAGGTTTCAATTAAAGCAAAAAGCTATATTGCCTAGCACATTTCACAGCTGTGAGGTAGGGTCTTGAAATTACTCAGTTCTCTGTGGCAGCTTCTGCTGCCGCTCAGCGGCGTGAGCAAGCCGGTGTGGTGCAAGCAGCCAGGGGAAGTGGCGACCCCTCCGTCTACTGCCCTGGTCTTCCTTAACCCCAGCGGACCTTCCCTCCAAGGGTCAAGAAAAGAAGCCCTCTGGTTTGGGGGATTGTGGGATTTTTTTTGTGGGTTTTTTTTCTTTGCCTGGGAGGGTGTCTTCCCTGTACTTGATGCAGGTTAACTGCTGAAGACAGAGAAACTATTCTGAGTATCCAGACATGAGGAAGATGCTGCCTCTGGACACCTGAGTTTGGATGTGTTTGGTGCAGAAATGCTTCTTCCTTAAGCCTTAAGATGGGACTTGAACACTTATTGTTGGTGGGAACCATAGCCTGACAAACACATCTTTCCACAAATATTTATTTGAATACTTAAATGTGCTTTGTTGTACTGGAGCCCTGTTTGTATTTCCTTTCAACAAACACCCGAGCAAGCAGTATTACTTGCAGAAATCTATATGGGAACTCTTCACTTATAAGCAATGATTGGAAGGAGTTCACAGAAAGCAAGACTTCATTTCAGAAATGCAACATTTAGAGCAAAAAAAGTTAATCATCTGAATAGGAAGACTAGCATGTGCGTGTGTGCATTTTCAAAATACCTTGTATTTTAGGTATGGTTCCTGAATTGTCTGCTCGATAATCATATATGTAATTTTTGTTTAAATATTTAACATGTAAAAAATCTAAGAAGTTAACAAGATGTTATTGTTCTTGTTTCATATACTTATTAAATTATCCACATAGTTCTGAAATCAAGTGTTGAATAAATGGACATCCTGAAACACTAAGGCAGTTTTTCACATGACCAAAGCTACTCCTACTAAAGCTAAAGACCTGTTCTCAACAGCAGTTTTGTATAGTTTTAATATGATTCATAGACATCAGTGTAACAAGAGCCCTGAGAGGGCAACACTTTTGCATAGCCTGTACAGCGAGCTGAGGTTTGGATGGCTTCCTCCCTCTCGGTCTACATTCCGAAACCTATGGGGCATCGCAGCTTTTTTGGTAAGAGATTCATCTCTTGCTCCATTAACAGTGCACCTAAAATCAGTATTTTTTCCACAGACTGCCTACCTACAGCTCGGAACCACCTGCAGTCCCAGTAGCAACCAATGAAACTACTGACACAAATGCCTAATTGGAGAAATATTCAATTATGTTTTAATTCAAGTGGGGCTTTTTAGTAGAAAGAGTCCAAATGAACAGTGTATTCTATTCACACTCCCAGCATGGGAGCAGTCTTGGCACAAAAATGAATAAATAATTAAAGGTGGTTCTACAGTCCAGATTCAGCTAATTTTCTGCTTTAAACAGTGCTTTAGACCTCTTACAGTTTTTTCCTGGAAAAATTATTTGCATTTCAAATCACTGAATTTGCTGAAAGGATGTACTCTCTTCCAACACTTTAGAAGTTAGCTTTACTCTTTATGCATAGGTCATTCGGTTGAATTATTTTGAACAAAAACTATCAGAAAATAGCCTTAAATCTCAAAAGAATTCTTGACTTTCCATGCTTCTTACAGGTTTTAATTTTTCTTTCCTTTTTCTGTGAACATGTAGGTGTGGGGCCAGGCTTCAATTCTCCTGAAAGAATCTAACAAAACTCTTTCTTACTGTAAACAAGTTGTTTGGTTTGGAAGTTGGTTTTGGTTTTGTTTAATCTAGTCATAAGGCCTTTTAAAAAGGAACATTTAAAACTATAATCCATGTAGTGCTGGGAAGCAAATTATTCTGTGTGCTTTTTATCTGAAAACAAAAGCATAGATTAATTTATCTTCCTTGCTGAACCTTTTAGAGAACCATAATTGACTGATTTTTTTCAAATTTTTTGCTGTGTACAAAAATATCAGCCCACAAGTTTGATTCTTTTCCTTGATTAAAGGTATTATTTTAATGACTTTCCTCTGAACTCCTACAGATATCTCTTGATAGTTCCATTATGCTCCTTTTGAAATCAACACTTTTCAAATGTTTTCAGCAAAAATAATATTTATCTGTGAAAAGTTTCATCTGAGAAGTGTTGAACAGCCTGCAGAGTTGGGGATCCCAGGGCAACCCAAAGAGTAGTTCCATTCTTCTCTGCCTCCCCCCATCCCACTGACAAATGATGGGAAGCCCACTGCATCTGGGAAGACAGAGGTGCTGTGCCACCCTGTTGTCCCAGAAATCACAAGCGGCAGTACAGCATCACCCAGGGCTTAAAGCGTTGCCCTTTGGCTTTCAGGGGTCCTTTGAGGCCTGCTTGCTGGGGCATCAACCCCGCACTGACACTGCCAGTCCACACGTGCTCTGGTACCTGCCATGTGGGGGCAGTCCCCTAGAGAACTATCTCAGTGCTGGCAGTGGTGGGGCTTGTGACCGGATTCTCTTGGATCAAGAGGAGTACTTCCTATAGTAGAGGATATTGAACATGTATTTGTCTATAAGCAATAAAAAGCTGCCATTTTTAAAATATTTCATCCTGGTACTTGAGGCTCATTATCTCTAGAGTACACTGCAAAAAGCGGTGGTGGCTTTTCAGTACTTGCAAAGAAGAGGGGCTCGGGTGAAGACAGCCAGGTTTTTTTGTCAGAATTTGTATCATCTTTGTAAGCATTATGTGAGGAGTATCACAAATTAATTGAGCTACGTTAAATTGTACCAATTTCCATTTCTTAGCAGTTATTTACATGCAGCAAAAGTAGCTGCAAGCTGCAAGAAGTAAAATGGAAAAAAAGAAAAACTTGTGGGAAACAAAGACCCTCTGTTTTGACTCTTCGCAAGAGCCAGAGTTGGTTTAAACCAGTTGGGCAGGTCAAATGTAGAGATGCCCTTTCTTTCAACAAGAAATCCCCTGGAACTGTCAATTGCTTTTAAACCTAGAAAGTGAGTCATTGTCCACCGAATAAACAAAGTAAAAAAGCAGTTGTGAACATCATGATAAAAACACCTTTGAGAAAAGCCCAGGGCCTTGAGGAATGAGATCTGGGTGACAAACTGCTATCCACTTCCAGCCTTAGCTTTGTACTAGCTCCCAGCTTTTTCCAAAAGCATGGAGGAGTTCTCTCTCACTAAGCACCATATTTTAGTATCTACCTGACTAGCAGTGAATCAGGTATGCATGGGGGGTAAGAAGGGGAAATAATGCTTGGGGAGAACGTTTTTCTAAGTTGCAGTGAAAGTTTCACAATTAGTCCACCTGTATGTTCACTGAATGTCTCCTGATGTTTACCCAGTGAAAACAATTTGTATTGTACATTAGCACGGTGGTGCTGAATGGAAAAAAAAAAAAAATCTCCAAAGGATATTCCCATCTCGAAAGTGGTCTACTTTTATCTGAACCTAGCTGGTTTCTATTAGTTGATTAGTATTTAAATCTAGTGATAAAAGTGTGATGGGAAGAAGGAGTTACGCATGAGCAATCTTGATATAGCTCCTACTAGGTATTCTAACTTGGAGTGAATACAAAGGCAGGGTGCAGTCACAAATTACTTAAACTTCTGTCACTTCTCAGGTAGAGAACACTTTTTGGCAAAAGAAAGAACTCTTCTCACTCAGGGGCTGTCTTTTTAAGAGCACTTAATAGATTATAAGGAGAGAGGCTATTTCTAGTCCAAATCACACTGACTCTTTGTAATCCATACTGATGGGTCTAGGAGAAATGAAAGAACATCTGTCAGAAGAGCTGTTATATTGGAAAAATAGGAATATGTACATTTATCTCTGCAAACTATTTTAAAAGGCTTCTGCTTGTTACTTCAATGCAAAAAGTCAGAAAAATTAGAACCTTCTGACTGCACCACACACTTCAGCACAACACACGAATTCATCTCTGCCTTGAGATGAAGTGGTCTTCTAGTACCTAGAGCTCCTGCCAGCATATGAAAGCATCTATTGAAACCAAATGCTGCATTTCTCCAGTAGGTGAGCCCTGTGCATAAAGTCTGAACAAAAATCTTGCAGCAAACAGCCTGCTTCCAGGCAGTACCTGTTATCAAAAAGGTGATCTTATTTTAGCAAACCTACAAGAAAGGCTTAGGGTGAAAATTGTGACAATGGAAAAGACTGGATTGTCTCCTTTTCTCACAAAAATAAATTCTAATGTGCAGGAAAGAACAAAGAAGAAAACATTTCCTGTTGTTGGCCAAAATTTCTTGCCAGTTACTGGTGGCAAGACATTTGGTTCAAAACAAAAAGTTGGTGAAGACAAAAGAGGCACTGTTGAAGTATTCCACAGTTGCTTTGAGAAGTGTGTTACCTCTTTATTCCTGATTTGTTGAGCAGCTTTAGAGAAAGAGGTCAAACGTGCACTTGACCCTCTGCTTATTTTTAGTTTAACTCTTAAGACAAATCCACCCCTGAAGAGAGAGTTGATCAGAAGTCTGAGCACCTACTACAGTGAGATTTAGCTCAAAGTATGTGTTCAGTCAATAGAACACTAATTTAATAAATTCTGCCTACATAATAGTAGGCAATAAAAACGCAGTATGAAAAGCTGTCTGCAAACTGCAGGCATGACAGTCTTCTGACGAAATAAACTCCTCCTCTACCCTACCCAAATTGTATAGTGCCATTAAAGATTTATCCTTTGTTGTGAGTAGGTATTAAATTATAAAGAGCAGGCTGGAGGATATTCTATAAAGACCAAAGCTACTGTTTCAGTGTCTTGTTCGGGCATTGCTCACCAGCTGATTTACTTATGCCCTGTGCCAAATTACCTAAGGGCAGATTGAGGAGATCAGAGTGGTTTTTCTCTGCACTTGTGACTCGTTACAACGCACCCAAAAAAAGTATCCTGACACCCAGAGGAGACTTTTCTTATTTGCAGCTGAGGTGAAGAGCTTTTCTTTTTAAGTGTGAAATAGCAATGGTGAAGTGTTTCAGAAGATGTAGCTTTTTTTTTTAATTTGCTGGAGGCAGAAGAAACTTAATGACGAGTGCTTTTAGCATTTTTACTCCTTGCTCATAAAGTAGCTAATGGTATCCCTTATGATAACAAGCTTTTTAAAAGCCATTGCCTTCACTAGGTGATGTTTTCTTCACAACTGAAGAAAAAAAATAAAATATTTAGTACTTATATACTGTTTTAAAAAACAAACAAACAACAAACAAAAACCCAAACAAACCCAAAAAAACAAACCAATACCCCCCCCCCCCCCCAAAAAAAAAAAAAAAAAAACAACACACCCAACCCCCACCCACCCCTCCCCTCATCCCTAGAAAACCAGCTCT
>Ga0181612_170917_pt1 | contig 11637 bp, 5 predicted proteins | sample HoacroProtozoa21_FD_119630 | JGI IMG/M metagenome (GOLD analysis project Ga0181612, IMG submission 119630) | Hoatzin crop microbial communities from Cojedes, Venezuel. Combined Assembly of Gp0051906, Gp0051904, Gp0051908 | reverse complement strand
TTGGAGACATTCAAAAGCCAGCCAGACACAGCCTTGAACAACTGGCCCTACTTTCAGCAAGGGATGTTGCACTAGATGGTCTCCAGCGGTCCTTTCCCTCTCAGCTATTCTGTGGCCGCCCAAAATTAATTTTCTCCTCATCAAGTGGCCTTTCCATCCTACCCTCAATCTAACAGATAAGGTAATTTTTTTGTCTTCCTATTCTCTAAAGAGTATTAGAGTTTCTCTCACTGCTCCTCCCAAGAAAAACTTCCCAAGCTTCTCACAGTAAAATGAATTCAGATTCAAAATTCTTCAAAAATGATTCACAGGTGGTCAAGCTCACAAGATACCATTAAGTCAAATTGTTAATTTTAGTAGCACGTGACTGCCTCACTGAAATGTTCACACGTGTTCTGATGTACACAGCAAAAACAAATCACAGTGGCAGCACGTAAACTAGGTGCTCTTCACCTTCTTTCTCTACAGTTATAAACAGAAAGAAGATGAATTTTCACATGAGGAATCCAAAAGCATCCAAGAGGAATCCAGATACTGGGCAGGACCAAACAGAAGGCCACTACTTCCCAAGTACTCTCATTCCATCAGCTAGATTTGCTGCCTTATTCTGGAACAACGGTCTCAACAACGCTGCGTGATTTGTGTGTCCATATGTGAATAGGAAGCAAGTAGAAAAGGACACCTTGTTGGTTTGTTTTGCTTCCAAATAAAACAAATTATACTAAGAAGATTTTACTTCAAACTTGTTTTGAGTCAGTTATCTGTGCAAGTTCTTAAGTGCTAAAGAGGATGAGAAAAGGTCAGGTTGGTTTTTTGTTTTTTTTTTCTTTTGTTATTACTTCAGCTGAAGTCATAAACATGTTTATAAGCAGAAGCATCTCTAAAAATACCTCCTCATGTAGATTTGACAGTTGAGTACATTTTGCAGTTATCAGAGGTTACATATTCACTTTCAGAAAATAATAAAAGACTTCACAAACATTCATTTGATGTGAACTAGCTTGGGAATCAGCTACACCCGATTTGGGTACACAGCCTGTTAAAAGAGACTACATTTCACATTTCCTGGAAGACAAACGCTTATTTACATGCGGCATACCACTTTCTGTCTTTATCGTATGCTATTTAGTGACAAAGATGACTACATTTTCTACTTTGCCTCCTTCTGTATTTCTGTCTTGCCATAGTAAGCTCTTAATGTCTGTCGTAAATTAGTTTCATATGTCTGAAAACTATGCTCATGCTGTTAGTGAGGATGACCTCCTAGACAGTAGGAAACAAACGCTGCTAGTGCACTGTCTGGCTACAGAAGCTATGGATTTTAGGCAGCCTTTCATTTTCAAAATTGTTTTTATATTACTTCAGCTTGTAAAAAAATTTTTGGGCCTGATCTGAATAACATAACTACACAGCTAGGCACAGTGAGCAGCACTAGTATGTTGCTAGCCTCACTACACTAAATCTTTCCTAGCAGGTGAGCACCCTCACCACCAGGCTTCACAATCACTCTCACTCACTGCTTTTACAATCCTTCAGCAAAGGTTATTTGGACATTTATACAAAAATAAGAGCTTCAGGTGGGAAGGCCGAGGGGCACAATCTCAGAGCATCTTCACAGTACAGGAATGAGTAGGACCAGATGAAGCTTTGGTTGGCGAAGGTGAAGTCCACTTGTGGGAAGGGGAGTTCTTCGGCCTGAAACCTTGTTTTCAATCAGGACACCAGAAGAGGTAAGTGCTGTTTTCTGTGTTACAGAAAGTGAACACTTTAACTTCTAGCCTAAAAGCACAGTGGCAGCTTCTCTAAATCAGCCATACTGTGAAGAGTTTCTAATTTCCCTATTAAGCTTCACTTGAAGAGTAAAGTGGAAAAAAATCTGTACGGAACTGTCCATTTCAAAATTGGAAAAACAACAATTATTCATATTTTTGAAGATGAAGTTAGTAATTTTATTCTGCAAATACTTTCTTGCTTTTCTTTTTAAAAAATAAACTATCTGGGGAAAAAAAAAATGCCTGATTGGAGTTGTGAGGCCTGCCAACTTAATATTAAAAACCCCACATATAGCTTATTGCTGGGCTGTGGCCATTTGATAATATGCCAAATGACTTCTCAGCAAGCACTTTCAAAATATTGCAAATTCAGTGTGCGGGGACCATAGGCAAGACACAGAAATATTTATGAAGCGATACCACCCAGCAAGAAAGCAGAACCAGTGCTTGTGAATCGCAACTGAACAAACATCCATGGGGAAGACAGACAGGACACAAATAAATCGGCAGCTGTAGATACAAGATCTACATGGCACAGACTGGACTGTTCTTTGCTATGCTTTCACTGAATCCACTTTCCAGAGAGAAGCAATGCTTCGCCATTTACATGGAGTAGGATAGGCGAGATGAAAATCCTACAACACTTGTGAACCTGTAGAAAAACCACAAACAAAATAAGCAGACAACTTGCTTTGCCTTTGAGGAATGTAACACCCAAGTGTGAAAATGAATCTGAAAAGAAGGAAAAAAAAAAGCCAAAACTGAGCCAGGAATGCTCCAAGTGAATCCAAATCTAAGAGGCAATCTGGAAATTAAATATACCCATAGCCAGTGAATAAAGGGCCTAGTAGCCTGAAGTTTTAAGCTAAAAAGGTCCTAAATACTATCCTAATGACCTATTGAACAATGTAAAGTTCACTTCTCCCATTGGCTGATTTACAGCAATAGCTAAAAAGGAAAAGTCTGCAATGATTAAAAATCATAAAAAAAAAGAAAATCCCACAGAATAAATAGAAGTGGAAAAAGAACAGAACCTTCTCCAAGTGTAGAGAGAGATGTGAAAACAAAGGTTACAAACAGAACTAAGCACAAAAAATAGGAACACATCACTACCTAATTGCAGACAAATCTCCGCTGCCAGCTCAGCTGGTCTTTTGTTAATATCTGTTCACACCCCATTCCTCTTCTGCATTCGCAAAAAGTTATGTAAGCAAAATCTTTATAAAGGAGAAAGAGGAATAGAACACTACAAGCTGCGTATTAGCTTAAATTACTAAGGGTGTTTGTTTTGCTTCTTCCCATGTCCTCCACACATGCCGAATACTTCTCTTGATAACTGTCTGTATGGAAATGGGATATAGCAAGGGGAAAAGTTAATGCAACTACATTCAGACTTTCCAGAATACTGTTTCCTTCAGCAAGAGTTGTCTGTAATCTCAGACGGCAATGTATTTGCTAGCCTTTGAGAGCACTTTGGTGGTAAAGTTGGTATCTTCTGAAATCTATTAATTAAAAGAAAAGTTCCCCACATTTTTAAGATGAGTAGGAGGGGAAACGCATCATTTTGAAGAAATTTCATCCCTGGACATTACACAGAAATTTAGCCATGGCATAAAATGTATTTCATAAATTTTGGGGGTAGGTGCTATTCGAGTTTAAAGAAAAAAAGTGTATAGTAGTGTTTTGTTGTGCCATATGAGATCTTATTGCAAAACCAACTTCTATATTTAAAATCACACAAATTAAAACCACTAAAAACAGTGTTAATAGTAAATATATAATCTAAATATCTGGGTCAGATTTTATCAAAACCCTTGGCAATGTATACAGGACCAAAAATATTTAATTATATATAATCATGGAATCACAGAATGGTAAGGGTTGGAAGGGACCTTGAAGATCATCTGGTTCCAACCCCCCTGCCATGAGCAGGGACACCTTCCACTAGACCACGTTGCTCAGAGCTCCATCCAATGTGGCCTTGAACACTGCCAAGGAGGGGGCATCCACAGTTTCTCTGGGCAACCTGTTCCAATGCCACAGCACCCTCATGGTGAAGAATTTCTTCCTAATATCTAATCTAAATCTTTAAAAAAATTAGGAACGTCTTCAAATTTTGGCAGCTACAAAAGCATCATGATACACACCCTGTTTGTCACCAGGTACCTCACCAGTTAAAAACAATGACACATTACTTCTGCCCACATTACCTCTGCCCAATCTCACACTCCGCAAGAAATTCCCTTGTGCTTGAGGAACACGTTAAATAACGTAATGCTGTTCCAAGTCACTCATTAGAATACCATTCAGATTCCAGCCACAAGCGTGCATTTGTCCATAGTGCAGTTAGTCACACAGTGTAGCAATACATAGGCAAGCTTTATTGTAGTCAGCTTGCTACCAAAAAATACAGTGCAACTTGCAGAACCTGCCTTAACATAGGAGGTCTTGGTTTGCGTAGAGTCCTATGTGTTATCATTGGTCATAGTTTAACCAGCAACTGACTAATTTACTCCTACCTCTGTAAGCTAATGTCAGTCAGGGCTGTGTCTTGTGAGCATAGAAGCCCCCCAGACTAAAGAGGATGCTGAGGCACAACCACCTGATGCCTGCACAACATCCTTCCCTGGTGCAGCTGATTACATACCTATGTGTCCTTCTGCCTTTAGCATGGTCTTCAGGTCTCCTGAGAGAAGTTAAAAGATGATTTCTCTTGACTTAGCACTCAAAACATTTTAACCTCAATTGGTGTCAACGATGCCATGATGACAGCCCCAACAAAATTGGTAACGAGATATAGCTAAGAAAGACCACATTTTCCCAGTAAAGAAAAATGCAGAGGATGGTTCATTCTTAATAGATAGTTCACCAGTTGATATAACACATAGATAGGTCTTTCTGTAACAATTGACCTGAGAGATTTGGCCAGGACTTCTGTGGTTTGGGTAATAAGCCAAGGACAGAAAAAAGTTTAGCTATGTAAAGTTATTACATACTATGGTGATTCTGGCTGAGATGATGATAATGAAGAGTCCAAAATCACAGCCCAATAGTGTTGATCATCCACAGAAAAGGTACACTGTGAATCTGTAGGTGGAAGGAGATCTTGCTTTGGCATCTTTCACATTCAAATGTATTTATGGAAGTGGCTACTCTGTACCAGCATCATCTGAAGAGCATAATTAGCCCAAGTTTAGGGTTTTACCAATAAGTATGAGAACCGAATGTAGATTCTTGCTTAAGGCTGGCTTTAGCACTCACAGGTTTTAATTCAAGTCAGGTGATGAGCACATCTATGGAAGGCAAATGTTTTATATGCATACGTCTTCAAAAGTAACATTTTTTCAGGAATATTTTCAAAGGTTTTTAATGCATTTTGTCTTCAACAGATTAAAAAGCACATTGGTACAATATTTGTACAATTATTTATGGTATAATAACAATAGCTGTGTAAAATTTATCTTCTTATAATTGTTCAACTTGAATCATGAAGTTGATTTTCTTGGTTTGTTAACAGCCCACATTTGCAGTGAAGAGGCATATTCTCATGTATGATTCTCCAACCAAAAGCAACTATCAGGTAACTGTTAAAATTAAAAGCAATTAAGATCTTAAATAGGCAGTTATGGCAGGCATTGCCATAAACTGAAACAGAACAAAAAAGCTCCACTCCTATTCATTAGGCATTTGTCACAATGTATATGCTGCATGCTTTAGTCTGAATAGAAAAGCAATTATGTTTTTAATACACTTATATTCTACTCATCTCCTCATCACCCTAGGATAATGAGTCATTAGAAAAAAAAGAATATTATATACAGCAACACAGCTTATTGTTCTGCGCAAATTATTATTACATCAGCTGAGCATAAGTACCTGAGAGTTAGGAAAGCTCAGTTGTCAGCAGTTTCTGCTTGCGCTTGTACTACCCATGGAAGCCTCCAGAAGGCTTTTTCTTCATCTAGCCCTATTTGCTGCTATTGCTGAACCTAAAGTTCATGACCCCTGCATTGGATACGGGAACAGAGGACACAATTTTATGACATCAAAAAAAAAAAATCTCTGTAAAGCTGCCACGTGACTGGCTCCTATGAGGCACAGATGCATCTGAAGCAAGTCCAGAATGTACAATTACCATGACTACAGCAGAGTAACTTATTTAATACAGCAAACAGTGGATAATAAATAAATATATAAGTGCAATACTCATTTTCATATAAATCAACATCATCAAACTGCTGGAGTACACAGTTGAGGCAGATAGGCTGGGGACATCATTGGTTTTAAATGAGGAGAGTCAGAGTTCAGGCTGCTTTCTACAGATGACCCGATTATCCTCAAACCAATGCCAAGATAAAAATCATGCTTCCACACCCATAAAGCTACTATATCAGCTCTGAAAAGGGAGCTATGAAAAACAGCAGTAGCCAAGGTGGAATTGTAGGCAAGGTTAAACTATCCGTCTTTAAATGGTATATGCTATGTCCTTGTCCTCACCTACTGCGAGATGTCAGGAGCGTGACCCTGGCAGAGACTTCACGCAAAATGGGGAGACTGCAGTAGTCATCTCCGTGAGAAGTGAATCTTTCTCGTGCAAAGATGTCCAGACCTGTGTCGACTATTAGCCCTGCTGGATCCATTACCCCACAAGCCATAAACAGCACAAACAAAGATGGATAATTGGTTAAAAATGTTGAGAGGCTATATTTTTACTGCCTAAACAAATGGTTCTTTAAAGCAGGACTGCCATTCCTTATTACATTACTGTGTTTAAAGCAAGGCTAAAAATAAATGGGTGGTAGGTATAAAAACAGAAGGCCAAAATTCTGCTTTGCAATAATTGTTATTTACAAAAGTCACAAAAGCCACTTGCACCATAATGTCTCTTTATTAAGTTTACATTTCACATTTTTGGAAACCTGTAGGAAAACAAATATTCTTTCTGAACGTAATTGGTTCAACTGGCTTCTTGGACAAAATTTCTACACATTTTAGACATCCAAAACTAAACTTACTAATTACAGTATTTTTCCTATATCAAAGAGTCACTGCACTTGATCAGCATCAAAGTAGGGAATATGTATATGCATGTGGGAGAACAGTTAATTGCTTCCTATCGTACAGTGATAGGGGCATGCCATTAATTCTCCAGCACATGGCACAAAATTAGAGGCTATTGCTATTACGTTTTCATCATGTTAGAATGTTAATACTAGATTGCACTCTTTATATAAATCTAATAAAACACATGAGAAATAAGATTCCGATCGCGGTAAACTATGTTTTGCTTTTATTTGTTTGTTTGGTTTTTTTTCCAAATAATAGACTTTAAACCACAAGCTCAGAACATGTACAGAGAAAGCATCTGCAAGATTTTACACAGTTGAAGGGAAGTAGGAACCAGTGATAAATAGCTGCAATACTAAGGTTACCCTCAAAAATCAAAGCTTTCGTTGCAAAGTTAAAGGCATATTAGACGGTAAGTCTTTTACAAACATTTTTATGATACCTTTATGAATCCTAATGCACTGTTACAGGAGTTTCTGATAAAGGTTTGTGTCATACTATGTTTACAGAAACACTATTTTAAAGGTTTTACAGTAAAAGATGGTATCAAGATCGTCCTTCTGATAAGAAGCAGAAATAAACTGAAGCAGAAGGAGACTTATGCTAAACGAAGCCTTTCTGGCTTCTAAATATTATGATGCTCAGCATATGCTTGCTGTACAGATCTATTTGATTGCTGGTTTTCGAATTATGATATTGATGTGGTGTTAATAGAAAGATGCAGCACATGTTTGCTAATCGTGATAAGCATACGCTGCAAATCCATTTAATTGTTAAAATTCCTAATGATGATATCGATGCAATATTGACATGCTGCTGAGAAAGAATCCAGCATGCAGTGAATGGTTAAATAAGGTAGGATACATCAGATATCTGTTTGATTGTTAAATTTCTAAAAGTTACTCTAGAGCATTTTCAAGGCAATTAAAAAAAAGAATGCAACACATGCTATACTCAACATTCTACACTGTAATACTCTTTTTTGTTCTGAAAACATTACATATATAATTAAAAAAATGTATCTCGATCTTTTGTTTAGCTTGCTGCTATGAGAAGAGTATTAAATGAGTACAGCTCATTAATTCTTTTTTGCAACCAGTTTTTTTGGAAGAGGAATAAATTCAAAATTAAGGAGTTTTTTTGAAGTCTTTTTATGAAATTAAAAAATAGGACAGTCACTACCATCTGAGGGTTATTAAGAAAATAGTAAATGCAGAACTGTAAATGCAAGGTTTTGCAAGGAAAAATCATATTTTAAAATTATTATTATTCTATTAAAGATAAATTAAAATATATATAAGCATTGAAGTGTAAAGCTTAGAAGTTTTCCTGGAAATTATCATTACACAAGAGCAGCAACATTTTTGGCAGTAAGCTGCATACCCTATTCTCTTTGGTTTGGTAACCTACAAAGACACAAATAAAACTCAAATTTATTCACAACTTTTCCTTCAGCTTCCCTTCCCACTGCTACTCTCCCCTACCAAACACAGGAAAAAAAAAAGCCTCAAATAAACTGAGAAGTTAGGATGGTGATAGGGGAGAAAAGCAAACCAGCAGCACAGCCCAATGTCGAGTGCTCCACGTCAGCAGAGCTCACGCTAGAGCGCAAACGACGCATTTCACCACTGATGTAAATTTTTGTTTCATCAACAATATAAGTGATTTAATGCTGACTGGACCGATCCAAATCGTATGAATCCTCGACATGGGATGCGGGTTTGATGGCCCGCAGTATCTTGGAGGACAGGCTGCCATCTACTGACTGCAAGAGCATTGTCAGTCTGAAACGAATTGGTGCCGGACAGAATTGGGGAATATTTCGGACTCTCCCCCTCCTCGATGATCCTGTCGGCTCTCTTGGCCAAGGTGGGCACGATGCCAACGTTACTGCTCTTCTGGATCCACTGCTGAGAGGTGCAAGCGCTGCTCACAGCCTACTCCAGAAGTGGATTTCAAACAAGAGCGCGCAGGACCTCTCTTCTTGATCAATAAAAATTAATAAATATATAAATAATATTCACAGAAGACTTTTTTTTTTTTCAAAAAAAACAAAAACAGAGTGCAAGACATTTTCCTATAAAAGAGCATAGAGTATGTTCTCATACATGAGTTGGAGAACTTCCTCAGTTTATTTTACTTTTACTGATGTTGCCACTTCTAATGTTCAGGTTTTTTCACCACTGAAGCCTGTAGCAGAACAGAATCCCAAATGCTGTCGTTTACTAGTCCACAGTAAGAGCAAGGAAGAGACGAAAGCTTAAGCAACAGCATTAAACTCCAAGTAAAAGGAGCGATAAGCGTATGTATAAGAACAAAAAGAAAAATAGACAAACCACTAAGATCTGTGTGGTTAATTCCACCAGCTTCAGCTGCTTGCTTGTGTCTAACACTCTCAAAATTGGCGGAGAAAAAGGTAATACATTGGAAAATGTAATCCTTATAATGATACAAGGCCACTGAAACCTAGAATTATCCACTCCTGACAGTGCAGTAGCTGCATAATTAATGGTGCCTTCCTTTAACAGGCACAATGTTGTCTCCAGTTCCACATGCACATGGGAATGCGTGGTACTCTGCAGCCAAGCAAGCGCCGTTTACATCCAGCTTCAACCCATTCAGCTCCTCAGGCTACAGAATCAGTGCAGCTATGAGAAGTCGGAGAGCACATGAATAGAGTCAAGAAATAAACACTTCTACATGTGTTTGGATAAACATTTAGTACACAGGAAAACATTTGGAGAGATGAGGGTACATTATTCCACTCTTTCCCATCGGTACAGCAGGAGGGATTGGGAAGCTGATACCTTCTGTATTGCCAGTTTTCCTACACATTGCCATAAGTAAAATGACACAAGAGGTGGGAAATGACACACTAGGCAGAAAAACTCCTTTGTATAGTCAAGCTAGTCACTGCTACTACTACTTCCCTGAAGGAGGAAAAACTATGCTCAGAACAAGATATTTCTGCAGCATACCAGCTTGAATAACTGGACAAGGCAAACACCTAATGTTCTATTGGAGGTACTTAAGCTAAATGGCTGAAGCGGCTTTCACAGGTCTATAAATTGTAAGAACTTGCATGTGGCCTTGGAACAGATGCAAACTAGAACTTGGTGTTCATTTCTCTTTTTAAAGATAGTATTTGTTCCTCTGAAATATGAGGTTTGGGCGGTCCCCACACTGATAAACTTGTGAAACAATTTGCCTGAAAAAGCTCTGAGATGCAAGTTATAAAATTGATGAAAAAGGAGGGTAAGTATGGAGGGTGAGGTTACGACCAAGTCAAAGCTTTATTCAGGTGGTTAGAAACCAGTTTCCAAGATAACCTGGTTGACAGGATTCCTCATCTTGCAGGAGAAGAGTCAAAAGCACCAGGTTTGTGTACAATGTAGTGCACCTACTGCTGGTGCCCAGTCCTTTTCCTAATCTGGGGCTTCAGGTCCAAACTTTCAGCTATTCATACAGAGAAGTGGATCCAGCTAGAGCAAAATGCAGAATTATAACATCTCGGCCTGTCCAAAAACCCCGGTAGGTTTGGGCTCGTGTGGCAACAGTGCAGTATCTAAGAGTGCAGTGTTTAGATCTGGAGTTCACGATTATCCTGTTTCTTAATTTAGAAGAAACATAGCTCCTTAGTTTCACTTCACTCACCTACCACCAAATGGGTAAATGACTACACATAAGCCTATAAAGGCCAGTCCTAAGTATATCAAATGAATATAAAGAGATATTTGTTCATCAGATATATCCTGGAACTAGTTACATTCTGCAATATTTGTGACAGTTCCACCTTTGTTTTTAAAGATTGTCTTCTATACTGAAGATACTGAATATTTTTGGCCTCTAAATTAACTCAAATATCAATTCCATCACACCTGATTTCGGTCACCTCTATCAATTTTTACAGGAATAAAGTCCATAACATTATATAAGACCTATGAATAGTTCTCATGAACATTTTAATTCAACACAGAAATAAAGTTGAGCTTAAGGGACTTTGAGTCTGCATTCAGCTTGGCTAAGCGGCTTTTATGGAACAATCTCATGAGAAAAGGTGTGTGAATCTATGAACAAAAAGCATACCAATAGAACCAGAAATATAATATATATATTACCATAACTTACAGGTTAGTGAACTGTGGTAAAGTATTTCCTAGAAGAAAAAGGTGTTAACTAAAGTTTAGGTTTCACAATTCATCTGTGATTACAGCTGTCATTCCGCAGAGGATTAAAGAGGGAATAAAGCAGGGGAGGGGTGGATGGTGGTTAAATGGGAGAATTAAGGAGTTGTCAACATAACCTTTATTAGAAAAAGTCAAATATGATTTGACCATTTTTTTTCCCACTCAATATAATCATCTCAATCAGTAGAAGAACTTTTAGTTTAAGTTTTGTAGTAAAGAGATTTTTAAGAACATTAACTTTTTAGTGTTAGAAATTAAGTTTTATTCTTTCTTAACATCATTCCTCAGCTCTTGAGCCAATTAAAAATCAGTTCCAGTCTGCAAGTGCTTCTGACAAAACAAAGCCTGTGAGAAAATTTTAAGTTTCCAATTCAGAATTAAAAACAAAATAGTGAAGTATTTAATTTCAATCAAAAAAAAAAAAAGCAAAACACAAGACTGATACAGAATCACAGAATCACAGAATGGTAGGGGTTGGAAGGGACCTCTGTGGGTCATCTAGTCCAACCCCCCCTGCCGAAGCAGGGTCACCTACAGCAGGCTGCACAGGACCTTGTCCAGGCAGGTTTTGAATATCTCCAGAGAAGGAGACTCCACAACCTCCCTGGGCA
>Ga0181612_167396_pt1 | contig 11637 bp, 6 predicted proteins | sample HoacroProtozoa21_FD_119630 | JGI IMG/M metagenome (GOLD analysis project Ga0181612, IMG submission 119630) | Hoatzin crop microbial communities from Cojedes, Venezuel. Combined Assembly of Gp0051906, Gp0051904, Gp0051908 | reverse complement strand
GTTATGTGGAGATACAAAGAGTGTAACCATAAGTTTAAATAGTACATTAGCAAGTGGAAGTACATATTCACAATATGGAGATGGGGCAGGAACCCTGCATAATGCAATAAATAGTTATTATAGAGCATGGAATCCAAGTCAATCAGAAAATAGTGCAGTAGACACAGGAGACAGTAATTCAGATAAATGTGGTTCAAATGGTTCACAAAATGACAATGGAGGATATGCAGCATCACATATAAGAGCAACGTTGATAGGAAAGAATGAAGATACACTTGAAAATGTAGCAGGAGATGTAAATTTAAGTGAATCAACAAGCTTATTAAGTTGTATAGAAGAAGATTTGCAAAGTGTAATAGTAGCAAAGAATGTAAAATACGTAACGGGAAGCAGTGAATCAAGCGCAACAGTAAATGAAGTAAATGACAAAATATGGTTATTATCATATGCAGAGCTATGTGGACCTACAGGAGCAGGAACACAAAAAGAAGGATTAGCAGAAAGTCTTCCAATGGCATATAGTAAATTTACCGATACAGGATCAAAGCATTATTTAAGTAACACAAGTTATTCAGATAGTAGTACAAGTGTAAGAACATTATATAATGAGTCTGGAAGCAAAGAATGGTGGTGGGCTCGCTCGCCGTATCTTGGCAATACGGATAACGTTCGCAATGTCTATAGCGCTGGCTACGCTCACGATAGCAACCGTGCGAGCGATACGAGCTACGGCGTTTCGTCTTGCTTCTGCTTGCAGTAGTGAGGCGTGGAAAATTTGATAAAAAATAAAAAAATGCAAGAATAAAAAAAGTAACAACAAAAAATAAAGCGAAAAAGCAACGCCAAAAAAGTGAAAAAAGATTTCGGCATGACCCACGCGGGTGATTCCGCGGGGTCATGCCGGAGAGTACCAACATTTGACATAGAATATATCTAACCATAAAAATAAATATCAATATCAATTCTCTAATCTACGAAATCATTTTTCTTATTTCTGCATACAAATGAGGTTTAAATTCATCTATTGGTAAAGGTTTTTTATAAACGATTGAGTTATATACAGTCGCTGAAGCTAATTCAACAATCATAAAGAAAGTAACTCGTGGATTTTCTATATTTAATTTATTTTCCTTACAGCCATTTTCAAACATTTCTATAATGGCTTCAGACGAATCACCATCTTTTTCTTCTGCTATTTTCGTAAATTCTTGACTGTACACTCCCCATGATAAATTATTAGCTATAAATTTCAAAAGTAGAGGATTTTTTATTAATTGGTCAATTACATAATTGATTATAAAAATTATTTGATCTTGAAAGTTTTCAATATACGATTTTTGCATAGCAATATAGGCATCACTAAATAACTTATGAGAATATTTAGAAATAAGAACATCCCTTAATTCGTATTTATCTTTGAAATACAAATAGAAAGTTCCTTTGGCTATGTTTGCTTTTGAAGTTATATCTGAAATTGATGTGTTCTTAATTCCAGTTGTCGTAAATAATTCAAAAGCTGATTGCATAAGTCTATTTTGTTTATCTTGCTGTTTAGATTTATTTAATTCCATATTCACTTTTATGATATATTTAATAATTTAAATAACCATACACTCCTTTCATTATTTTTTTATTAATCATAAACACTAACTTAATATGAACATATATAAATATTATTAACAAAAGGTCGTTTTGTAACATATTACTATACCATATTAGTAAAATGTTAATGATATAACATAACTAATGAAATATTAATGATGCGTATTAATACATATTAATGTTAATACGTTTTTTATTATTGCATAAAAATGACTAAAAGTCAACGAAGACGATTATGATCAAATAATAAAAAATCTCGATTCCAAAAGTAAATCGGAATTATTTTTATTTACTCCAGTTATGTTTGATTACATAAAAGATACTGACTAAGCGCCTAAAATGCAACATTTCTATAAATGTGAAGAATTAGACGAAAACGGATGAAATATTTAATGTAATAAAAAGAAAATTTTTGAAGAGAAAATAGGAACACAAAAAACTTTATAAACAATATTGACTATTGGTCATTTTGGTGTTAGAATTCACCTCGAATTGAATGGAGGTAAAAAAATGGCATACAAATATGGCAAGTTTATTGCCAAACATAAAGTAATTATTTTTATAATTGCTACATTACTACTGATTCCATCATTATTTGGAATGCTAAATACTAAAACTAATTATGATATTTTGACTTATTTACCTAGTGATATCGAAACGATGCAAGGCGAAGCAATTCTTTCAGATGAATTTAAAATGGGAGGATTTGCTTATGTAGTTGTTGAAGATACTACTAGTAAAAATATCTTAAAATTAGAGGAAGAAATTCGCAACATTGATGGAATTGGAAAAGTGTTATCTGGAGCAGATGTAATTGGCACAGAAATTCCATTGGAGATGGTTCCTGAAACAATTAAAAACAAATTATATAGTGATGATTCTACAATTATTGTTATAACTTTTGAAGAGGGATCTTCGACAGATTTAACTACTCAAGCGGTAGAAAAATTAAAAGAAGTAGTTGGAAATTCAAAATTAGCTGGAATAACACCGATGCTTATGGATACCCGCGAACTGTCGGATTCGGAAGTTCCGATATATGTAATTGTCGCAGTATTAATTTGTTTGATTATTTTACAAATAGCTCTGGATTCATATGTGGTACCAATACTTCTTTTGTTAAACATCGGATATGCAGTGCTATACAATATGGGAACAAACATATTCTTAGGAAGTATTTCATATATAACTAAAGCAATATCTGCGGTTTTGCAATTAGGTGTAACGATGGACTTTGCAATATTCTTATATCATAGCTATATGGCTGAAAAGCAGAAAAGAGATGACAATGATGAGTCGATGGCAAAGGCAATTTCCAAAACCATATCAGCAGTATTCGGAAGTTCATTTACTACAATCGCTGGGTTCATAGCTCTTTGTGGAATGGAATTAACCTTAGGAAAAGATATTGGAATTGTTATGGCCAAGGGCGTATTATTTGGATTCATAGCAGCAATTTCGGTATTACCAACAATGATTTTAATTTGCGATAAATTGATTGAAAAAACCAAACATAAAATTATTTTGCCAAAATTTTCTGGTTGGAAAAATTTCTCAATGAAACATTATAAAATTATAATTGTAATATTTTTATTGATTCTACCATTTTCAATATGGGGACAAGCACATACAAGCGTGTATTACAATTTGAATAAATCTTTGCCGGATACATTAGATTCAGTTGTTGCAAATAAAGAAGTTGCAGAAAAGTTTAATATAGTATCACCTGAATTAGTTATTGTAAATAAAGATGTTCCATCATATAAATTGTCAGAAATGATTGATAGAATTAAAGAATTAGATGGCGTTGAATGGGTTTTGGGATATGATGAATTCGCAAGTCAAATTCCAGAAGAAATGATTTCTGAAGATTTAACATCAACATTTATGAATGATAAATACAAAATAATTATCATAAATTCTCAATATGAGATAGCAACTGATGAGTTGAACGATCAAATTGCTGAGGTCAATTTAATAATTAAGGAATATGATGAAAATGCAATATTAGCAGGTGAAGGAGCATTAACTAATGACTTAATTACAATTGCTGATCATGATTTTAATGTAGTAAATATAATTTCAATCGCGGTTATATTTGTGATAATGCTTGTGACATTGCAATCGATAGGACTACCAATATTATTGATACTAGTAATAGAATCAGCAATATTTATAAATATGGCAATTCCATATTATACAGGAACTGTAATACCATTTGTATCATCAATAGTAATCGGAACAATTCAGTTGGGAGCTACAATTGATTATGCGATACTAATTACAACAAAATATAAGTATGGAAGAATTGAAGGCCAAGATAAAAAAGAAGCAATTGAAAAAGCTTTGGATACATCAATTAGTTCAATTATAGTTAGCTCGTTATGCTTCTTTGGTGCAACATTAGGAGTAGGAATACTATCAAATATAGATTTAATTTCGTCAATGTGCATGATGATGGCACGTGGTGCAATTATTTCTGCGGTAGTAGTTATAACATGTTTGCCAGCGTTCTTGTTAGCATTTGATAAGATAATATGTAAAACAACTAAAGGCATGAGCAACTGTAAATAAAAAATACTGAAACATAGATGAATATACAAATATATATTATACATCAATGTGTTCATAATATAAGATTAGCTGTTAGTAAAAAATAGAAAAATAAACAAAAAAGAACAAGCAACAAAAAGAAAGTAAAATAAAAAAATAAACAAAAAATATAACAAAACCAAAAATAGAAAATAAAAAATCCAAAACAAAAAGTAAAAAATATGAAAGAAGGAGTGAAATGTGGCAGCGTAAACTATTTGTCACATGAAAAAATAAATGAAAAGAAAAATTATAGTTAATGTAATAACAATGTTTTCAATTATTACAATTCTTGGATATACAATGCCTGTAATGGCATACACTAAGGATGAAACAGTATATTCAAAAATAAATTCTAATGGAGAAGTGTACGAAACAATTGTAAATTCAAAATTAAAAAATACAGAAGCAAATGAAACGATTAATGATTTATCAGATTTACTAAATATCGAAAATGTTTCTGGAGATGAAACATTTGAACAAGATGGAACTACAATAGTATGGAATGCTGATGGAAAAGATATAACTTATCAAGGAACGAGCGAAAAACAATTACCCGTTACGGTAAAAGCAACTTATTATTTAAATGATAGAGAAATTTCAAAAGATGAAATAGTAGGACAAAGCGGAAAAGTAAAAGTGGTTTTGCAATATACAAATAACGAAATTCACACTGAATATGTAAATGGAAAAGCAACAAAATTGTATGCGCCATTTTTAGTATTAGCTGGAACTTATATAAATGATGAGATTAATTCAAATGTATCTATAACAAATGGAAAATTACTAACTCAGGGAACAAAAACATTTGCTGTAAGTTATGCATTACCTGGATTACAAGAAAGTTTAGGAATATCAAAATCCATTATTGAAATCCCATCTACAATAGAAATTACGATGGATACTACTGAATTTGAAATGAGTGAAGTTTATTCTTTTGTATCACCTGTAACTTTTAAAGATGGAAAGATTACAGTGTTTGATGAGATTAGCGAACTATACACTAATATTGATAAATTGAGTAGTGCTTCAAAACAACTTGTTCAAGGTGCGCAGCAATTGGAAGATGGAGCTAATCAATTAAAAAAAGGAACAAACCATGCATATACATCATTTAGAACAATTAAAAACACATACATTAACCAAATAGAAGAAATTTCAAATTCGAATAAAATTGAAAATGCAATTAAAGAAGCTGTGAAAAAAGAAATTGAAAGTATGTTGCCTCAAATAGAGGAAGAAGCAAAAGAAGAGGCTTTGAATGTTGTAAAATCACATAAAAAAGAACTTGAATCATCAGTAACTAATACATCAACCAATATTACTAAACAAACAGTACAAAGCATTATAAACAACATACAAAATGATCCAAAGGCCTTTTATGATGCAATGGGAATTTCTCAAACTGATATTAATCAATTAGTAAAATTAATAACGAATGATATTGAAGAAATAATTGAAGATGATTCTGATTTGCAGAAACTACAAAAGTTGGCAAAGCAAGAATTAATCGAAGAAGTAAGCACAGTAGTTAAAACACAAGTAACTGAAAGTGTGGAAGATAAAATTGATGAAGCATTATCAAATACATCAAGCGATGCATTAACTGCAACAGATATTGCAACAATAAATGCATACATTGATAAATATTACCCTACAACGACGGATGCAACAACAAATGCTACGTTGAAAGCTTTTGTTAGTTCAGATTTAGGACAAGCGATGGGGAAAATGGGAGCTAAAAATGCATTAACGACTATAAAAAATAATGCCTCAACATTAGCTGATGAAACAGTAAGTGAGATTACATCGGAATTAAATAATGATGAGGTTTTGGAATCATATGTCGACAACTACGTTACTCAATTGACAACTAAATTAGCAGCTAGCCTTGGAAGCGAAGATGCAGTAAAAGAATATCTTGAACAAATAGCTACGAATGTTGCAAATAACATAATTAAAAAATTAAAAAATGATGCTACTTTGAATGAGGCAATTCAACCATATATTAATAAGATGAATACTGAATTAACTAATAAAGTAGATTCAATTATTAATCAGACAGCAACTGCAATAGCTGAAGAATATACTGAATCTTTAGCAACTGAAATTACAACTAATATTATTGAAAAGCAATTTAATAGTTTAGATAATGACACAATAGACACTGCAATCAGTACTGAAGTAAGTAAGTATAACTCCTTAATTGAAGACAAAGTAAATAAAATAGTTGATGGCGCAAACACTTTGGAAAATGGATTAAAACAAATTGATGATGGAACAGGAGAATTGTTATCAGGAATTGAGCAACTATCTGATGGAATATCTCAATTTGATACTGATGGTATTCAGAAGTTAAATAATTATATTAATGGAAATTTAAAAAATATGACAGCGAGAATAGAGAAATTAAAGAAATTAGCAGAAGATTATAATAACTTTACTATGGTAGAATTTGGCAAAGCCGGAGAAGTAAGATTTATTGAGATACTTGATGCGGTGAAGAAAGAAAATGAGTAAAAGTTGTAAAATATCTATTGTCAATATTTACCAATGCTAATCTTAACATAGACGAATAGAAAAACAATGAAGCGGGTTGTTAAGTAAGTGGTGTTGAATAAAAAAGTTGAATGGGGAGAGCATAAAAGCTCTCCTTGTTTTTTTTGTGCGTTATGTTATAATTGCGACGAAATGAAGAAATTTGAACAAATAATAAACGAGGAGTCGCAAAAAGAACACTCAAAACAAATAATAATAGAAGAATCCGAAAAAGAATATTTTGAACAAATAATAAACGAAGAGTCGCAAAAAGAATATTTTAAAATTTTGCAAAAGTTTATTGAAGAAGAATATGCAACAAAAACAATTTTCCCGGCGAAAGAAAATATTTATAAAGCATTTGAATTGACTCCATATGAAAATGTTAAAGTTGTCATTATTGGACAAGATCCATACCACGGGGAAGGAGAAGCGCATGGGTTAGCTTTTTCGGTTTTGCCTGGAATAAAAATTCCGCCATCTTTAAAAAATATATACAAAGAATTAAATACGGAATTAGGATGTTATATTCCTAATAATGGATATTTAATAAAATGGGCACAACAAGGTGTTTTAATGATTAATTCGGTTTTGACAGTTGAAAAGGACAAACCTGCATCTCATAGAAATAAAGGTTGGGAAATTTTTACTGATAGAATTATAGAAGAAATTGCAAAAAAGCCAGAACCGGTTGTATTTATGCTTTGGGGAAATTTCGCAAAAGAAAAAGAAAACCTTGTAAAATGTGCTGGTAACGAAAAAAATCTTATAGACTGTTATAAAGGCAAAGCGGTGTTTATGAATTGCGAAAGAAATAAAAAATGTGATAAGAATGAAAAAGAAAGTATAGAAAAGAGAGAAAGAGAAAAAGAAAAAGAAAAAGAAAAAGAAAATGAGATGAGCCAAGTAGGAAATAAACTAATTTTGAAATCAGCACATCCAAGTCCGTTCTCAGCGCGTCACGGCTTTTTTGAAAATAATCATTTTGTCAAAGCAAACGAATACTTAAAAGCAAATGGATTGTCCGAAATTGATTGGCAAATTGAAGACCTATGAACAAAGATAAAAAATAATTAAGGAGGAAAAATAATGGATCAAGAAAAATTAAAAGTTATGAGAGAAAGAAAAGGTTTTATTGCAGCATTGGATCAAAGTGGTGGTTCAACAGCTAAAACCCTAACTAGATATGGAATTCCGGTAGAAGCATATTCTACTGAGGAGGAGATGTTTGATTTAATTCATGAGATGAGAAAGAGAGTTTTTACAAGCAAAGTATTTAATGATGAACATATTGTGGGAGCAATTCTTTTCTACAGAACAATGATGGGAAAAGTAAATGAGGAATATACTGCTGATTATTTATGGAATCAAAAGCATATTGTTTCATTTTTGAAAGTTGACAAGGGTTTGGACGAATTAGCTGATGGAGTAAAACTAATGAAAGATATTCCTGATTTAGCTGAACAACTTGCGGAAGCTAATAATAAGAATGTATTTGGAACAAAGATGAGAAGCGTTATTTATAATGCTGATGAAGTTGGAATCGGAAAAGTGGTTGATCAACAATTTGAATTTGCAAAGAGAATTTGTGATGCTGGATTAGTTCCAATTATTGAGCCTGAGGTTGACATCAATGCACCTGATAAAGCCGAAGCTGAAACGATTTTAAAAGCTAAAGTGGAAGAAAAATTAAAAGAATGGAATGAAAATGATTTAATAATGTTTAAGTTTACAATTCCAACAGAACCTAATAAATACTTAAGCTTATATGATTATTCTGCTGTTGTAAAAATTGTTGCACTTTCTGGAGGATATGATATTGATACAGCTTGTGATTTATTAAGTAAGAATGATAATATGATTGCAAGTTTCTCAAGAGCGTTATTAGAAAACTTAAGTGCAAATCAAAGCGATGAAGAATTTGATGAAGCTTTAAATGAAGCGATTGTAAAAATTTATAATGCTTCAGTATAATAAAAATAATTAACAGTCATATGATAAAAAAATGCGACGGACAAATGATAAAACAAAATAATCAATAGTTGAGAAAGCAAAAAGAAAAAAGCCAAAAAGCAAAAAAACAAAAAAATAAAAAAGCAAAAAAATACAGTTAACATAATGTTGAAAAAACACCTTGATTGTGGTAGAATCAAGGTGTTTTCCGCATGAGGTGGAAGACTAGCGTATTAAATAGACCAGGAAAATTCGTGGTCGCTAGCCAAGAATGAAAAGGGAAAGGAGAGGAATGAATATAGGTTAGGTCTAAAAATACGTACAATTTCATAGGTTGCGATTCACAGGTTGCAATTTGTAGGTTACAATTCGTTGATTGTAATGCATAGCATGCAATTCACAGGAGGCAACCCATAAGTTGCGATTCACAGGTTGCGATTTATAGGTTACAATTTGTTGATTGTAATGCATAGCATGCAATTCACAGGAGGCAATCCATAAGTTGCAATTCACAGGTTGCGAAAGCTAAAGATGAACAGAGATAGAAAGTAGAGGTAAAATTATGTTCATTACGGTTTTTATTATTGCAGCAATCGGACTGGCATACGCTTTCTTCAATTATTATAAGGTGAAAAGTTATGATAAAGGCACCGAAAAAATGAGAGAAGTGGCGGAGGCCATCCGCGAGGGAGCGAACGCTTTCCTCTTCCAGGAGTACAAGATTCTGTTTTGGGTAGTTATTGTACTCACAATTATCTTTGGGGTATTTTTGCAAATCTCTAGCGCAGTTGCATTTGTAATAGGCGTTGGAATGAGTGGATTGGCTGGTTTCTTCGGAATGAGCATGTCTACACAGGCAAACGTACGCGTTACGAATGAAGCGAGAGTAAGCAAAGATATCGGAAGCACATTGAAAGTTGCCCTTAGAGGCGGAGCAGTTATGGGCTTAAGTGTTAGTGTTTTTGCACTGGCAGGGCTTTCAATAGTATTCTTCATGTACGGTGATCAGATGAATAATTTGGCAACGTACACAAACTGGGCAGGCCTCAGTTTCACCCCTATATCGATGACGCTTTCGTCGTATGCTTTAGGTTGCTCTACTGTAGCGATGTTTAATCGTATTGGCGGGGGTATTTATACTAAAGCAGCTGATATGGGCGCTGACTTAGTTGGCAAAACCGAAGCCAACATTCCTGAGGATGATCCTCGAAATCCTGCAGTAATTGCTGACTGCGTTGGTGATAACGTAGGAGACACAGCGGGATTAGGTTCTGACTTATTGGAAAGTTACATGGGCGCAATTACAAGTGCAATCGTGTTGGCAATTTACTTGTATGTGCGATTCTCTAAATTAGAGATGAGCTTTTCACAAACCTTTTTCGAAAAGCTGTATGTGTATCCGGTGTTGTTTTCAGCAGTTGGCCTGGTCGCTTGCATGATAGGATTGGCATATGTTTTCCACAAGAAAAACATAAAAGATCCGCACAAGGCATTGAATTTAGGCACATGGTTGGCTGCATTCTTAACAGCAGCAGGAAATTTCGTGTTGACGATGTTTCTGTTTAATGGAGAGGATATTGGTGACTTGCCATTTAGGCTTGGAATTTACTCGCCATATGTGGCAGCAGTGTTTGGCGTCATAGCCGGAATTATATTAGGAGTAATTGCTGAGTATTATACTAGCTATGATTATAAGCCGACACAGACAATTGCTGAAGCATCTAAAGAAGGTGCGGCAATTACAATCACGCAGGGCCTAGCTATTGGAATGAAGTCAACATTGCTATCACTTATTGTTTTAAGTGTGGTTTTGTTGGCGGCGTATCTAACGGCGGGAATGTATGGAATTGCAATGGCTGCAGTTGGCATGTTGTCGTTTGTATCAATAACAGTAAGTGTTGATACGTATGGACCAATTAGTGATAACGCAGGCGGAATTGCCGAAATGTGTTGTAATGATGAAGAAAATAGTTCGGAAATAAGAGCTATTACCGATAAGCTTGATGCAGTCGGAAATACAACAGCGGCAATAGGCAAAGGATTCGCAATAGGATCCGCCGCATTTGCTGCAGTATCATTGATGATTAGTTTTATTTATAGCTTTACACCTATGGAAGAAGAGGTGTCTTTGGATTTAATGAATCCAGTAATCCTTGCAGGAGTATTAGTTGGAAGTGCCATTACATTCTACTTTTCAGGATTGCTCATTGAAGCAGTTGCTAAATCAGCCAAGAAAATGGTTGATGAAGTACGGCGTCAATTTAGAGAAATTCCTGGAATTATGGAAGGCACGAACAAACCCGATTATAAACGGTGTGTTGAAATTTCCACAAAAGGTGCTCTTGCAGAAATGAAATTACCGTCATTTATTTCCATTGTTGTGCCGGTTGCATGTGGTTTCTTACTTGGACCATATTTTGTAGCTGGAATATTGATGGGAGCTACAATCTCAGCAATATTGCTTGCAATATTCTGTGGTAACTCCGGAGGAGCCTGGGACAACTCAAAGAAGTATATTGAATCTTTGGGAAACAAAGGCTCTGATGAACATAAAGCGGCAGTAATTGGCGACACGGTTGGTGATCCGCTAAAGGACACAGTTGGACCATCGCTCGACATTCTTATTAAGATTATGTCGACGATAGCATTATTAATGGCTTCATTCTTCAGCCAGTATAACCTGGCAGATTTCTTGGCTAGCATGTTTAAGTAATTTTTCCAAGAATACAAAGTTTACTTTATTAAGGAGACAATGAATATTTGGAAAGAAGCTTGAACGAAAGAGGACTCTTGCAATTAAGCAAGAGTCTTCTTTTATTGATTTTAAATTATAAGAAATAAAAGGAAATTTTTAGATATGAAAGAAAAAGATTTAAAAGCTAGAATTAAAAGAGAAGGTCTTTTAGTAGAACTTACCGATGATGAAGTAAGATATATAGATCGGAAGAGCGG
>Ga0181612_113527_pt1 | contig 11637 bp, 7 predicted proteins | sample HoacroProtozoa21_FD_119630 | JGI IMG/M metagenome (GOLD analysis project Ga0181612, IMG submission 119630) | Hoatzin crop microbial communities from Cojedes, Venezuel. Combined Assembly of Gp0051906, Gp0051904, Gp0051908 | reverse complement strand
TGGAGGATGCAGGGGCTGGCCTGTGCCGGGGCATTTCTCATGTAGCGATGGCTGGAGTCAGCAGTGTGACGCAGGGATGGTGGCCGCGCTTGCTGGCCAGGCTGCTCGCCCTCCATCGCCCGCCGGGCAGGGGCACGTCGCTGCGGGGGATGCGGGGCAGGAGCAGAACCTCTCATCTCTGCGCGTGGCTTCTGTTAAGGATGTCACTGCCAGTTCTCTGGGCTCGTGAGGACTTGAGCAGTGCCAAATACCGACAGGTTCCTTCTTGAAACTGTGGCTTCCTTGGCACTGACAGGAGCCCAGCAAGCGCTTCATTGATGGCTGTAGGGCAGGGAAGGAAATCCAATATATGTTTTTATAACATTTTTATTAGTTCACAGGAGAGAGCCTTTTTCTTTTCCGTAAACAGTGGGTGACAAATTCAGGAGCTGAAGTTCAGCAGTGATGAGACAGCTCATGTGAACTTCTTTTGTGTAACTGTTTCGACTTTTATTTGGAAAAACAAAACATAGGTATGTTTGATGGACACGTATATTCTTTATCCTTCACACTGTTACTTTGTCTTCTTTTGTTATATGTTGGGCACGGATTATGTGCTTTTACTTCTGATCAGAACTGCGTTATAAATAACCCTGCCTACTTATCTGTCCAGGAGTGCATCTCCAGGGTTTTAGTGGCAAATGTAGATGTGAAGGTCAGTGATGGAAATGTTAATGTTGGGTTATCTAAAAACTGACAGTACTTTGCAAGTCTGCTCAGAGATCTGAAATGTTGTCATTTCAGTAGGACACATTAGTTGTCGAAACTTTGAAGGTGTGTGAAAATGTAATTAAGCATAGGATTTCTCAGCTGTGTGTATATTGCCAGTAGAAATTTTTTTGTGTGTGTGTGGTATGAATAATTTGCCAGCATTCAAACTGTTAGGAGGTAAAGAGAATTAAGGTTTTGTCGTGGTACTTCTTTCTGCATTGTGGTCTGACCTACTTGGCCCCTTTCAGTTGCCTGTTAGTCTTGTTCTGGCTTAAAAAAAAAAAAAAAAAGGATAAGAACATTATTTTTCTTCACGTACCCACTTCTGTCTGAGCCTTCCTCTTAAAATGTGTCCCTGACAACTGTCCCATTGCTCATGCTTTGAAAAGAAGGTGCTATGGCTTCCCAGCCACTCTGTGCGATTTGGAAATAAAAAGATGCTATTCTGTCAAGTGTTGACAGAAATTTTCCTTTTCAAAAAGCAGAAGAAATTGTCCAGCTGGGATTGAGCAAGGGCAGGGAGTGAAGCATTTGTTTGGTTTATGAAGTCTGGTGAATTTTAATTATGAGTCCTTTAAAATATATGATATTGAAGCTTTTCTAATTCCAGATGGATAAGAAATAATGGTTACATATTTCAACTTAAAAGACAAAGGTAACCTTTTATCACCTAATTTAACAATCTTCTTAGTAAAATATCTTAGAAGAATGTGAAATGTTATTTAAATAATAAAAAAGCACCATCTTTGAATAGCAAGGTTTTTCTAATTGCCAGAATCAAAGTCCAAACACATTTCCCTGCTTGCTTTAAATAGATTCTCTTAATGACAGGTTTTTCCTTAATGAGGAGGAGAACAAAGGGGAGCTCTGAGTGTATCGGTGTGACTTCAGTATGACGAAAGCTCTGGTTTTTGACAGCCCTCCCGCTAGGAAAATAGGAAGCCTGGGAGTGGTTTAATTAATGTATGGATAGGAATTGCTAGTTTGCATTTTAAAATATAACATTTTTGTATAAGAGTTTGAATATATGTTTTAAGTAGTAAAAAAAGCTGAAGAAATCTTACTCTGTAGGTCCCATAATGTAGCATATCAATTCACACTTTTTAAGAAATAATACAAGATATCTTTTAAAATCAGGCATTTTTGCTGAGTGTACCGATCTTTTCTGTGAATTTTGTGAATGATAAGTAGCTTAGAATAATTATACAATTCATAGAGTTTTTGGAGATGAAGTCTTGTTCTAGTGCTAATATATGTGCTTTGAGAAGGGGAGACCTCTAACAAATTGGTTAATAAACAACAGAAGTTAAGTGATACTTAAATTCACATGATCAAGTTAACTGATGTGTAATCGTACTTAATAGGAAAGGAGAAGATAATTCCATACTTAATGGTGATCAGATTTGCTCCAGTTGACTAAACCTCAAAAATATGTTCTACATGTGGTCCTTTGCAGAGAGCGCTGTAGGTTTTAATACAAGAAATTACTTTGGTATTAATAACATCTACCCAATAATTCAGGTAAAAGACAACATTTTATAGCAGGGATAGAAATCTGTTTTTAATATTGGATCTCAGAGCAACTCGAGAGAGTCCCATTTGTCTTATAAGGAATCATACCTGCCTTTGGAAATTGCTGGGTTCTGTAAGGCTTAAAAGGCGCGAATCCTTACACTGCGAAGGCAATTTTAGATACCCTTCTGGTGTGGTAAGAGCAGCGTAGTGACCCTGCTGCAGTGTCCCCTAAATTCCCTGCAATTCCCCCAAATTCCCTGTCGCCTGAGCCACGTGGCTGTTGGGTGAGACAAGCAGGGGCGCGAGGTGGGGCTGGCAGTGGCGGGTAGCGAGGGGAGGGAGGGTTTGCACGCCTATGAGCTTTTTGCTATTCTGTCAGATTTTACTTATTTTTACAGTCACAGGCTGCTCCAAGAATAACTGTAGTTTTTAAACAATGATTGTGGTTGCACACGAAGACTGATTGCTGTTTGACACGAGTTTAATTGGAGAGGAAATGGACACCAGTTTTTGAATAGCAGGAATTCTTTTGTTTTGTTTTCTTTTGCTGTCTGTAAAGCTATGAATCACAAGACATATGGATAGAATCATGGCTGTTATCTGAAATGTAAATATGACACAGGCCTGGGGAGCGTCCCCCTCCAGTCCGCCCCTCCAGTGGCACCCCCTGGAAAGGCTACTGTGCACGAGCAGTCTTGTAAGATTTTCCTTCTATTTGCTCCCTTTTCTCTCAGCAGCATCTGGTGCAAGAATGCACTGCCATATGAAACTGGGTTCATTATTAAAACAAGAGATTATAATTTCCACGTCATTCTGTCTATTCCCCACCACCCTCCTTCCCACTGTTTGATAATAATCTAGCCTTGTAATGAAATTCACGCGGCCGCAACAACAAAGGAGCTCATGGAAGAGAACAGGAGCTTGTCAGATGCTATAGATTTGCATACTAATGAAGATTACGGTGTTATTAATATTACAAAAACATGGTAGTATCTAAATGCCACTGAAATGGGGAATGATAGATCACGAATAAACTCCAAAACAAATTAGAGAATGTATTGTACAATATAGCTACATCTTGCAACTGCCGAAGACAAGAAGCAAACCAGTTCTTGTAACTGAATTATTTTGATTTGTGTGTTGTTTCAAGAAGGTTAATAAATGTAGACTTGCAATATGTTTTATTGTCTGTACTTTATTGGAAAAAAGGACTCAAAACTTCAATTTTCTTTCAGGCTAGAAAGGCTGATGACAAGAAGTACAACGGGTTGGTGTTCATAGGACTGAGGCTCAGAACATTGTGAGTTTGACTTTCAAGCGCGAGGTGAAGACAGGAGGCTTCTCCATCGCTGGGGTTTTATTGTCTTTGTTATAGGATCCTTGACTTAACTGTGGACAACCTTATGATATTTCCGTTTGCTTGCTTGTTCAGTAAAACTGAGATCATGAAAAGAAGGGCAAAGCAGAATTAAAGCTTCTACAGCTCACATAGTAGGCTTTCCACATTCCCTGTCTTCTGAGCAGTTAGAAGTCTTGGTTTGCTCCAAAAAGAGCTCTTGGTGTTTGCCAGGTCTCGTGTCAAATGGCAATTTGAGCAGCGGTTTTCTGGGCTCGATTTGCCCTTCTTTCTGCTTTGCATGCCAGTGATGCCTGTGCAGAGACACATGAAGCTCTCGAAGCAAGGCGGTGATGTTTTTATATCTGCTCTGCATAAAGAGGAATGAGTCGTAAAGTGCAGGACAGCGGACACCCTTGCTTCTAGTAGATTTGCTTTTCAATTAAAATATGGAATGGCAAGGCTACCCTTGTTACGTACAGCACTATGATTTTGCAGCGTATTGTCTGCTGCAGTTCAGCAAATTGTGTATGTTTGTGAGGAGGAGGAGGAGGATCAGGTTCTCGCAACATTTGGCGTCTGTGAGAGGCTTGTTCTGCAGCACCAACACCACAAGGAATTAACTTGGTGTAAGAGAAGCCTCTGTCAGTCAACAGGAGAGTTATGAAAAGCTGGAGTGTCTCATTGCTTGGGTGCAGCTGAAGGTGGTGCTGTATTTGGGAAGATTTCGATGAGTCTTAGGGACCATGATAGACTGGAGTGAAATTTAGTGTTTTTCAGTGTTTGAGCCTAACAAAGTGATTTGTGCTTTCCTGTTGCACTGTGTAATTCATCGGGGTCGTTTTGCCCAAGTTAAAGTAGTCCAAGCCTTAAATCGAAGTCAAGAATGATGCTTTGACAACGTGATAAGGACAAATTACACCCTGCAGGCAGTCAGATCGGCGCAGTTTTAGCATGGTTGGTGTGGGGACGGGACGCAGCAATGTCAGCAAACCCTGCATCACACCCTGGCTTCTCCTAAGGGTTGTGCGTATTTGCGGTGTTTCTGGAGCCATTTTGTGCCCCGCTGCTGGTCAGCCTCTTGCAGAGCCCCAAAATGGAAATACAGGAGCCGAGAAGGGGAGGTGGCAGATGCCGAACGTCAGCCCACAGCCAGCTTCCTTGGGCACCGCGCAGGCAGCAACGATGGGTCCCTTGTGCAAACGCTTCAGTAAAGAGAGCCATGGATTCAGGGTCAAATATTTTTAAGTGTCTCTGTTTATAAAATTTTGCCTTAGGCAGGTATTTCTTTCGCACTGAATTCTAAATAATGAAGGAGTTTAATGTGTTTCACATTAGAAGCAGCCTAATTCCTTTTAGGGATTGTGAAATGAGTGTTTTCGTAATGTTCTCCCATGTTTAGTAGCCTTTGTAAGAGCTTGAAAGGTTTCCAGTATCCCTTTCCTTTTTCTCACTATAACAAAAGGTTTTCACTTCACTGTTAATGTGGATTAATAAATCTGCATTAAATAAAACACGTAGGAAAGTGACAGTTCTGACAGCCTAAATTGTACTCGTCTGGGATGTCTTCTTGCAGAGGCATTGATGAGCGAGGGACAGTTCCTTGTAGTGCTGCCTTATCTGATCGCAGACATTGTAAATGTGGGAGCGCTGGCGTAGTGTGTGGTGCCTGGGAGGACGAGGCGGCTCGCCCCGTCTCCCCCCTCAGCGTGGGACTCTTCCCGGGAGGCTGCTCGCTCCCGCCGTGGGATGGGTGACGGTGCCTGCGGGATGAGCTGCGCGTGGCGGGCGCCAGGACACGTGCTGCCCCACGGACAGCGGCAGTCGGGCGCTGTGCGGACCTCTTAGCAGGGCCTCTGAGCAGACCGACTCTGCTTGCGGGCGGCGAGGGGTGCAGGTCTCGAAATCCTCTTCCTTTAGCTGTTCCTTGCCCTCAGGCTCCCTTTGCGTTCATCCTTCACCAGTTTTTCATGATGTTTGTCCCAACAGTGGGATCGTTTCCCCGGCATGCAGTACGCCAACATACACACAGAGCAGAGATATTGTGTTTATTGCATATTTGCGTAGATATGGGTGTTAGGTGGTAATTCCACAAAGCTGCCACACCGCTTAGCAGCGACTATATACTCTTACAAAGATAATTACTCATTACATTCTGATTGCTTCATCACGTTACACGCTTATCTTAGAAGTATACTCCTTCCTTACGGAACTACGCATGCTCGTAAGCTGGAGCGTGCAGTCTTTTTGGTTCTGAATTGAGTTGGTGATCGCGATCTCCCCCTGCCACCTTTGTGTTTTTCCTAGTTCCCCTAGATTTTTGTTAACTTCATGCTTCTTCGGCATCCATCCAGCTTTCGGCGCCTTCTGGGCTGGATGTTTCCCTTTTATCAGTCTGTTAGCTCCTCTTCAAGGGCAGGATTGTTAGTAAGTTGTTTATACATGGTCAGGGCTAGATTAAACAATGTCACTACGACCTAAGCATTTCTGCCCCGTGTCATTACAACCTAAGCATCGCTATGCTCCGAGTATTTCTGTCCGATATCAGTGAGGCTCTTTCAGCAGTGAGAGGACCCCTTGTGAGGTTGTCACAACCCACGTGTTCAGCTGCTGTGGGACCTGGGCATTGCTGTCAGCCGCTTTTCTCACCCAGAGCTTGCTGTGGGAGCCAGGCCCTGGTTGCTGGAGGTGAGGAATCGCTTCTTACCACAAGCTAAGGCAGCCGTGCAGTTCGGTCGTGCTGCCATCAATTGATGCTGCAAAGAGGCTGTGTTAAGTCCTTGGGTTAAGGCACAAAGACACGCGTCGAAGGGCTGAGACTGGAACGATGAGCTCCAGTGGCAAAGGGACCAGTCTGCGTAAAAATGTCATTGCAAGTTTGACACCAGTTCATAATTTGTACTTCGCTGTCAGACAGAGCCTTTCACTTGATGGGAGGTGAATTCAGAGAAATGTTTAAGGTTCCTCTTAGCAATCCTTGAACGCTGGTTCTTCAGACTTATTCATAAAACAACACTTTGGATTGCCAAATATTCTGACTGCACGGTAGAAGCCACTGCACTTCCGTTTCTGACTTTTACTGCTTATGAGCACAATGGCAAATAAAAGTTTAATGGAGTTTTGACTAAGCCTGTAGTTCTCTCTTTAAGTTCCTCGGCATTGACAATGATCCGGTGCCTGTTTGCCAGTATGTGCATTAGTGGCCTTTAGACAAAGCACAGCAGTAGCCTGGTATTTAACAGCACAATAATTGCATGACAGCATCATTTAATGGAAGTCTTGGTAAAACTGAAGGTACTGGACTCTTACAGCTTTTACTGTGTTCAATAGAAGACCTATTTTTAACATCTCTTCACAGGAACTAGTGACTCTCTTGTAAAAGTGATACTTTTAATTCTTTTTTGTTCGCTTTTCTTCAGTGTAGCAGAGTGACTCTGGTTCATACAGGGAGCTGGGGCCTTTGCCAAAGCCACAATTCTCCTTCCTCCCCCACTCAGGTCTGTTAAGACTGTCAGTGAGGTTGCTGGGCGTCTGTACCGTTCACTACTGCGCTGAGGTCAGTCTTAGTTGTGGTTTAAGTAGCCTGTTAACATCACTGGGATCTTGATGGTTACTGGGGCTTAAGTTTCCTTTTCTTCCCCTGAAATCCCATTAGTTATGAGGACATTGCTTTATGCAACAAAATTGAATCCATTATCTGTGAGGGAACCAGTTTCTACAAAACTTAACTATGAGGTCAGAAGAACTTCACTTTCTTCTTGCAAATAGAAATGTCAATGCAATGCAATTTTCAGTTCTCTGGAACTGGTGCGTAGCTTTGAGTGGAGTTCATAGCAACCATAACAGCCTCAGCTCGCTGTTGCTGCAGCCCACACCATTCTTCATCCAAGGGACGTGTGCCACTGACCAGGTCAGGGCTATTGCTTCAGCCATGTGAAGCATCCTCTACTCGCAATGAATGCGTCTGCCCCACTAACCGGGAAGCCTGATTTTTCTCTGATGTGTGAGGCTGCTTTGCAGAATTCAGAGATGGTTATTTCTGATTTGGCAGAGACAACAGGAAGAAAATTGGCTCCTAGAAGTATCTGCTTATCTTTAATCTTTGTGGTAGTCTCTCATGGAGGTACGATAGGCCAGGGCAGCCTGGTTGACCTGCGAAGCCTGCTCTGCTGTGAGCAGGAGGCTGCAGTGGAGGACCCCAGAGGTACCTTACAGCCTGGATTTTTCTGTGGTTCTGTGACACCCTCGCAGTTTAGCAGCTCATCACATTGCTTCTACGTTCGTGTTTCCTACTGCTTAATGCTGCCTTTCAGAGCCGCACAGTAAAACCCTTTACCTTCCTTTGGAATAGTGAAGATCTCTGCTGCACTTTCAGTGATTCCCAAAAGATTTTAAAAGGCATTTTATGAATTACATTTGACAGTATTTTTGAGCGGAGCAACAAGACATGACTGGGCTTAGGGAGTTGGTGGATGTTGGTAGGAATAGGTGAACAGAAGAGAGGGTTCCAAAGAAAAATGCAAGTTGACTCCTAGCTCTGAAGCTGTGCTTCCTTACTTGTTTGAGTGTGATAATGATTTAAATTACCTGTCTGCTGTTTCCTTTCTGCAAGAATTTTGCCTATAAGTGGTGCCTAAAGCCATGTTCTGCAGAGCCAAAATTTTGCTATTTGAGGTTCAATTGATTTCCCCTTCAGTTTAAAGGGAAAGCTCCAGGACACCAAACATCAATACTGTGACATTGCAGATGCTGGGCAGTTGATGTTAAATGCATTGCACATTTGGATCTTTTCCATGGCTTTCCCTTTGCTCAGATGCCTTTTGCAATTTCTGATTTTTTTCCCCATCAGAGCCTCATTCCCCTTTTAGTTCTTTTTATTGTATAAAGCTCTTTTAAAAAAAAAAAATCAAAGGATTTTCTTTAGTCAGTATCGTTATAATGTGTCTGGTTTAAGTCTCTCTTGCTTCCTAAAAAAATTACCTCATCATTTCAGATCTACCTGTAAATTAACAGCTAATCAGCTTTTTACCCTCTGGTCTTCGTGCCTTATTCACACAGTTCCTGACCCCTTTATCAGCGTGCCTCCCCTGTTTTGTTCACAATTTAATTTTTATATCAATCTGTCCTCTTTCATCTCTCTGTGCTGTGCATATTTCAGTCCAGATTCTCTTCTATCCAGTTAACTTTGTTCCTCTGCCATTTGAAGATTCTCCACTGACGGAATAGTTCGCGTTACAAAATTCCTGGTCTGGTGCCCAGTCGGTAGCAGACTGGAGACCAGCTCACCCATGGGAGTCAGTGGCATAGCTCAATGGGCAGCCGCAGGACAGACAGACATTAGCCTAGCCCCAGATAAGGTACCCCGGGGCTGGTTTGTGCTCGGACAAGCTCGCTGGGTAGCAACAAACCCTGTCATCTGTTGCCAGCATGGGCTGCAGTGAGAAATGAGCGGCGTGCCCGCTGGCGCTCCCTTCAACGCTACGGACGGCCTCGCCGGGGAAACCCGCAAAGCGGTGACAATACTGAGAAACTGGACCATGCAACTGGCTAGATTTTGATAAGATTTTTCCTTAAAAAAGCCTTTGCTTTACTTGTGGAAGACTTCATGTACGAGGGGTTCGGCCCCATGAAAGAAGAAAGAAGTAACTTCAAGTTTATGTGCAAGTAAACCAGATTTTGACAAAGGAGCCTCGTTAGCCTCCCCTGCAGTGCCGACGAGCAGGCAAACGGCGCTGTACAGTGTGCGAACCGCAGGCGTGCCCTGCGCCTGGACAGTGTCGCCAGCCGGACCCCGAGTGCTCCGGGAAGGATCCCCCGTCTCTGGGGGGTTGCCTCGTGTGCTGTGCAGCCTCTGCCTGCCCACCAGCTCCGGGGAGTGCGGGGTACGGGTCTGAGCTCTGCAGCGCGGGCGTCTCCCTAGAGCGGTTAAGCATCTTTCATTCTGGATTCTCCAGTTTCTCCTCCTAGCAATCGAGAGCATGACTTCAGAAATAGTGTAAGAAAACCACAGATTCCAGTATACTGAAATAGTTATTCAGAGGATTTCCGTGAGAATATAATGTATAATTCCCAAAGTTCATGGGAAAAGGGAGGTGAAGTCATAACTGTGTTTTTGTCCCTAACCAGAGTTCCAGTCGTGCAAAAAATCCTGTAAGCTCACTTTGATAGTGCTTTTAACTTGAATTCCCCAAATGTGAAGTTACTACAGCTTGGCTGGTTGGTGTTGTGGCCGTTCAGGTTAGTGCTGACAGGCTGATGCTTTAGTGCTGACAGTCTGCCAGCACCACCTGTAATTTTTCGCATCAGCCTGGAGAGGACAGACAAGTCTTCCTGAATTTACTACAAAGAGATCATAAAACACAGAGGTCCTGAAGAAATATCCCCAGTGGTCTTTTAATGTCCTATACTGCTAAATATTCTCTCGGAATCTTAAATGAATTTGCCCCTTAATGAAAAGATGAGTGGGTAAAACTGAGATTAGCATCTTCACTCTTTGCATTACTCCAGCTCACAGTTTAAAACCAAATTGTCTAGACAAGCACAAAAGCCCCATCTCTGATTGTGATTTTTAAGCAGGTTTGTTAAAAATCAAAAGAAGTCACAGGACCAAGTTTTTCTCTTGGGCCTCATCAAAACCAGCAATAGGTGACACTAACTTCAGTAAGGCAGACGTACATGAATGTTACACGTAACATTAATCCAGTGTTATTCTGGTGCGTGTTGCATAGCGAAATTCCTGATGTACAGCAGCAGACATGCACGCAGAACTGATCTGAAGGCATTTTGTAACTTGGTCATTCTACACACGTTCTTTTGCCATGAATGTAACCCTTTCCCACCTGGGAAATAACTTTTATCCATCTTGTGGTTAAGGCTGTGTGGTTTAGTGTGAGTGTAAACAGAATAATTACCAAAGTGATACATTTCCCTCCGTTAATGTAATAGACTTCTAAATGGACTCAAAGGAAATTAGAGAGTTTCATGCTGAAAAGAAATGACCATGTAGCATACTGCAGTCAGTACAGAAAGCTGTGTATTTTTAATTAACGTTAAACCCGTGAAAGAAGGTTGTGGTTTCTTTTCATGTGGAGCTAAAAAACCAAAATCCAACCAAAAAAACCCCCACCTGCTTTGATCCTGTATATTGAGATGATTTTCTGCCATCTGGATTATTTCATTTTGTGTATGTGTATTAGCGGTAAATTTTTCACAGTGCTGAAACAACACCGTGAAACGTATGCCTTCACCTCACGAAATGCGAGCGGCAGCGACCGAGCCTGCTCTGTCTGTCCAGCCGGCGGCCCAGGGCTCTCACTGGGTATCCCTCGGCGCTGCTGGGAGGGGGTGGATGCTTGGCCACTGGTAACGGGGCAAACGGGACTCGGCGGCAAAACTCCCCTGGGCTGCCAAGGAGCGGGATTTGACTTTTAACTTTCCAGAAATGCCAGTGGATTTGTAGGGCCTGATTTTGAATGGGTGGTTGCTGTGTATCTGGTTCTTCTGTGCCATATATGAGGGGGGTGGGAGGAGGTTTAGATGTCTTGCTAGACAGATTTGTTCGTGCCTCTAAATAATTAGGTGTATAGCTGAGCGTTGTTCTTGCATTTGATATCCCTTCTGGCGAATTGCTTCTCAGAAGGTGTAGGCTAAGTTTGAGACCCCGCTCCACGGTGCCACTGTGGATCTGGAGAGCGGCGGTGGGGTCATGGGCGCCCTGTTCCGTGCTCGCTGGGGTGCAGAGCTGCGGCTCGGCGGGGGCTGTGCCCAGGCACGGTGCGGCGGGATGAGCCGCAGGATGCGGGCTCCTGGCGACCGCCCACAGAGTGCCACGGCGTGGTTGGCTGCTCTCAGGCCAGCCTTTAATCCTAACCACTACAGGAATTTTTCAGATAAGGAGTTCTGCAGCCCAGTTTCACAGGAGCAGAATTCTGGGTCTTTTAAGCATGAGTCTGTGAAACACAATTTTAAGATTAATGTAGGCTTTACTTCCTGCTTCCAAGTTGATTCTTGCTCACGTACAAAAATTTTATATGTTG
>Ga0181612_165124_pt1 | contig 11638 bp, 8 predicted proteins | sample HoacroProtozoa21_FD_119630 | JGI IMG/M metagenome (GOLD analysis project Ga0181612, IMG submission 119630) | Hoatzin crop microbial communities from Cojedes, Venezuel. Combined Assembly of Gp0051906, Gp0051904, Gp0051908 | reverse complement strand
GTGAGCGACATCATCAATCATCTTCAGCATGTGGCAGATGATGAGGGCGTGAGTGTCGAACCAGCCGCATTGAGCGTGATAGCAGAAAAGGCGGACGGCGGAATGCGTGACGCCTTGTCGATATTCGACCAGATGGTGAGTTTCAGCAATGGCCAAGTGACATATCAGAGCGTGATAACCAACTTGAATGTATTAGACTATGATTATTATTTCGGTTTGACCGACGCTTTTCTGGAATGCCGCATATCAGATATACTATTGACATTTAATGATATTCTGAACAAAGGCTTTGACGCCAACGGATTCGTTACAGGCTTGTCCCGTCATTTCCGCAGTCTATTGGTAAGCCGCGACCCACAGACTTTGCAGTTGCTGGAGGCGAGTGACGATATCCGTCGCCGTTATCAGCAGCAGGCCCAGCGTTGCACGCCCAAATTCATTTACAAGGCGATGAAATTGTGCAATGACTGCGATATCAATTACCGTCAGAGCAAGAACAAGAGACTGCTGGTGGAGTTGACATTGATAGAGATAGCCCAGTCGGCCAAGGAAGATGATTTGCCATCGGGGCTTGGCCCTACGAAGTCATTAAAACCCATATTCACGAAGGCGTCGGCACCAGTTGCCCAGTCTTCATCGTCACCGGTTGCGCCTGTGTCTAAATCAGGAGAACCGTCGGTTGCGCAATCATATTCATCATCATCAACTACATCCCATGCCTCGTCTGGTTCCCATTCCGATGCACGTCCTTCGGCAAGCGAGAAGAAGTCATCGGGAGGTTTCTCTTTGAAGGGCATGCGTGATGCCTTAATCAAGGAGAAGCAATCTTCGGAGCAGAGCAATTCCCAGCAAAAAGAGAAAGAAGAACAGCAGGCTCCATCTCCCAACGACCGTCCTTTGAATATAGGCGAGCTGGAGGTGAAGTGGATGTCATACGCCAAGTCGTTGCCGGCAGAAGAGAAGGCATTTTCAGCCCGAATCATAGACTTGGCTAACAATCTCAACATACTTGACGCCAACAGATTTGAGGTTCTTGCCAACAATCCAAGTGTTGAGGAGCAATTGCAGGCATATATTCCTCAGATACAGTCGTATCTCCGCCGAGAGTTGGGCAACAAGACACTTTCCATGAGTGTCCGTTTGCGCAAGGCAGAAGAAAAGAGACGCGCTTACAGCCGTTCAGAGCAGTTGGAAGAACTGATAAAGCAAAATCCAGCCTTGGAGAAATTGAAAGATACATTCAAGTTGGAGCTCAGTTGACAGATATAACGTTGTCCTTTCAATGGATTCAATATGCCCAATGTCCTCTTGCAAAATTAACTTTCGCAAGAGGACATTGGAGTTTCATAAAACGAGGTCTGTTGCATTCTTGTCCTACTCAATAGGGCTTGAATTTGCAGATATACGGAATCCACGCATATATCGCCAAGGATTGTGTTCAAAGGCTTGCCTGTAACGTATTCTTTTAGTGCAAGTACCGCATGATGTTTTAATGTCAGATGTCGAATCTGAAGATGTTGTAGGAAATGCCATCGTCATAGACATCCGTGTTTTCCACCTTCTTCATCCATTTGACGATTCTTATGGTCAGCGGCAGCACTATTATCTCGTAACAAGTCTTCAGAGTCATTTGAGTGATGACCATGAGCCACAGATTGTTCCAAGGAATTATGCCACCGAATGCAAGAGGGAAGAAGATGCAAGAATCTGCCAATTCACCAGCTACTGTGGAAGCCACAGCCCTTAGCGAGAAGTGCTTTCCTTTGTTGGCGATTTTCATTTTCGACATTACGTATGCGTTGATGAACGAACCGACGAGGAAAGCTATGAACGAAGCCACTGCTATTCTTGGCACAAGTCCGAAAATTTCATGGAAAGCCGTGTCTTTATCCCAATACGAGGCGCCGTGAATTGAATCGACGAGCGTGCAAAGCATCACGACCAAGAAATTCATCGCGAATCCCGTCCAGATTATGAATCTGGCCTTTTTGAATCCCCAGACCTCCGAAATACAGTCGTTGAGGATGTAAGTGACGGGAAAGATGAACATACCTCCGGTGAAGTTGATAGGTCCAAACTCATAGGTTTTCACTTCAAGGATGTTTGCGCAAATAAGGCAAACGCAAAAAAGTATCCCGCAAAGCATAAAGGATACAGAGACATTACTATTTCTCATTGTTCTTGTTTTTTACGAGGTTTCCAAGCACTCGATTAATACTAATTTTCGGCAAAATTAGTCAATAACGGCCATATAAGGAAGTGAAACGCCAAAAATTCTTTCCGTTGGTTTCAGAAACATCGAGTTCAAGCGGATGAAACCGCCAGTCTCTTGTAGTATTGTTAATCGAAGGCGTTCAGCAAGAGTTTTGCTTTACTCCTTGAGCTTTGCGATTGCCGCGGCGACCATGTTTTCGTTGATATCTCCGAAGGGATAGAAATACACAAATCCGCTTTCGGTGATAGTTTCTGTTGGTTGTATGCCATCACTGTAGTCGTAATCTCCATTAGCGTCACCTACGTAAGCTACGGCAGGGTTGATAGTGACGTAGTATCCAGTTTCGTAAGCGTTGGTCAGGACATTCTGTCCGCTGGTTTGAGAGCCGACGATGATGACATTGCTTTCACCCAATTCACATTGCAGGGCATGAATCATCCATTCGGCGGCACCTGTGGTGTAGTCGCTTGTGATAAAGCAGACTCTGGAAAGATTGAGTTCGTTGCCATTTGTCAGGCTGGTATCAAAATAAACAGCAGAATTGTTGCTTTCGTTATTGGCATTCCAGAAAGTGGTGATAAACTTATTACCGTTGCTGTCATCTCCTGCGATGTAAGATGCCAGTCTTTGCGCCATGTCGATATTGCCGTTGTTGCAGTACCTGAGGTCAACGATAAGGTCGGTAGCTCCTTGCTGTTTGAACGACGTGAATATCTTATCCATGTCATCCCTGTACTTAGTGCTGAGAGAATCGTTTTCGATAGGTCCAGGAGTCAGTCGTGTGACCATGATGTACGCGATTTTCCCGCTTTCATCGTTGATTATGCTATAATTGAGGAAAGGATAATCCTCCACGTATCTTGAAGCTGGCATTTCCACCACAGTGGTGTCGGTCCAATAGAGCATTTCCTCTATAGAGTCGTATTCGATGTGTGAAATAGTGATGGATTTTGCTGTTCCGCTCTCGAGTGAAGATGATGACGACACTCTGGAGTCATCAATATGAGAGATATAATCATTTCTTTTTATACCGGCGTCGTCGGCAGGTGAGCCAGGTTCCACCATCAGCACCCTCATGTAGTATCTGCTTGTTGCATTAGTAGGGTCGGTGATGATAGAGTAGTCCATTCCGTAACTGTTGAGGTGATTGAAATGCCCTCTTGCGAAGGGGTCAGAGCTGACGGTATCGATAGTAGCAAACGACCAATCATCGTTGCTTACCAGCAAGTCATCGAAGAAATCATCGCCGTCTCCGAAATACTCTTTCCAGTCCAGGTCGGTGTCAATGTCATCAGCCCAGAGGTAGTAAGCCTCCATGAGGTTGAGAATAGCCTTGTTGTTTGCTGTGAGTTCCTCATATTGATAAACCCTGTCTTCACCGCATGCGGCGAAAAAGATTAGAGAAGAGAATGCAATAATGAGGATATGGAAAAACTTATGCTGTTTCATTTCAAGTTTTTTGAGTTATAAAAAGACAGTTGGACTAAATCCGTTGCAAAGTTATTGAATTTTGCTGTTGTTCAAGTCAATTTACGCTTAAATTCTTGCATAATAATTGTCAGTTGCTTAATTTTGCAAGACATCAAAAAGTTGCATGATGCGAAAGAAAGCAAGGACAATCATTATATCCCGTATATTGGTGTCACTCTATGTGGCATCATTGCTGATTGTCAGCTTTCATCACCATCCCCTGATTTCAGATTATGACAGTCAGTGCTATGATTGCCAGAATCATGTTCACTCGGGTCATTTTGTGCAGGATGCCGGAAGTTGGCATGATTGTCTGTTGTGTCATTTCACTCATGCCGAATATTTGGTGCCATTTGTCATAGTGCCATTGGTTCCATTCGTTTATATTACATCAAATCATTGTAAAAACACCATATTTGCAGGTTCATCATACAATGAACTTGGAGGCGTGCGCGGTCCGCCGTCTGTTTTCTTTTCATAAATCATCAGTTACGAGGCTGCTGGCTTAATTGTGTCCCTTATCTGGAATGATAGTTCACTAAACCTTTGGAGATTTCGGTTGAAGTTTTTGACTATAGGTTCGTTTCATAGAGCATAGCTGCCTTGATGGCAAGATATGTTGCAGCATCGTGACAAAGCGCCACATGCGTGGCGTCAATAAACATGTAATTATCAAAGACTTAAGAAGAAAACAGAAAGAAAGATGAAGAATATATCAATCGTCCTGCTGTTGCTGTTAGTCTGTTCTGCGGCAAGAGGACAAGAGACACTAACAGACTCAGTTCACGGTCATGCATTGGAAGGAGCCATGCACCTTAATGAGATAGTAGTGACAGGCAGCATGGGACAGACATTGCTGAAGCAGTCGCCTTTTGCCATGACCGTGATAGACAACAAAGAATTGTCGAGCGAACCATCCACAAACATAATAGACGCCATATCGCATCAGCCAGGAATGTCGCAGGTGACGACTGGCGGTGGCATATCCAAACCAGTGATACGCGGTTTGGGCTACAACCGCGTTCTGGTAGTGAATGACGGAGTGCGCCAAGAGGGACAGCAGTGGGGTGACGAGCACGGAGTAGAGATAGACGGTGAGAGCGTGAATTCGGTAGAAGTGTTCAAAGGTCCCGCCAGCTTGCTGTATGGCTCGGATGCCTTGGCAGGAGTGATAGTTATGGAGTCATCGCCGATTATGCTAGAAGGCACCCGTCGCTTAGGCGGAATTCTGGAGTATCAGACCAACAACGGACTGTTCGGCTACAGCGCGGATTATAAGGGCAACAGCCAAGGCTTTGTGTGGGATTGGCGCCTTAGCGGCAAATACAGCCATTCGTATAAGAACAAATACGACGGCTATGTGTATGGCACAGGTTTCCGCGACATGGGACTGAAGTGTATGACCGGTTACAACGGCCGTTGGGGCTATACGCATCTGATATTGAGCCATTACAACCTGCGTCCCTGCATAGCAGAAGGCGAACGGGATGAAATTACCGGAGAACTGATAGGCAGCGGCGCAAAGAGTTATCATAGCATATTGCCCTATCAGCAGATACACCACTACAAATGCGTGTTGGACAACATGTTTTATTTGGGAGAAGGCAATTTGAAAGTGATTTTGTCGTACCAGCAAAACCGTCGTGAAGAATTTGAAGAGAGCAAAGATGAAAGCGGTTTGAATTTCCGTCTTCATACTATAGGCTACACCATGAGATACTTGTCGCCGGTGGTGTCGGGATGGAAGTTGAGCGGAGGCATCAACGGAATGTATCAGAAGTCGGACAACTTAGGCACAGAATACTTGATTCCATCGTATAATTTGTTTGATTTCGGAGCTTACGGGACAGTGTCTAGAATGTTGAGCGAAAGAGTCAATGTCACAGGCGGCCTTCGTTACGATACCCGTCATCTTCACAGCCACTCATTGGAAGATGATGGCGAGCTGCGCTTTTCGACATTCTCCCGCACCTTCAGCGGATTAACCGGCAGTGTTGGTTTGACTGCAGAACTGGCGAAGGAATTGAATTGCAAATTCAATTTGTCGAGAGGATTCCGCGCGCCCAATATGAGCGAACTGGGCAGCAATGGCGAGCATGAAGGAACATTGCGTTATGAACTGGGCAACCATGACTTGAAGAACGAAGAGAGTTTTCAGGTTGATATGGGCCTTGACTATTCATCGTCATTATTTTCCGTTGGCTTGTCATTGTTCGGCAATTTCATAGACAACTACATATTCTTGGAGAGACAATCAACGGAAGATGGAGGAGAATATCAGATAGACGATACTCCCGTGTATCAGTTCATGTCGGGCGATGCGCGTTTGCTTGGCGGAGAGATTATGGTGGATGTCCATCCATTGCGTTGCTTGCATATAGGCACTAGTTTGTCCTACGTTGACGCTGTTCAGTTGCATCAAGACCGCCAATCCAAGTATTTGCCGTTCACCCCAGCTCCCCGATGGAATGCCGATGTGAAATACGATATCATGCATGGCGGGAAGAAGTCGCTGGGCAACGTGTTTGTGAAATTAGGCTTGGAGCATTATTTCAAGCAAGACCACTGCCATTTGGTGAACGGAACAGAGACGCCGACCCCTTCATACACATTGCTGAACGCCCAGTTGGGCGGTGACGTGAATGTGAGGGGCAAACGCCTGTGTACCCTTTACTTGAGTTGCGTGAACCTTGGTGATGTGGCGTACCAAAGTCATTTGAGCCGTTTGAAATACGGCGATGTCAATGCGGTGACCGGCCGCATGGGGATTTACGACATGGGCAGGAACTTTATGTTCAAGATAGTGTTATAGGCTTTTCGTATCCTCCTTTGCCAGGACAATGGTGTTGATGGAGGTGTCCACGGCTATAGTCCTATAGCATCCTCTTTGGTCAGGACAACGGTGTTGACGGGAGTGTCCACGACGTCGGGTTGCTGTGAAGCCTTGCACCTCATGGCCACTACCGTCACCATCGACTCCGCAAGATTTTTCAGGTCGTTGATTTCCAGATTAGCCATGGAATTTATCATGGGTTTTGTGAAATCCGTTTCCATTTTGTTTTTAGCGACGAGAATTGTCCGTTTGGTGTAAGGTTCGATGTCTATTTCCCTGATTTTTCTTGCCAGTTCAGGGTTGTTTTCCTTTTCAGCCAATTGCGCGATGCTGTTGATCAGGGCCTTGTCGGTTTTTGTGATGCTTTCCTTTGCGATGCCGAAGATATTTGATGCATATCCATTGATAATTGTTCTCGCGTCCTCAGCCTTAGCGAAAGGACAAATTGCGGCAGGTTGGGCTTTTGAGATGTTGACCAAGGTGTTGACCCTCTTGCCGAGTGTGTTGTTGATGACACATCCGGTGTCGTAAGCATATATCCTTGGGAACATATCCTTTTCCCCGTATCCAGCGAAGATTAATCCGGTTTGGAACGGCAGAGTGTTTTTGTAGAGGTTGGCTTTGACGATTTCCATCATTTCTTCGTCGCTGTATCTGATGTTGGCGCCAGTTTCCCTAAGCCTCTCGCATCCCTTTTTAATTTCCTCCTCGGCGATATTGACAGCAATTTTCCCATGCTTCTCAGACAGCCCAATCAGTTTTGGTTTCCAGATGAACAGCCTCCAAGCGTAAATCACGTCGTTGATGTCGGTTTCGCTATTATTGGCTTTTTCGATGAGCATATCAAAGAAATGCCTGACAGTGAAAATCAGGTTAGCTTTCTGTTCATCAGAAGTGGAGAAATAGTCCCTTGATTTGAGAAACGAGAAGAAAGCATCGACGAGCTCTCCCAGAGTGTCGAATGTTTTCTGCAGCGTCTTATGCCTGAACTCATTAGCGATGAGTTCCCATGGAGTTCCTATCAGTTCGAGGTTGCCATACACGGCAAGCACCGCTTTTCTGTTGGGCACATTGCAAAGGGGAAAGATTTTCTTGACCCCTGTCATGTATTTGCCTCCAATACCAATGCTCGCTGCGCTGTCGGCAGCGATAGCCACTCCATGTTTGTTGATTGTTCCTACTATAGCTGTCATATTGCCGCTAAAAATTTCATTAAAAAGGTAAGTATTGCAAAATTATCAAAAAAACGGAAGAGAGAGAACCGTAGAAGAAAAAAGAATGCGAATAAATGCGAGTAAAGCGAAAATAAGAAAAAAACACGCACAAACTTAACAGATGGGGAATGCAATTAAGAAAAAAGTTGTATTTTTGTGGTTAGCAAAGCGTGGTGGAGCAGGAGCAAGACGCATGGAGATGATGCTGGGATATAAAATAGCAGTTGACTTGAATTCCAATGTCATAATATCAATCTTTGTGTACGTCTATAGTAAATTGAAAATAGCGTTTGACATGAATACCAATGTCATAGACTAAAACCATGAGAAAGTTGACGCCAGTAGGTCTTTTTGGGGGATGAGGATAAGTTTACAGGCATTAACAACAGTGCACTTGTTGGAATCAGACACTGTGCAGTCTTGGTGTTCATGTTATGATATAATCGGGTAGTAAACAGGGAGTTATTAACATAGTAAAGCACAACCTTAAAACGTAAGAAGGAATCATGAAGAAATTGCAGATGTACATCAACGGCAAGTTCGTTGAGAGCCGGTCCGGAAAGTGGATCGATGTATTAAACCCCTCAACCGAGGAAGTGACTAGCCAGCAGCCAGAGGGCACATTGGAAGATGTGGAAGAAGCTCTGGATGCAGCAGTAAAAGCCCAGAAATCATGGGAGAAGATACCGGCATGTGAGCGTGCGGTATATCTTCACAAGATGGCCGACGGCATAAGAAAGAATTTCGACAAGTTCCAAGAGATTTTGGTACGCGAGCAAGGCAAGACCCAGGCATTGGCAGGTGTAGAAGTAGGAGTGACCGCCACCTATTTCGACTATATGGCAGAGTTTGCCCGCCGCATAGAAGGCGAAATTATCCAGAGCGACGCAGCAAACGAGACCATGATGCTATTCAAGAAGCCAATAGGCGTAGCAGCCGGCATCTTGCCATGGAATTTCCCGTTCTTTCTGATAGCCCGCAAGGCAGCTGCAGCGATGATAGCCGGATGTTCGATAGTGATAAAGCCATCCCAGTTGACGCCAGAGAATTGTTGCGAATTTTGCAAGATAGTAGATGAATCAGGTTTACCGGCAGGTGTGTTCAACGTAGTTACCGGTAAGGGTTCAGTGGTAGGCAATGCATTGGCAAAGAGTCCGAAGGTAGGCATAGTAAGTTTGACAGGCAGTGTAGATGCCGGCACCCGCATAATGGAGGCAGCAGCTCCAAACATCACGAAGGTGTCATTGGAGCTTGGCGGCAAGGCTCCGGCCATAGTATGCGCAGACGCAGATTTGGAATTGGCAGCCCAGGCGATACTGGAGTCACGTATCGGCAACACAGGTCAGATATGCAACAACGCAGAGCGCGTATATGTTCACAAGTCAGTGAAGAAAGAGTTCACCGATATCATAGTCAAGAAGTTCAAAGCCGTCAAGGTAGGCGACCCATCAGTGGTGAAAGATGCCGATATGGGTCCATTGGTAGAACGCCGTGCTCTTGACAGCGTAATGGCAAAGGTTGACAAGGCCGTTAAGCAAGGCGCGAAGATATTGTGCGGCGGTCATAGGATAGGCGACAAAGGCTATTTCTACGAGGCCACAGTGCTAGACGATGTGAAGCAAGACTTCGACATTGTTCATGAAGAGACATTCGGTCCGGTATTGCCATTGATAGAATTTGAAGACCTAGACCAGGTGATAGAATGGGCAAATGACTGCGAATACGGTTTGGCATCCTCAGTATTCACGAAGGATATCGACACAGCCACCCGCGTCTGCCGCGAGTTGCAGTTTGGCGAGACCTACATCAACCGCATGCACTTCGAAGCCATTCAAGGATTCCATGCCGGAGTGAAGAAATCGGGCATAGGCGGTGCAGATGGCAAGCGTGGTTTGGACGAATACTTCGTCACCCATGTAGTTTATCTTGACACCCACTATTGATAATCATTCATCATAGGCGGGTCGTCATAAAGCTTCACTTAGAGTTCATAGATTAGAGAGTGATGAGCAGTTGAATTTAGAGAGTAGTAGTCATAAAGCAGATGTGACAGACTCGCCTATGATATTGTCATTTTATGGTTTATAATCACAGATAAGATATGAAAGTCGGATTATTTGTTCCTTGTTATGTAGATGCATTGTTCCCAGAGGTAGGCGTTGCGACATACAAGTTGCTGAAATCGCTAGGCGTTGACGTTGACTATCCGGAGGAACAGACTTGTTGCGGGCAGCCGATGGGCAATGCTGGATTTGAGAAATTGTCCCGTCCGTTGGCAGAGAAATACGACCGCCTTTTCTCGGGTTTCGATTATGTTGTCGCCCCGTCAGCGAGTTGCGCAGCCTACGTCCGCTGTTTTTATCCCCACATACTCGACCACGAGTGCGAGAGTGTGAAGAAGACAGTTGACGTGTGTGAGTTCCTGCATGATGTACTTTGTGTGGACAGCTTGCCATCCCGTTTTCCCCACAAGGTGAGTGTCCACAACAGTTGTCATGGCGTGAGGGAGTTAGGTTTGTCATCCCCTAGTGAACGTAACATCCCCCGTTATTCCAAGATAAAGGACTTGCTGGGCTTGGTTGAAGGCATCACCATCCTGGAGCCAGAACGTGTTGATGAGTGCTGCGGTTTTGGCGGAATGTTTTCGATAGAAGAACCCGATGTGTCGGTGCGGATGGGAAGTGACAAGTTGAAGCGTCACATAGCCACAGGCGCGGAATACATCACAGGACCCGACTCGTCATGTCTGATGCATCTTCAGGGCATAGCTCGGCGTCAAGGAGCCGATATAAAGTTTATCCATGTAGTACAGATATTATCGTCAGGCCTATGAGTACCAAACATTCAGAATCCGCTGCCGTTTTTTTGAAAGACAGCGACAAGGTGAGCCGTCACGACCAGACGTTTTGGAGCGTTCGCCAGAAGCGTGACCATGAAGCGTTCCAGTTGGAGGAATGGGAAGAGCTCCGTGAGACCGCCAATCGCATCAAGCGTCACACCGTCACCCATTTGTCAGAATACTTGGAGCAGTTTGAACGCAATGCCCAATCAAACGGCGTAAAGGTTCATTGGGCAGAAAACTCCGATGAATACAACAAAATAGTGCTTGACATACTTCATGAGCACAACGTCACTAAGGTGGTGAAGAGCAAATCGATGCTCACAGAAGAATGCCACCTCAACTCGAGCCTGGAGGCAAACGGCATAGACGTAGTAGAGACCGACTTAGGCGAACGCATACTGCAGTTGATGCATTTGGCACCGAGCCATATAGTGATGCCCGCCATTCATATCACCCGAGAGCAAGTGGGCAAATGCTTTGAAGAGAAATTAGGATCGGAGCCAGGCAATTACGACCCCACCTATCTGACCCATTGCGCGCGCCTTCATCTCCGTGATAATTTCATGACCGCTGGTTGCGGCATGACAGGAGCCAATTTCGGCATAGCATCTACAGGCGATGTTGTTGTTTGCACCAACGAAGGAAATGCCGACATGAGCACGAGCGTGCCGAAACTGCATATAGTGTCGATGGGCTTAGAGAAGCTCATACCAGATTACAAGTCGATGGGCGTATTTCAGCGTTTGCTGGCGCGTTGCGGCACAGGACAGGCGACCACCACATACACCTCTCATTTCAGGAAGGCACGTCCAGGCGGCGAGATGCACATAATACTGGTTGACAACGGGCGCAGTGAGATAATAGGCAATCCGGAACATTGGCAGACCTTGAAATGCATGCGTTGCGGAGCGTGCATGAACACCTGTCCGGTGTATAGGCGCAGCGGCGGTTATTCATACACATATTTCATTCCGGGTCCGATAGGCATAAACTTGGGAATGCTGAAAGACAGCGACGCGAATTATCACAACCTGTCGGCTTGCTCCTTATGCTGCTCGTGCGAC
>Ga0181612_181893_pt1 | contig 11639 bp, 9 predicted proteins | sample HoacroProtozoa21_FD_119630 | JGI IMG/M metagenome (GOLD analysis project Ga0181612, IMG submission 119630) | Hoatzin crop microbial communities from Cojedes, Venezuel. Combined Assembly of Gp0051906, Gp0051904, Gp0051908 | reverse complement strand
GCCTGTGCCTCTGTATTCCAGAGGGTTTTGTTAGGGCTGGAACCTCAGGAACCAAGCGCTGAATCCGTTTGGTTGCAGAAGGTACGGTCTTGGCCGCCGTGCTTGTGTGCCGAAGCCAGAGGCGTAGCGTGCGGCAGGAGTGTGGGCTGACTCTGGCTGTCGGAGGCACGGCTCGGCGCTTGCCAGCACCTTGCCTAGCAGCTGCAGCTGTTTGCTGCTTCTGACAAGAAGAGACTCAACCCTGGCTCTTAATAAAAAAAAAAGTGTCCTAAGCAGATCTGAACAGTTGTAGTCATCCTAAACAATGGTAGTTGAGAAAGGAGTGAAAGTTTATAACCCCTCTGTCAGTTCATTAAATAAATGCTTAAATAAGCAAACTCACCAGAGAGATTTATGTAAGCAGTCATATTCTGTTAACCTTAATGCAACCTTTTAATGAAATAATTAAAACTAATTTCTTAGATTCAGAATAGCATGAAAGAGAACAAGAGCAGATTAATTGGTAGGTTTTCCTGGGCTCCTCAGGGGCGTCCGCAGCGGAGAGGCTGGCCCTTGGCTCTGGGGCTGGAATGTGCGGACCCAGGGCAGCGCTGATTAACGAGGCTCCAAGCATTCGTGCCCAGCCAAGCATGAGGAGCCAGCTCCTCAGCTCACACAATGAGGGGCTTTTCTTTTGGGTTGCCTACTCATTTTGCTAAGTGGTCTGAGTAGTGGAGTGTAAAAATACCTCAAACAACGGAGATACCGAGTGGCTGTCAGATTAGTTCCATTGTTGCTTGTATACTGGTTGTTTCAGTGCTAAGGCTGATGTAAATGTTTCTCTGTATGTTCAGCTCCTGCCGCTATTCTGCAATGCAGCTTTAATTAATGATAATAAACTGTAAAACCCTATATTAACTGCAAAGTAATAAGAGCAAGATAGGATTAAAGGTGTATCTAAGAGTAGCACTGAAGTTTGAAGTTTTACATTTTACTAAGTTATTTACTTCATAATACTGCAAGTAACTTGGCATTGATACCCCTCCAGCATTCACAATCTAAAATTCTGAAGCAGATCTGGAGATGATTGTAGGAAAAACTTTCAAATCACAAGAATTAGCAACCTGAAAATAAATTTGTCACATTTTTCGTCTAGTCGTTCTTACTAGATCACATCCATGTTCAGTGCCTTAGCTTGAATAATTTTCAAAGAGGAAAATACTTAATGTGAGCAAGTATCAAAGTCATATTTGTTAAGACCTTGTGATGAATGAATCAAGGAACTCTCTTCTGTTTGTCCTAAACTTTAAAGTGTGTATATATTAATTGTGGAAGTGACTGCTGCATGCTGTTAAGAGCAAGGCTTCCATATTTGAAGTAAGAAAAACAAGAAAATAATGTTTTACCACTGACAGTGTGCTGGAGGTTGATCCCAGTCTCTTCCAGGATGGTGTTCTGTGCAATTTATAGACTCACCCAAGGGAAAGTAGATACTTCATTTTTCCACGATTAGCACAAGGAAAGAAGTGTTTATATGAGATGATGTATACAATTGCTTGTATATGTAGCTCGTTTTCTATGTCAGTTGACTTGTTTGGAAGCTCCATCAAGCTGATGCATATAATATCTGGTAAAGTGCGGTACAGACTATTTTTCATTGGTGTTTCTTCCTTTAAACACACTCCTGTCTGCAGGGACTTCTGCGCACAGTGGTATCAAAACAGATGAAAATTGTGGCTTTAACAAAAACTCTTGGCTCAGTCCATGCCGTTCAGGCTAAAAATACAACGGAATTGATTTTGCCTTCTTTCTAAAAAAATTTTAATCTGCTCTGAACCATATTGCTGTATTGCTTTTGCTGTTTGGACTGCTCTTGTATGTGCAGGGCCGAAGTGCTGTGCAGAGGTCAAACAGAAATCCCATTAGCTGGTAACAAGATTTGCGAGCAGAATATCAACTTCATTCTGCAAATCTACTGCTTTGTGCCTGGCAGCCTTACGCTGTAACCTGTATGTAATCTCTTAATATGCTAATGCCATTATAAGCCTGTTACTCAGGAAGATTAATGCTGCTAGTGTATTGGTTAACTCACTCACATGAACCAACTTGCTTCAGGAGCCTCTCCTAGCTTCTGGTAGATAGTCCATCACATGACAAGTGCTAGTCAGACTGGGTTGTTCCTTAAATACCACATCAAGAAGTTGTACTTCAGAAATTTATTTGTGGTTCTGTCTGTGGCACTGATGTTGAACAAGTCTATTTTCCCTTGCATCTCTGAAATGGAATATTCATCTTCTGCCAAACTTAGTTTTACAAAAGATTTGAGACCTTCCAGGTGACACTGTGCCAGAACACCATAGCAGGCCTGTACAGCAGTAAGTTCTCTTCCCTAGCTCACCACTAGCAGTGGTCATGATGATCTTACAAGGCTTCTTTATAAGAAAGCTCTTCTCCTGCAGGGACTTGCGGAACAATGAGATCTCCTGGGCCATAGAAGATGCAAATGAAGCGTTTGTGGGACTTGGCAGGCTGGAGAAACTGTATGTATTACAAACCAGTAAATGACAGTGCTTCCCAGGCATGCAGAGTGGAGGGAGAGTGCAAAATATGAAGTAATTGTAAATCAGTGAGACAAGGCAGAAAGCCTTCTAGTTGGCAGCTGTATTCTGTTTCCACTTGTGTGCTACAGCCTCTTGATACAGGCTTGGGTTCCATGTTCAGGAACGTGGATCTGTGTAGCACTGGGCCACCTTGCGGCACCAATTTGGAGCAGTTAAGTCATTAGTATTTGGCTGCGTTTATTGTTGGATAGCCCAGTCCTGCTGTGCGATGATCGTCAATTTTTGTGCTTCTTTAGTTTGGGTAAAAGTTATCGCTTATCAAAAAAAGCCAAAACAACAAAGTATTTTTTAGCAAATATGAAATGCTATTGAATTAACAGCTTTTCAGTACTTAGACTATGCACTTTTCATCCCTCATGTCCTGTGCTTTGTAGGAGCCTCCATCCCCTGGAGCTACAGACATTGCTTGTAACAACCAGCTTTGTACGAGGTGCAGTCTCAGGAACTAATGTGATTGTGGCAGATTGGTATTGGGAACTTATTGCTCCACTGCTAAGTTCTACTTATCACCGTTTCATTCTGCTGACTTAAATTATCTTCTGACACGTCTCTAACCCAAATCTCTAAATTAAGAATTGAAAAGAAACCTTGTTCTTGGGAAAATTAGTGGAGCCTTTAAGCTCAAAAAATAGCATTTGATCTTTTAGCTCAACTAGAATTAGAAAAAACTTAATTAAACATCATAAGGAACTGCTTTTGAGTCTTATTTGTGAACTCGTATTGACATTCAGACCGATGTCTGGGTTTGGGGGGCTTTGTCTTTCAGAATCTTGCAAGGAAACCAGATTAAGTCAATTACCAAAAAAGCATTCTCTGGTCTTGAAGGACTTGAACATCTGTAAGTACTTTACTTTGTAGAACTTCTAATTATTCGTCAACTTCAGTCTTGTGTTCTCTGCCAAATTTTCAAGAATTTAATTGGAGGTAGCGTATGAAATCATACTTACCCATTGTTGTTGTTTTTCTTAACTTGCAGAGATTTAAGCAACAATGCAGTAATGTCCATCCAAGAAAATGCATTTGCCCAGGCTCACCTGAAGGAGCTGTAAGTTCATGACCATTATTTAGAGATTCTTTACAAGTCCTACCTTGTAAAGAACCCTTCAGCCGTTGTAGGATTGGCTGAAGTTGACCAAAATGTGTCTGCTTTCATTGTGCAATATTTAAAGCAATGCTGGTAAATTATCGACTCAATGTCAGTGGCAGTGTACTGAGATTTAAGATTTGATAATATCTGCACCTCCGTTTTGTTAGTTGCAATTAGTAGAAAATAATTTTTTCTTGCAGTGCTGAACTGTTAAATTTTTTCGTATCTTAAGATTTTGCAGCAAGCTCAGCACACGCTATCATGTAGATAGTGAACAGAAGAAATAGTTCATCAGGAATCTTTCAGGGGGCTTAGCAAACGCTACATTTTGTCTTCCCATTTTTGGGGCTAGGAAAAGGCTTTAAAATTCACAGCCAGACGAGAATTTTTACTTGCTCAGCAGATGCTTAAGCTGCTAGAGCCTCTTGCGATCTTCAGATGTTTAAAGTATTATAACGTGAAGTGACCTGCACACCCAAGACTAATCCTACTGTAACGCAGTCATCTCTATGAGATAAAGTCTCTGAGTATTGTGTAATCTGTTTTTTAAAACTGTTACTTGATTAGTTAATCTTGGCCGGATGGACTTGGTCTGCAAGATCTGCCAGTTGGAGGGGACATATCTTAGGTGTTCAAATGCATTGGAGAAGGCAGTGGAAGTCTTATAAGTGAGGAATCATTGGTGTGTATGGGCAAACAGCAGAATGGAGTACTGGCTTGTTTGTGTGCCTCTCCTCTCTCACTACTGGATTAATCTAGTGGCATATCACTTCTCGTTAAAATGCTGGACTTTGTGCAGTCAGTCATACCTGTACATAATATTTAGGAAACTTGGAAATCAGATGGTGGGGAACAAGTGACCATTCGTTGTTTCCTGTTTGTGGTTTTTCTGTGGGGCAGAGAAAACAATCTGCAGTAGATAACCTGTATGAGGCAAATCACTTTCATTCTTACATACTTATTAGCTGGCATGAAAATGACTGTTGAGGCTTGTGCTTATTTCAGAACGGCAAATGTGTTAAGTCTGAGACATAGAGCTGCTCTGTAGTATTATGTTCCTTTTAATTGCTTTAGAGAGGGATGGAAAAATTGTAAAGACAGGCTTAACTTTTTTTTTTTTTGAAGTTGAAAATCCAAGGTTATTTTCTTCAGAATTAAAAAGAAATGTAAAGTTTTCATGCTGATAGAGAAGTTTTTTCTGGATTGTTTATAGCATATATAGCTGATGTTTTGTAATAAATACCGGCAGGCATAAAAGAACACTGTAAATCTTGAAATTTCCGATTGTGTATGCTTTTGTTTTGCTGCATGAAATCATATGTAGGAATGTGGAAGGCAAACTTTAACTACACTTTTGTTTTGCCTTGTTTCTGCAGAATTTTGAACACTAGCAGCTTGCTCTGTGATTGCCAGCTGAAATGGCTGCCGCAGTGGCTCACTGACAGCCGTTTGCAGCAGGCGGTAAACGTTAGCTGTGCTCACCCCGAATGGCTGGCAGGACAAAGCCTGCTCAGTGTGGACCCTGACGACTTTGTCTGTGGTTTGTATTTTTAATGACTTCTGATATATAAACTAGGTAATGCAAATCTGCGCAGGTACCTCTCTGAAGGCAGGCTGTAGCACTGCTGGAGGTGCTTGGTCTTGGCCGTGACGCACACGCGGGCCTGTCTGCCTCACTGGGTCTGCTTTGGAGTTTGGGATTTGATTCTGTTTCTCTTTGCTCTGTTTTGTTGTGTTTGAGCACTGAAGCTAACCTGAGGGAGTAATTCTGTGAGACTGAATTGCTTTTCATTTAGGTTACTGTTAAAAACTGATTGCGCTTCTGTTCTCCATGCTTATGAATGCCTTTAGCTTTGGAAGGGCTGTTTGACACTTCCTCGTTGGTTCTTGTCCATACCAGCAAGGCTAGAGCAGTTCATACGCTGGCACGTTTTCTGATGATCCGTATCTGTAATGTTTGTCTGGTCTCTACTACCAGTTTCAGACATAAGCCTGTTTATTTTTGTAACCAAACTGTGAGGTGGAAAACTGAAAGACTCTTTGTCCAGAGTCAGGTGTGAAGTCGGTGGCAGGCCTGGAAGTAGTCTGGTGTTCCGTTTGCGGGGGAGCAATCTGATAAGTGTTACTTGTGTGTACACAATTCTTTCATTCTTTTGGTGGTGAAAGCTACAATAATCATCGTGTAGGCAAGAGCACTGACTTCTCCAATCTAATATCACCACCATGGTGCCTGACACTGGACGCTGTGTGTGCCTACGAGAATGTCTTTGCTGAAATAGTAGGTGTTAAGTCTCACCGAGTGGGGTGAGGTAGAGTGAACTGGCAGCTTGCTGTGCTTTGTGTTTGTAGAACTTAAAGGCTCTTCAGGATATTTGAACTACCTGAAAATAAGTCTCAGTCCTTCGTAAAATAGCCTAGCTCTTCAGCTGAGCACAGCTTTTATGTGTGATCGAAATACAGCAAGTTCCAGACAGTTATGCAAAATGCAGGGCGCTGCTCAAGACCACGCTTCTACGCTGATTGTTCTCAATGCTTATTCTGTATGCCTGCCTGTGCTTATAATCCTCTTTCATAGCCTGATTTCCAACTGAACACAGTTAAATATGCGCACCTCAAGCAGGACATCTGTCCTCAAAGCTTTCTTTCTGCTTATATTGTCTTTTGAATGAGTTTTCTTGCAATATTAATTGCAAGTTGAAGAGAAAAGTAACTAATCGTGGTGCTTTTGTCTTCAGATAATTTCCCTAAACCTCAGATAAGAGTGCATCCTGAGACTACTGTTGCTCTGCGAGGCATGAATGTGACTCTGACTTGCACTGCGGTGAGCAGCAGTGATTCACCCATGTCCACTGCCTGGCGTAAAGACAGCGAAGTATTGTATGATGCAGAGGTTGAAAATTTTGCCAGATATCAGCGGCAAAGTGGTGAGGTGGTTGAGTATACCACTGTTCTGCACCTTTTCAATGTGAATTTCACCGATGAAGGAAAGTATCAGTGCATAGTCACCAATCACTTTGGCTCCAATTATTCCAACAAAGCCAAGCTGACTGTCAATGGTAAGCAATAATGGTAACAAAGGAGAAACACTTTTAATCTAAAGCTTTATTTAAATAGCTACAAGTCATATTTTTCATGAGAGCTGGCCCAAAATAGTCTTGCAAGACTCTCTCGCTGGTATTTAGAAGTATCAAAACATCTTTTGATAAAGCAGGAAAGAAATTTTTGTTTGTTTGTTTGTGGCTGAAAAGCCTTTTGTTCACTTTTGAAAATGGGCAGAGATCTCCCATGCTTTCATAATAACACAATTAGTTGTTCGTCTAGTTAAATGGACGTGGAAGTCTCTTAAACTAAAAGCTCCCTCTGCTGTCTCTTCAGAACTAAGCACCTTACCCACGTGTTTGTAAAACTAGGGAAGATTCAGCCAAAAATAGCTGGTGGGACTGGAAACAAACTCCGAAAAACCAGTTATGAAGTCCTTTGATTTTAGCCATAATGATTCTATTTATTTTGGCTTGAGGGAAGGGAGGTAAGACAACAGCATTCGCATCGGTCAGTAGACCACTGATCTTCACTGTATCTGAGAGCAGAGGTACCTGTGTTGCTTTCACGTGTCCAGAACAGGTAATGCAGACTTGGACTGACGAGGTGGAAGTTCGCCTTCCCTGTTACCAGGGAAGAAAAAGTACGACAGAGGGCTTACAAAGAAGGCTAAACCTTTTCCCCATGAGAAATGTTGTCCTTCAGATCACCCCAAATGAACACTGTAGATACTGGCTCTAAATTTGGAGGATTAGATAGGCTCTTAGAAATGACCACTGAAAATTTGTGCAGTTCTGAAGAATCTGCCCCTCTCTCTTGGGGACAGCTACAGGTGTGTTTCAGGTTTACTTGTTTTCAGATATTCTCTGTGCTGTGGAGCTTTTGCTGCTTTTGTCCTGGTACTGAAAACACTGAAACTATGTCTTGTTTGATCCAGAGCTGCCTTCTTTCCTGAAAACCCCCATGGATCTTACTATCCGCACTGGGGCGATGGCCCGGCTGGAGTGTGCAGCAGAGGGCCACCCCACTCCACAGATCTCCTGGCAGAAAGATGGCGGCACAGACTTCCCTGCTGCAAGGGAGAGGAGGATGCATGTCATGCCTGAGGATGATGTGTTCTTTATTGCAAATGTGAAAATAGAAGATATGGGAATCTATAGCTGCATGGCACAAAACATTGCAGGTGGTTTGTCAGCAAACGCCACACTGACGGTCTTAGGTAAGGGGAGTGCTAATCTGTGCTTGCAGATGGGTTGCTTCACTTCTGGAGTGGTAGTGTAGCTTATCTGAAAGTAAGAAGCTGAAGTCCTAAAGAATGAGGCTAAAATCCAAAGAACAGCACTTGACATGATTTTGAACAGTGAAGCTTTACAAGCTAAGCTACAGTGCTGACCAATGAAGTTAGTATGATTTTTGCAGGAGAGAACTGAGGGGCGTACCTCAGTCCAGCAGTGTGGACTAGATAGATAATTTGTGTTGTTGTGGAACAAATTTAGTCACAGCTAATATGAACTATGCTGATTAATAAAGCAAGGACAGTTCCATCTAGAATGCAGCATTTTTTGAAGACGCTAACTTTTAACATTGTGGTCATATGCACATTTAGAATTGGAATACATAAAGCAGACCATGGCTAGCATAATCGGGGGGGTGTTTGCTGTACCTGCGTTTGCTGCAGTGATCCATAGAAGCACTAAACTCACAGGATTTCCTGAATCCTGTCTTTCTCGTTGCTGAAGTTTAGGTTCAGATCAGATTTTTAAATACCATGGAGTATGCGCCGGTGTTGTACAACAAAGTTATCTTACAATTTTTTTTTTATCCCCTGCATTGTCACAGAAACTCCTTCCTTCGTTAGGCCCCTGGAAGACAGAACGGTAACCCGAGGTGAAACTGCGGTTTTGCAGTGCATAGCTGGTGGCAGTCCTGCCCCTCGCCTCAACTGGACTAAAGACGATGGCCCTTTGGCAGTCACAGAACGGCATTTCTTTGCTGCCGCAAATCAACTCCTTATCATTGTGGATGCTGGACTGGAGGATGCTGGGAAGTATACATGCATTATGTCCAACACACTGGGCACAGAGCGTGGCCATATTTACCTAAATGTTCTGGCTTCCCCAAACTGTGATTCTTCCCAGAGCGGCATTGTACACGAGGAGGATGGCTGGACCACAGTAGGCATTGTGATTATTGTTGTGGTGTGCTGCGTTGTGGGAACTTCCCTGGTGTGGGTTATCGTGATCTACCACATGAGAAGGAAGAGCGAAGATTACAGCATCACTAACACAGGTAAAGTGCAAAAGCAAATCTTCAGCCATGTTTTTAGTCCAAAACACTTGTTAAGAGTGGTAAAACTTCTGGATTCATTAGAGCTGATAAGATTGAAGAACTGAAGATTTCCTTCTAAATTCAAATTCCTTCATTTTAGAGGTGTGTTTTAAGTATCAACAGTGTGTTGATTTTATTCCTTGTACACTAGATTTCTCCTACATTGAGGGAAAACATTAAAATTTGGAATTAAGTACTTGAATAAACTTACGGATGTTTTCAGGACCTGGACTAATGTGTGTAAATTTCCATTCTGGCCCTGTTCATTTTGAACTAGCTATACGGATTTTTAATCACTGAGGTAGGAAAAAGGAAACCATAGGACTTGAAATTTTGGATGACGTTTTTGTTAGTGTAGGCATTAGTGTTGGTACTACCTTGAAGTCATCGCACTTAGCTGTTAATGTCATCAATGTTAATTCTGCCTTGCAGAGGAGATGAACCTACCTGCGGACATTCCCAGCTACCTGTCCTCCCAAGGAACTCTGTCAGAGCCTCAGGAAGGCTACAGCAACTCGGAGGCAGGAAGCCATCAGCAGCTCATGCCTCCAGCCGGTGGCTATGTGCATAAAGGCACAGATGGTAAGCAGAACCCTCACGTGTATTACTTGGGTTTCAGCATGATGCCAGTGCACAGTCTAGTCCTCATAGCTGGCCCCAGCATTGCACAGTGCAGGGTAGTACTGCATGTTAATGGCAAAGAGGACTTTTCCTAGGGAAGAATTCAGGCTGATGCAAAAATTTTCATCGATCATCCCGAGTGTGAGGCATCTCCTGATTTTCTTTTAGTGCTTGTTTATACTCTGCTATCAAAGCTTCTGCATTCCGTGTGCATTGTTTAAATATTTGGTCCAACAGCGTCTGAGCTCACATCTGCTGTGAGTGCCTTTGTATGTAGATGTCATGACTGCTGTCCTTCACGCGCCAGAGTAGTACAGTTCCGTCCAGAGACTCTGTGCTTGAGAGTTTGTGATCTATTCAGCAGCATAGGGATGCCATTAGAGAATTCCTAGGTTAAATGTCAAGGCAGTTTTTTACGCTGTTTCTTTCCTTGACATCTCAAGAGTCTAGGCAATAGAGGTGGAAATAAAGTTTGCTTGGAAGGTGACTTGCTGTACCTTTTGTTGCATAAAATTGCTGCCTCTGCCAGACAAGATTGTAGCAAGCAGACTGTATAGCTAAGGGGTCTGTGCTATTTCCCTACCTTGTTTGGATGCTCTTCAGGATATTTGCATTATTGAGTCTATAGAGATGCTATTTTTACCATCCAAATGCTGAGGAGCCATCCAATCCTTATATAGGCTGGCTTTCAAAAATGATCCTTCAGTGTAGGTTTTCTCACATCTGTCCCATGATCTGTTCCCTCTAGTCTGTAGTCCTACTACACTAGAGTCTGCATCAGGAAGGCGTTGGGAAGCAGCTCATCTCAGTGACCACTGCATCGTTGGTCTGAGGTGTGTGGGCAGGCAGGATACAAGTCTAGTACAAGAGCGGAAGCCAATGTGGATAGGTGTCCTGGTTTGATTCCAGGGCTGTTTCAACCCGGTGCCCAGTCTGCTTGGACCTGCATGGAACCCTTTTACCCTTGAAACAGGAGAGCCAATGTGAGATCGCTCTCGGTCATGTCCGTGGTTTTCCCCTGGTCAGCCTCAGAAGGGCAGAGCTGTTGAGAGGTTGGATGGTGGTGAGCCTAGGGCATTTCTCGTGTGACTTTTTCCGTAAACAGTCAAGCTGAGTACTCTTGCCACGTTAACTGTTAAAGGCCCTTCAAACTGTGCTGCTGTAATGCATGGTCATGCTATGACATGAAAGAGTCTCTGGAAATCAAGCATCCCTATACTCTTTGAGAGTATTTTGGCTTTCCACCATGTTTGTCAGGTGGTGCAGCGCCATTGGTGATCTGCTCGGACTGTTACGACAATGCAAACATCTACTCCAGGACACGAGAGTACTGTCCCTATGCCTACGTCACAGAAGAGGACCCACTGGATCAAACTCTCCCTAATCTCATGGTGCACATGCCTAAGGAGACGTATACAGCACGCACCCAACATGAAACCAGTACTCTTGATAATATCTTAACAGACAGAGACATGTCTGTCTTCCTTACCAACCATGACAAGATAAGTGAAAAGAAAATCTCTTCCCAGCAGATTAATGGTGAGTGTCCCATGTCCCACTTGCTGCTTTGTATTCCCTGATAACTCTGGCCGCCTTTGTGCTGCCCTGCAGTATTGATACACAGCTAATTCTTCAAGTGACCATAGTTTGTGGAGCATTTCATCTATTTATTAACCACCTGTTCTCAGAGCTAGCCCTCAGTTTGCATCCAGTACCTAAGAGTTGAAAAGGGTGATGTTAAAAAGATAGTATTTCTTAATCTGCAGTTCAGCTCTTAAAGCTTGTGGAATATGATCCCTTGCATGTACTTCAAGGACGTCTGTTAGCCAAGAGTTACAGCTTCACGCAGGAAATTCAAATAGCCCTTCTGTTTGAGCCGGCTTGGGTGTCAAAGAACTCCAAAAGATTTTTTTTTTTTTTTTTTTTTTCCTCGTAAAATTGCTTGTTCTTATGTTGACTTTCTT
>Ga0181612_120930_pt1 | contig 11639 bp, 8 predicted proteins | sample HoacroProtozoa21_FD_119630 | JGI IMG/M metagenome (GOLD analysis project Ga0181612, IMG submission 119630) | Hoatzin crop microbial communities from Cojedes, Venezuel. Combined Assembly of Gp0051906, Gp0051904, Gp0051908 | reverse complement strand
GTGGACGTCACTCTGCCGCGGCGCAGGAGCACGTCGGTGAGAGTGGCTCTCTGCAGTGCTGCTGTGTGGTGTTGTTTTGTGTATTCGCCTTTTCAGTATCGTTGTTGTTTCTGTTCCCTTTGTTTGCTGTTCTGTTAAATTGCCCTTATCCTGACCCACCAGTTTTTGCCTTTCTCTTCCCCTTCTCCTCCTCACCCCACTGGGGGGAGGGGCGGCAGAGCGACCGCGTGGCGCTGTGTTGCCATCCGGGGCCAAACCAGGACAGCAGTCATCCTGCAGCATATATACAGCATACCCTGACTTCAGACTGCCAGCACCTCTAGCCGGTGCATACAAAGTATCAATGAAATTAACCCCATTTGCCTTTCACTTTATTACCACAATGCTTGAGACGCGAGTGGCTTCAATTCCAGCCAACTGTCTTGCCCAAGCCTCTCACAGAAGCATAAACAGAGATTTAACTTTCAAAGGATCCAGCCTGTGCTTTCTTTTTTGTGCTGTTTTTTGAAGTTTTGAGCTCATCTGTTTTATGTAATGTAACTGCAATAATATTGCCTCTGAGTTAGCTCTGCAATAATTCACTCCCGGTACAGCAATAATTGAGCTAACAGCAGCTTCTACCAGAGGCATTCTTTTCTATTATTTATTGCTATTTTTTTTCATAATTTAATGAGAAACATTTCAAAAGCAACATTTTTATCCTTTCATGTTAAATTAATTTACAATGCTATAAACTGTAATGAAAACAGAGAAATCATCAGCAAAAAAGCATGTTAATAAAGACAGATTTCTACAAAAGTTTTTTAACTAAACTCATAAAATAATTTTTCCTATTTCTGTCAGGTGCAGCTTGTCTCTATTTGTTCCTGATTATTTAGACATATGGTGAAAACTACAATGAAAAAGCAGAAACTATATCCAGACAAAGAATAAAAATGTTTTTAAACTTGAGCAAATCTCATTCATATTAGTATATTTTACTTTATTTGCCCCTGTCTAGGCCAGGGCAAAATGCCAGCCTCCAGTCTAGTGTTGCAAAGGCCTCAGAAAAACATATGAAAACAAAAAATCAAATTAAGTAAACCTATCTGAAAAATAAAATAGGAAAACAAAATACATAGCTTCATCTCCCCTTCCTTCATCTCACCCTAACACCTGGTTCAGAGTCTCTTTACCGAGCCAGATGTAATGGCTGTTGATGATCCGCAAAATCCCTTTTGATATCAACAGGACCTGAGTCTCCCAGGATTAGGCTCCGTGCAGGGGGTTCACAGCTGTGGACAGGTAACCACAGCTGCAAGTTTGCTCTGAGGACAATGTGTGGCCTTTCTTTCATGCCCTGATCACAGAGGTGGATTAAAATTGGGTAATGATCCTCTTTTCACCTGAGGCAGCATGCAGCCCAGCAACACTGGGCGTAAAATGTCTAGGTTAGGTGTCTGGCAGGAAACACAAGATAATGAAATAACAGGCTGTCACGTAATAGCTCCCATTGCAGAAATGACATTTCTTGGCACTATTATTCAGGCGGTGCTAACCCTCCATGGTATTAGGTGTCCCACAAACTGAAGGCTAAAATAAAGCGGCTACTTTTATTTTTTAAAGCCAATCAATGAGCTGGGATTTAAACACTGTTGCAACTCGCACTCATGAAGTACGGAATTACAATACCACAGTTAGAAAGAAGAGATAATCTGCTGAGGTTAACGTACTGTTGTGTCTGTAATTGGTGTAATGTAAGTGAGAACAGGTTGATTTCATAGCTTTGATCTAGCAGCTTACAGCAGATTTCAAGTTTACAGGAAAGAAAGGGTTTGCCACTTCATTTGTAGATCAATAAAATACACTTTGATATAAACAGTACAAAAAATAGCGGGACAACTGTAAGTTTACCCCAGCAAAAGACCTTTGAAGTTGAACAATGAAATCCAGTGACTCAATTTTTTTGGTTTTTGTACTTAGTCCTCTAGGAAGTGCATCTTGCTATTATTTTTGCTGAACTATGAAGTAGTTTCAGAAAAACTGTCATTAAAATTGTGTCCAACTTAGCAGCATGAGGTAAAATTAAAATTAAGTAGATTTAATATAGTAGACAATGTATAGTATTTCTGGAGAAGATATAATTTATATCTTTAATCTGCTTAGCTACTCGTTAACTCTCATATGTGCTCCATTAGTAATGTTCCCCTAAAAAGCTGTAATATCTGATTCAGATACTAGAAATTAAAATTTTGGCATTGAGAAAAAAAGTCTCATGGTCTGTTTTGAGGGTTAATTCAGTTATTTCATAACAAATTATCAGTGTAACCTGACGGACGATCTTTTTGACTGATACAGATTTGTCAGTCAAGATTCTCTAAGCTATAGAGACCTAACATGAAAAAATATGCATAGTAAGAAAAGTACAAGGAAATAAAAATGTTCATCTTCTGAACTGATTAATATGCTTGCTTCTTGGTGCTCATGGCCTCTTTTGGTTTTGGATCGTCTTTTCAACTATAAGGATAGTACAGCATTGAAGTCATTTATTTTAAATGAAGATCAGATGTTTTCACTCACATACAAACACCTCTGGTGACTCGCAGCATACCATACTAACCTAAATCAACCTAAACAACCAGCTGACAAGCAATGTATTACTTTCTCTGCTCTATTTGTTCATAAATATTGCCTTCGGTTTAGATGCCTTAAGCTGGTCAGCTGAAAGCTTCTGATCTACCGAGGCAAAACCGGACAGTTACGTTTCAGATCTCTCCTGCCATTCCTCCAGCCTCTCCCAGCTCCAACCTGATTCAGCAGAGTTATTCCACACAAAAGGACTCATGCAAAAACCTACTGTATTATTGCAGCCACTTCAGCTTTAAATCAAAGGGCCCTACATTAGCATATCGAAGCCACAAATCAGCCACACTTGCAGGTAAACTGCTAAATCCAACTCTAAGAATAGCTTGGCATAAATAAGTTCCGAAAGAACTTACAAGAGAAAGAAATGGAGGAAGGAACAAGGATTCCACAGGTCTGGAGAAAATGAGGATTGTGTGCCTTTTGCATATCTGAAAAGAGAGAGATCTGCTTTTTGTAGGCACAAGATACAAGATAAGCTTACTGTCCCCTATGCTTCCCTTTCCTGAGGGCTGTTCTGACTCATTATTTAGTACTAAGAAAAATCGATTCCCTGGGCTGAGTTGCTGACTGCTACCAAAGATAGCCAACAGGCTACCGTAACAGAAGGCAAATGGATTTCCACACCCTGGTGCAGGCTTTCTTCACCCCGCTCCCGTCCCTCCTCTGAAAAGCAGCAGCAGTCCTGCGTACAATAGAGTTCCACAAAGAATTCGTGGGCAAAAATCTGACTGACTACGGTAGCCATGGAGTAGGTTCATAGCTGTGCCCATCCAGATCTCCCAACAACTACAGCAGCCAAACGGAAGCAGTGAAAACCTTTCTCTGCAACAAGTGAGAGAGCCACCACCCCAACAAGTGGCATAAAGGAGCTGAAATCCTTTCCTAAGCAAACAAACATTTGGTTTCAAGGAAGTTTTCTATGGAAAAGAAACACATGAAGAACAGAAAGCATTAACACCTTTTCCAACTGGTGACAATGAAGAGGTAAGGCAAGCCAGAACAACATCAGACATAAATATTTCTCAGTGAGGCAGAGTAAAACCAAACAAATGTCAGTGCCTCGACACTTATGGGGCATTCTTGTGGACAGATGGGTCAGCAGAAGACAGAGCTTAAAACCTGGAGTGATCTGGCAGAGGAAACCTCCTAGGCATATCTTCACATACCTTCATAGTTCCATCACGTCATCATTTGGGGGAAAAGTGATCTCAGCAGTCTCACCTCACAGGCAATTGCAGGTTTTAGAAATATACTGCATGGTAGGACCTACGGGAAGCTTTAAGCTCTTTAAGCCATTTTAGGTAAAAGGTAATGAAATTAATAAGGAACAACAACAACAACAAAAGATATAAACACTATTAACATTTACCAACAAAGAGAGAGAGAGTGTATGCACACACACACATTTTAAATAATAAAATCACACCAAGCGTAGGCACCTAGTGTAGTTAGTTAGTTATTTAGCTACTCCTCCTAGGTTCTCTCTAAGTCATAAGAGAGACATACACTTCTCCAGAAGTCAAATAGTCACAGCACAGCTGCGCCAAACTGCCCTCTGGAAGCACTTCTCTCTCACCATTCCTGTGCAGAGCTAGAAAGAACAGGTATTGCAACCAAGCTGAGCTGGGTGGCACAAACCGCTGCAGTAACACAAGCCCAGACACACTTCTTGGACGTTTCTTCATGGTGTGAGAAGGTCCAAACACGAGCTGCTGTTGCATCCCCAGTGAAATGAAGACAATGGGATAACGAGATTTGGCCATCCGAATAGCTTTCCAGATTGCACCAACTCTGCCGATCTTACTGGAAGCTTCAACACTTGCCTCACACTCTGTTGACACCTAAAAACAGGTCTCAGAAGCTGAGTCTTCAACCCTACTACATACAATATTCCAGTAAGGACAGGTGGCAGATACACAACAGACTGGTTACATGACCTCAAAAAAATGTAAAGGCAGACAAAACACTGAAGAGATGACATTACTGTATTTCTATAGCCTGGTTACTTAGTAGGTAACTACTGATACCTGGATACAAACAGCAGAGCTTGTGTCTGCTTGTACCAGTGTTTAAAGGCACATCCTCCTACCTTCGTCCAAAGAAAATCCACAGATGACAAGGTTATTTGAAAAAAAAAAATCTATATATAGCCCGCAATGTGAACAGGTTATCTGAAGCTGTATAATCCTAAATCAGAGAATAGATATGAAAGATAATAATATATATATACAAAAATACATGTAACAGAAGAACCTATATAAATAAAATCTATGTGAGCCTACATCTGATTTCCAGTGCCATAGGCTCTAAATAATGTAATTCAATCTCATGTAAAGCAGCTCAATACTGTCATTTTAGGGTACTTGGTAGATATCATAACATCAGATGATTCCCACACACAGAAAAGTACACATAAAATCAGAGAATTGCCAACACAAAAATAGAAATTAGAAACCCTAGAAAGAGTACTAATACATTTTTAAGTAGCTATATATTCTCGTTACAATATTCACCCTCTGAAAATGCAATTATTATACAAACTATTTCAGAGAAGATAAACCCAAATCTAGTTAACTTTAGTGAGACAAAATGTAGCAAAACTATGATAAGTAACCCTAATTTAAGGCTGACTTTCCAGAATTTGCAAACAATATGCATTTTACCCAGAAGGAAAATCCTGAACATCAGTTTAGAATCTCCTAACATAATTACAGCACTGCCACAAAGGAGGACAAAGGTCTTCCTCCAAAAAGTTGCTATTATTTTCTGTGATAACAAGGTGATGAACACACTGGAATCATTACAAAACAGACTGAGATAATACTTCTGTACCACTAATCATGCTACTGAAAAAAAAATACTTAATTTCGTATGTGGGAGAAGTGGCAGTAAACTGCAAGCAGGCACCCAAAAGAAAACATGCAAAATGAAATGGTATCCAATGAAAATAAATGATTCAAATGAAAATTCTGGTACAAAAGGATAAATGCAATGTGGAACTTCATACTGACAGAAGAGATTCAATTTCTTGTCAGCAGCTGAAAGAGAGTAAGTCTAAACTTCTGACAGCAAATGAAATGGGGCACTCGGTGATGATAAAGTTACTCTTGTCAAACACACTGTCAGTTCAGGTAGTGGGATTTGCTCTGCTACAGTAAAGCACTGCTGCACAGTGCATGATACAGAACAGGTAGTATTGTGAAAATGTGTAAATTCACATGCAGAAAACCTGTGCTATGGCAGCTATAAACTCATAAAAAGAAAAAGCTTGCAGCATTTCTTAGAAAAGAACCATTTTTCTCAGTACAGTCTAAAAGCCTTTCACAAAACAAGTAGAACTTGTCTCTGAAAAGCATGTATGATTTCGTTTTATTCCTGATTTGTGTTCTTTGTAGGTCATCGCCTTCTTACATATTCAGGAAGGTATGTGCCCTAAGCCAAAATTAATACTTTGCCTCAGTTATGCACTATATAATTTATACTTTTTATGTTAACATGTTCATAACCACAATACAAGCATTTTTCTTTTTACCTGCCTTGGGAAAATACACATCTGGTCTTACTAGCAAGTTATGTGCACTTCAGCCTTGTGTTTTCAATAGTCTGGTATGAGGTACAATGTAAACGGCACAGATACCCTTTCAAACTCACCAGAAGCATATATTAAAAGCTACTGTTGGGGTTTTGCAAACAGATTTTACTGATTATTCACTTTTCAAATAAATCTGCTAAAACAAATACCAAGTAAATGCAAGAACTAAATGGCAGATTAGGCTGTACCAGAACATACTGATGATCCAGGAAGATCAAATGGTAGAAGTCTTCAAAGTTTTGCTAAGCACTCAATCTCATTCCTATCACTTCAAGTTGATGGGCTACAGTGAGATACGGCATGTGCTGAGTAAAATAATGAACGAGCCCATCCGTCCAGTTCTTTGGATGTTGGAGATCCTGTTTTAGAAAAGGCTACGCAAACAGGGATGAGGCATCCTAGAGGCATGAAAAGGTCAGGAGAAAATGTAGGAATTGGAACCTATTCGGGAATAACGGCAAACCATCTTAAACATTCCATCCCATTTCTGCTTGTGATTTTCCATGCTCTCCTCTAATAATGTCACTTAATACAATACAATCTCACACTTCATGCTACAAAAGCTTTTCCCATCTAACCCATGTTTGAAAAATCTTTGTTTAAAGCTGGTAGGATTTGAATGCTGATCTGCAAGAGAAAATTTAGGACCATCCTTCTGGTGTGCTCAATAACCAAGTGAGCATACACTATGTTATTTCGCACATTTGACAAACGGGATTTTTCTTCTGCCTTGACTATGAGAACTTATGCAAATGAGAAATTAAAGGAAAAAAATTATCTGTCTTCTTGTTTGCAAACATCCACTTTATATGTGAGATTTCTGACAATTCAGAGCTGTTTATTTTCCTGAGAAAAATTTTTAAGAATAGTTACATCTTACTCTAGTAACTAAGTACTAGATCATCTAATAAAAGACACCCTTTACCTTCCAAAAGAAAATCAGTATTGATTAGGGGTTTGTTCTCAGTTCAGAAACAGGAATGGCAGAAGCAGAATACATTATTAATGTATCCACTTCTAGGTAAGCTGCAGCAGCAATTTATTTTCTGATTTTATGACAAAGATTATTCAAACTAAACTAATTGAAACAAAACTTTTGACAAAAAGTAGCAACATCTGTGTATCTGTTTTATTGCTGATTTCATGACCACTTCTCTTTGATATCTAGCTACGAAGAACAGCACTCCCCATTGAGAATCAGCATCTAAACCTCCCTGTGAAAGTAGCCAGCTTTCCAATAATGTAGCAGTATGCAGTAACTCGACTCTACACAGCTGCTCTATTTCCCAGCTTTTCTTCTCTTCTCTTCTTTCTGTCACTCCTCCCTGCACTGAAAGCATCAGGTTCCCCTTTTTCACACCCTTACCTAGATCAAAGCACATCATCACATGGAAGTGACACTGAAATTGCCATTGTTATTTGAATGGAGCAAAATCACAGTCTCAAAAGGTAGCAGGAATACTGGAATATCAATATTAAAAGATACTGCTTCACCACATGCTGGGTTTTTAAGCAGTTTTTAAATAAAACTGTTACTTCTCTGAGAAGGGAAAATAAATCACAAACCGGCAAGCCTACTACAGATGACAAACTGTAGAAGTGTAAAACAAACATAAATAAACAAACATAAGTGAATGTATTTTCAGACTTGATCCTTAGAATGCATTTGAAAGGGTTACTCATTTGCATGTCTTTTAGGTCTTGAAGCTTCAAACACAAATACATATTTATGTTTATGTGAATAAGGAGTCTCATTGATTTCACCAGTTTTACCCATTTTTATAGGACTGCAGATTATATACTCTTTGAATCAACAATGTCCTTATCTTTGTGCCTTCTACAGCAGCACATTAATCATAATGTAGTTGAGTGGTATGACATTAAAATATGTTAAAAATATCTTTGACCCTTTGTGCCACTGGATTGTTTCATCTGTCATGTCTATCCATGGTTCATAAAATAAAAAATAAAAATACACCGCAGAACCTGGTTGAAGACAGACACCATCTTTGTCCTGCTCTTCAGGCACATTTATATACTCTGTACACTGATATGTTGTCAGAGTTACCAGAAGCGCCCTTTTTATGTTGTAAAGTACTTCTTTCCCCTCCATCCAATGCATTCAATTAAAAATACAGGTACTAACACAAAGCACTATTCTTTTACCAAAATATGTGATCTCACCAGCAAACTAGGAACTCAGTGTGAATAGACCTAATTAGAACGACTGTAGCCTGTAGGAAGTCTCAGCCCAGAACTGTGCTAACACTTTCCCCTCTGGCTGCTCAAAAGCATCACTCTGTTAATACAGTACCAAGGTAAATCCCAATTAAAAAAAAAAAAAAAAAATGTTTCAAGCAAGTCGCCGTTCATGTTTGGATGATAACTTTTGAGGAAATATTTATTTTAGGTGAAAGAGTAATGGATTAAGAGAAAACAAAAACATTTGAAGGTCAAAGGTCCCAGATTTCAATTCTGTGCATAAGGAAAGAAACCCCAATCTTAATTTATGGTACTCTGAAAAATACTTGTACTATTTTCACCGCTTACCTCTAGCTTTCACCTTTCAATCTCCCCATCAGTTTCCACTATTAAGAGTAATTTTAAAATACATAATTATTGTTATTCTCTGTGGTCCCTTCTCCCCACATCATTTCTTTTTTTATTATCCACTTTTCCTCCTCATTCACTTAAACACATTACTCAGGAACTCCTGGGAGATGCTTATGAAATTTTCTCAAGAAATAGCAAGAAACTTTACAGTTTCTTACTTCCTCCTATTAAAGGTTTTCCATTTGTATATTTAAGTAAAAATTAATTAGGCTACAGAATGACTGACTATACGACCAGTGATTATGTGATCAGATCAGAGATCACAAAAATCACTGAACAGTCAAGGCAGAAAGGCACCTCTGGAAAGAATCTGATCCAGCTCCCCTGCTTGGAGCAGACTGTGTCCAGCCACGGTTTGAGGATCTCCAGTAATGGAGGTGCCACAGCCTCTCTGGACAGCTTGTTTCATGCTTTTCACCATCCCAACAGTATTTTTTTTTTCTTACTCTAACCTGGAACCTCCTGTATTTCAGTCTGTGCCCACTGCCTCTCGTCCTGTCACTGAGCACTACTGAGAAGAGCACATTTCTGTCTTCTCTACACAGGAATTTGCACACCTGGATAAGATTTCCCTGAGCCTTCTCTTCTCTAAGCAAAACAGTGCCAGCTCTCTTAGCCTCTCCTGATACGAAAGATGCTCCAAACCCTTAACCACCTTTGTTGCCCTTCGCCAGGCTTGCTCCAGTATGTCCCCGTCTCTCTCGTACTGTGGAACCCATCCCTGGACCCAGCACTCCAGGTGAGTCTCACCACTGCTGAGCACAGGGGAAGGGTCACCACCCTCAAACCGCTGGCAGCACTTCGCCCAATACACCCAGGGTGCTGCTGGCTGCTTTTGCCACAAATGTGCCAGAGTAGAGTTTAAGGACAAAATTAAATTAGCCCAAGGAAGATGAAGAAAACCTTTTCCTAGTATTAGCTAGATGAGTAGGCACTTAGCTCTGACAGAGAACATTCAGATTCAAGCATTTGATCTCAACCAGAGTGGGTGCAAATGAGTGCCCTAACCATGACAGTCACTGACCATGAAGGAGTTTGCTCTCCAGTCAGGAATTCCGCACTTGTCAACACCGCAGGTATAGGTTCATAGAGGTTGCGTTAGGTCAGTTTGGCACTTGCTGTTAACAATGAAGAAACGTTATTCCCCTCCCTCATGACCACCAAGCACAATACCAAAAAATTCTTGACCAGGAGTTTTCAAAGTAATTACTATCCACTACTTCACAAAATCCGCATGGTAACTTTTCACTCTGAGATAATATCTTGCCCTGTCTCAGATTAGGCTGTAATAGCTCTTGTGTTAAAATTTAGATTTTGGAATTTCTCTTCTATTACTCAATGGACTAAGATGGCTTTGACAGTTGTTATTCCATTTAAGGTATTATGGAACAGATTTTATTTCAAAACTGGTAACGGGTTAGTGTAAAAGACAAATCTGGAGGATTAAACTTTAAAAAGAAATAGGTGAGGGAAGAAGATTATATGTGATATTTAAAGCTTTCAGAAAATCATTTCAAGCAGAAATGAGTGAGCAAGTGTTTCAGAAAAGAGACAAAGTACTAGCAAATTAATCACTATTAAGTATTTTTGAGTAAAGTCAGTTAAACTGAGCAAGGACGTTACAGACACTCTCTTCCCTGTTTTTCAGGTTCATCACCTAATTCATACATCATGTCACAAAATTAATTTACATATAATTGCCCAGCACAGTTATGTTTGAAATAAAGTTGTAAAGAATTTTACTCTCTCACAGAACCTACACAGCTAAGTAATAAAGAAGAGTCAGGAACATGTATCTACCTCCTCTTGGACACCTTAAAAAAAAGTGAGCACCTTTGAAGCATTGATAGGAATAGAAAAGACAACAGTCCCTTCCCTGTTGTTTGTATCTCTTGTTTTAGCTAAACACAACACTGTGAGAAAATACATTTACTGCCCATACTATACATTTGTAGGTATAACTTCAGGCACTCCAAGTTTTTCACTTTATTTGCAGCAAAACTCCTGCATCTAATGGAAGACTACTTAGGTTATAGGCTAAATGAGCATGAAGGTGGTAATAAAAATAAATTTGCTATGTATTTCATGTCAAAGTTATTAACTCTGCTTCATTTATCATATGCTGTCATACTTCTACACTAGCAATAACTCATCAGTAATCATGGATTATTTCAGATACTTTTGGTAACCTGTGTATATAGTATAGAAGCATTCTCCAGTTATTGTTTAACTAGGTGTCACATGCTGTATTCTTTCTCAAATTTCAGTGAAAATGAAAATAAGTTCATCTACAGGCTTAATATTAAATGATTGCATTCATAAAATAACAGGATAAATCCACACTAACTTCAAAATTATATCTAATATTACATAAGCTGTATAAAATGTCACATACAATTATTGCTAAAAACACAAACCAGAGGAGTAATTAATACAGTTGAGAGTTCTTATCACTAGAAGTATGAAGCAGAAAGTAAAATTAATTATTTTCATCTCCCTCATATGGTTACTTATCAAAGCAGGCCTCATGGGAACATGTGATGTATTTCAACTAGAAAATAAAAAGCAGCACATAATTACACAACTCCTTGGAGTAACTGGTTTGTATCCTTGAAGATTGTCTAGAAAGTATTCTGTGTGAATGTTATGGGTTTGCATGACAAGGTTTTGGTAGTGAGGGGCTATAGGGGTAGATTCTGTGAGAAGCTGTGAGAAGCTTCCCCCATATCTGATAGAGCCAGTGCCAGCTGGCTCTAAGACGGACCCACTGCTGGCCAAGGCTGAGCGCATTAGTGATGGTGGTAGCGCC
>Ga0181612_174640_pt1 | contig 11641 bp, 6 predicted proteins | sample HoacroProtozoa21_FD_119630 | JGI IMG/M metagenome (GOLD analysis project Ga0181612, IMG submission 119630) | Hoatzin crop microbial communities from Cojedes, Venezuel. Combined Assembly of Gp0051906, Gp0051904, Gp0051908 | reverse complement strand
ATCCTTTGCTTTTTCCAGATCCTCATACATCCTTACACACTCATCCAGCCACTCCTCCGGCCAAACCTTATTCATTGCTTTATCATATATACCCAGAATAAGCTTTTTTAATTCTCCACCATCATATATATCTACAATACTCTTATTGACATTTCTCACCAGATTCCTGAAATTCTGATTATCAGAATCCTCAAATCTTTTATCAATTATTCTATCCAGAATATCGTTTTTAACAAGAACTTTTTCTCCCTCTTCCATAGATCTTACACCGGCATCTATTCCAAGATTTACAAAATTCTCTTTTATCAAACCAAGGCAGAATTTATGTAATGTCATAACGTTTGCATGATCCATATAAGCCTGCTGTTTCTTCAGATGCTCAAGTTTTTTTGCAACAACCGGATATTGTTCATCTTCGATTTCAATACTATTTAACTCTTTTACAGCATCTTCAATGGCATTGTCTATGGCCTTACCTATTCTTTCCTTCATCTCTGCAGCTGCGGCATTGGTAAATGTAACCACAAGGAATTTGTCCACATCCACCGGATTATTCTCGTCCAATATTTTCTCTATAATTCTTTTAACAAGGACAAATGTTTTTCCCGAACCTGCCGCTGCAGATACCAATATATTTTTATCTCTTGTATTAATAACCTTTTCCTGTTCAACAGTTAATCCCATATTTTAGCTCTCCTCTTTTTATCCTTCAATTTTCCCCTTTAAATTTTATTCTTCCTTTGACTCCGATTCGTTTTCTGCTTTATTTTCAGCTTTGTCCTTATTCTTATTCTTATTCTTATCCTTATCCTTATCTTTATCTTTATCCTTATTCTTGTCTTTATTATCTTCCTTTTCAAAAATCTCTTTTTTGCATTTTTCCGCATCTGCATTTATAAAATTATAATCGCACCCCGGTTCTTTACTTCCGAATCTGCACACAGCGGAATAGTCGCAATATTTACAACCGTTATCATCATCATTTTTACCCGGAATCTTATAGGGATTTACCGATATACTTCCGGATACAATGACATTACCTATGTCTATTGCCTTAGTTTTCGCAAACTCACAAAGATTGTTCATTTCTTTATTATTCTTTATAATTTTTTCACTGTTTTTATTAGGCAATCCGTCTCCTTTATTAAGTTTAATTCTCACACTTTTCAAATCCTCACCCGGTTTGGGATTCTTATCATAAGCATATATCAAGCTTCCATCCTTCAAATCCCCAATATTATAATCATTTATATATCCTCTTGGCCTGATTCCATTAATATACTTCTGTTTTACATCCTCTTCTTTTATCGGTTTTTTATTATCTACCTCCGATGTTAATGCCTGATAAAAGATTCCTGCCGGCTCAACATCGACATCTTTATATTCTTCTTTTTTCTTTATATAATCCCTTGCAATATTCATATACATCGGAAGCTGAAGCTGCAGTCCGTTATATATAAGTACCGGATCCGGAGTTTTACCGTTTGTTTTATAATCCACGATTTTTACAAATACAGCATCTTTTTCCTTGCCGTCTTTATCGGTAACCTTATCCTTGTAAATATCTATTCTGTCAATGGCTCCTCTGAAACTCATTTCATATCCATTATCAAGCTCATATATTTCATTCATTTTTTCTGTATCAAACGAATATTCCAGGTCACTGACTTCAAACTTTCCCGCATTTAAAAAGAAATCTAAAGCCCCGGTAATCTCAGTCAATCTTTCCGTCATCTCTTGCTTTATAAATTCATTCTTCTCACCTTCGGGAAATAAATTGATTTTTTTATTTTCCAGTAATTCCTTCTGTAATTCTTCTATACATCTTCCTATAATCTCCCGTCTTTTTTTCGGATCTCCCTCATCGTCAAATTTATCTCTTTTATCTTTATCTATATATTTTCCCCTGAAATATTTTTCCAATACCCCATGGTTAACGGTTCCCACATCATTATATCCCAGAGTCATCTCTTTTCTCGGATATAAAGATAATCCGTTTTGAAGAAAATGCTTATATTGACATTCAGAAAATCTTTCCAATCTGGTTACGGAATTCTTTAATCTTTTTCCGTATATCATTTTCACAACTTCTTTATCAAGGTTATTTCTGACATTCTTATAATGGGCAGCATTTACCAGCATATCCACATTTATATCTTCACAATTCTTCTTTGCAAATAAATACGAATCCGTAAATACTTCCTCTTCTTCCTCTTTCATCATACCCGAAGCGTATTTGTAATTATTTGCGGCAATGTAATCTTTTAAAGATTCCTTACTCCATATGTAATTCTCTTTATCCGCATCCTCATAATATATATTCACATTTTTAAACAAACCTGTAATATACTTAATCATAAAGTCCGGTTTCTTCGCACTTCCGTCCTCTCCAATACTTCTGTAGGAAATAAACAATCTCTCGCTCATCTTGGTAAGAATAAGATACAAATAATATCTCTGAATAAAAATATTCTCCTTGGACGTCGGTGCCAAGCCCATTCCCGCTGCTTCAAGAAAACTTCTGTCGTCATCACTGATTACTCTCGTTCCCCTGGAAGCCGACATCATTTCACCGTCATTTACTCCCACAAAGAATAATACCTTTATATTATTAAGTCTGGTTCTCTCTATATCACCTACAACCACCCGGTCTAAAGTAGGCGGAATAACTCCCACCTTGATACTCTTAAGGCCGGATTCCAATATTCCCTTAAACTCACTTACGTTCATCTTCTCATCGCCGATGAATTCTCTTATTTTATCAAAAAGCTCCAGGATCTTTTCGTAGATCTGCTCATATTCCTTAACTCTGCTTTTATCTCCCGCCTTTTCATATTCTTTCTTTATATGATAGATTTTTTTCTCTACTTCTACATACTCCATGAAATTTTCAAGGCAGTCTATTCCCTCGGAAGCCGTGAATTTTCTTCCGTTTTTCATAACCTCATCGGTAAAAGATATATTCTTTACGAACTCTTCTCTTATCTTTGGAAACATCTCTCTGTTTTTATCTATAAATTCATTGGCTGTGGTGTATTTTTTTCTTCCCTTAAGTCCGAATTCAAGACATATATTTTCAAAAATATCCACCTGATATTTTTGAACACTTGATAATCCTGATTTTAAAAATCTGAAAACACTTTCGTAGGTAAAGTTATTTACCGTAATTTCAAGAAGAGACAATATCCCCTCTATTATAGGGTTTGTAAGCATTTCCCTGCTGTAATCCATAAAATAAGGAATATCATATTTATCAAAATATTTACTTAAAATATCGCTGTAACCCTCAAGATTCCCTGTAACTACGGCGATATCCTTATATCTGTAATTTTCTTTAATGAGTTCCTTTATGTTATAGGCAACGTACATAGCCTCCGACTTTATGTCTTTGCAGGAATGAACAGAGATAACATCGTTGTTAATCTCTTTCTTATTCCGGATTCCGTGTTTAAAAATATTATTTTCCAGCCATACAAGTTCCTCTTCTTTGAATCTTACATTGTCTCTGCAAATAATATCCTCATATATATCAACATGATTTTCCTTTGCAATACTCTTTAACTTATTTACCGTTTTAATTGCAAGGCCGAAATTATCAAAAGCCGTATCCGTGTTTACAAAATCCACGCTGTCCGGATCTCTCAATGTAACGGCAACATATACATTTTTGGCATACTTTAAAAGCTCCCCTATAAACTTAAACTGTACGGGAGTAAATCCGGTATATTCATCCAGGAAAATATTAGAATCCCTTATAACAGCGGAATCCTTTACCAACTCTCCCGCCTTAACTATAAGCTCCTCATTTACGGTATACTTATCCTTTATATATTCTTCAAAGGCTGACATCAAAAGGTTAATATCCTCCAGTTTAGACTTAAGCCCACCGTTAATATCCTTTTGCTCCGAAGCATTTTTTATATCCTCTGTGGTCAATCCGTATTGATAAATCTCACTTATAACCGACTTAATCTCTTCGGAAAAATCACCCTTCTTGTCATTGCCCTTTAACACATTAAGATTATCCTTATTTTCCTCTGCTATCTTTCTTAAAATAAGAGACTTGGCGGTATCATCAAGAACCTTTAATACATCCTTGTTCTGCTCTTCAAAAATAACATAGGCCAGCCTGTTAAAGCTCAGTACATCCACCGCAAAGCTTCCCTTCCCTCCCGAAGCTTCCACCAGATTCTTCTGTGCCTCAAGGCTGAACTGTTCCGGCACAATACACAAAAAACTCTCCGACGTCATCGGAAAGTTTTTTGTTTCTTTAATTATCTTTTTCATCATGGAAGAGGATTTACCGCTTCCGCTTTTTCCCATAATAATCTGTAATCCCATTCATTTCTCCTTTCGGCTCCTATGCATTATTTACTCAGTTCAATCATACTGAGTTATTTAATTATTCATTATTTAATTATTCACTATTTAATTATTCATTATTTAATTATTCAATTTTTTAATTACTCAATTATTAATTATTCAGTTATTCAATTATCTAATTATCTAATTATCTATTTTTCTAATTATCTATTTTTCCAATCCCTCAAGTTCCTTCATCCACAGGCTTACGCAGGCATCGCTGGGCATTCTTAAGTCTCCCCTAGGAGAAATAGCCACAGTACCTACCTTAGGGCCGTCCGGAAGACAAGATCTCTTAAACTGCTGTGCGAAGAATCTTCTGTAAAATGTCTTTAACCACTTCATAATAATCTCCGCCGTATACTCCCCGGCAAAGGCTTCATTTGCAAGATAATATACCTTACCCGGTCTGTATCCGAATCTCAAAATATAATACATAAAGAAATCATGAAGTTCATACGGTCCAACAAGATCCTCGGTTTTCTGCTCTATCTCTCCGTTTTCATCCGGTGGCAAAAGTTCCGGACTTACCGGCGTATCAAGAACCGAATAAAGAATATCCTTAAGCGTATCCTCCTTGCATGTATCCGCATAATATTTTACCAGATGTCTTACAAGAGTCTTAGGAATAGAAGCATTTACCCCGTACATAGACATATGATCTCCGTTGTATGTGGCCCATCCAAGCACAAGCTCCGACAAATCTCCGGTACCTATTACAAGGCCTGAATATTTATTTGCAAGATTCATAAGATACAATGTTCTCATTCTTGCCTGAACATTTTCGTAGGTAACGTCATGATTATTTATATCATGTTCTATGTCCTTAAAATGGAGCTCTGCTGCTTCTTTTATACTTATTTCCTTAAGAGTTGCTCCAAGATTCCTAACAAGATTCACCGCATTATCATAGGTTCTGTCTGTGGTTCCGAATCCCGGCATTGTTACGCATACAATATCACTGAGATCCTTATTCATAAGCTTAAAGCATTTTACTATAACCATTAAAGCCAGAGTGGAATCCAGACCTCCGGATATTCCTATAACAGCAGTTTTTGCTCCGGTATGTTCCATCCTCTTTTTAAGTCCCGTTGCCTGAATTGTAAGAATCTCCTCACAACGTTCGTTTCTGTATTCAATACTTGAAGGTACAAACGGATGTTTTACAGGCTTTCTTTCAAGCTGTCTGTCCCTTTCCTCCAAGGTAAAATCAATCACCTTATATTCGTCTGCAGCTTCCTCTGTAAATACCTTAAAGGTATTCATTCTTCTTCTCTCAGCCGCAAGCTTGTCAACATCTATATCTCCTATAATCATTCCGTTTGTAAACCTCTCGGATTCACAAACAAGACTTCCGTTTTCACCGATTATATTATGTCCTGAAAACACAAGATCCGTAGTCGATTCTCCTACACCTGCGCCGGCATATACATAACCAGACACAAGTCTTCCTGACTGTCCCACAACCAGATCTCTTCTGTAGCTTGCTTTTCCCGCAACTTCATCGCTGGCGGAAAGATTAAGTATAATAGTTGCTCCCGCCTTTGCATGACTGATACTCGGTGGGGCACAAACCCAAAGATCCTCGCATATCTCCGTTGCTACTTTTATCTTTTCATTACCGCTGCATTTAAACAAAAGATTCATTCCAAAAGGAATCTCATCCTTAAACATACAAACCTTTTCAAATCCTTCATTGAAGTGTCTCATCTCATAAAATTCTGAATAGTTTGGAATATATTTTTTCGGTACCATTCCGAGAATTTTTCCGTCATTAATAAATGCCGCCACATTATAAAGTTTGCAGTTATGTATAACAGGAAGTCCCACAGTAACGAGCATTGCTTTTCCCTTTGTGCTTTCCGCTATTTTATACAATCCATCAAGAGCACTGTCCGTAAGAGCTGTCTGTAAAAACAGATCCGAACATGTATATCCGGTAATTGAAAGCTCAGGGAAAACTACAACATCAACCTGTCTTTCCTCAGCCTTTTTAATATATTCAATTATTCTTTCGCAGTTATATTCTACATCCCCAACCTTAAGTTCAGGGGTAACCGCCGCTGTTCTTACAAACCCTTTATACATTTTTCCCTCCTGTCAAACAATTGATTTTGGTTATTGTATCAATTAATAATTCTGTTCAAATTACTTTATGATTCCATTTCTTGATTCAATTTCTTGTTTTCATTTCTTGATTCAATTTCTTGATTCCATTTCTTGATTCCATTTCTTGATTCCATTTTTTGATTCCATTTTTTGATTCCATTTCTTGATTCAATTTTTGCAATTCAATTTACTTTGCGGAAATTGAATTAATGTGATTCTGAATATTTTCTATAGCCTTTGTATCTATTCCCGCATTCGGCGCCAATACGTTGTTAATAAGATCCGATAATGCCGTAAGGGCATCTGCCTTATAAGCCGCTGCAGTATTAATATCCGTTGCCAATGCAGCATCATATCTTCTTTCGTAGGCATCAGCAATTCTCTCGCACGCATTTACATAATCCGCTGCCGTATATTCATAATTAAACATCTCTTTTACGTTTGCTATAATTCTCTCATAGACTTCAATGCTTCCCGAATCTATATTCTCTGCCATGGCATTATTATAATATGCCTTAGCCGTCTCCTGAAAGGCTGTCGGCTGAATAGTCTGATAAAGATTCTGGAACACAGGGGATCTTGAAGTGTTTACAATGTTTTTCAAAGAAACTGCCGCGCTTACATAATCACCGCCATTATAAAAATTCATGGCATTAATAAGATTATCGTAATCCGACATTACACTTCCGCCCTCTGCATCAAGTCCCGTTACCTGAGCCGAAAGGTTATCCCTTTCTGCCGTAAGTGATGCCACCTGATTCTGAAGGTCTGCATTGGTATTGTTAAGTGAATCTATTCTCGTATTAAGCTTAAGCATTTCTTTGTTATGCTTCTCATTTATGCTTTTTTCCTTTGCAGGCATCATAAGAAAGAATGCTATAACCGCACCCATTAAAAGGCCTGCACCAATGTTAATCATAGTAAAAAGCCTTGAATTGGAATATACGAATTTTTCTCTTTTTTCCGGAAGAATAATATCATATCCGTTTTTAATCTCTTTATTGATCTGCTCGCTGGCATGATCCACATAGTATGTCTCCCTTGATTCGGGATCGCTGTTTACCCTGTTGCCTTGCTGATTCACGCCGGACATAACTGCCTGTATTTCCTTTTCATAGCTTCTTGCTATAGGATTGCAGGCATCAATCTTAAGAGCTCTCTTAACAGGCTTCTTAGCCCTCTCATAGGCTCCCTTTTTCATATATAAAAGCGCAAGGAGCAAGTGTCCCTTTACAAGATTCGGATTGGTATTAAGAATCTTTTTAAGCTGTATTATAGCTATGTCGTCATCGCCGCTTTTAGCAGACTTCAATGCCAGATTAAACTTTTTTATACTCTGATTAATAACAGATAATTTATTCTGATTTTTCTGCAAACGGTTAATATAATTCTCCGCCGGATTATCCGTAGGATCCAGGCTTGCACTTATAAGCCATTGAGCAAAAGCCTGAACCGCCTCGCCCATTTCAAAATACACAAGTCCAAGAAGGTTTCTTGCATCGGTATTTCTTTTATAAAATTTTAAGCTCTTGGTAAGAAGCTCACATGCACCCGTAAGGTCTCTGTTCTGCGCCTTAATCAGGCCCATATTATAATAAGTATTGGACAATCGAATTACTCTTTTATACGTTTTTACCCTGGCGCCGCAGCTGCCGCAGATATCCTTGCTGTCCAGATAATTTCCACATTTATAACAATACATTTCTGTCTCCCGATATTAATCTATATTATTGAGATTTTCTGTTACTGAAATCCTATTATTGAAATTCTATTACCGATTTTTCATTACCGATTTTTCATTACCGATTTTTCGTTACCGAAATTCTATAACAATATCTCAGTCATTTGACTTAAGTTCTCTCATAACTTCCATAACAACATCTGTAACATCTTCGATATTAGCATTATTTACCACGTCTTCTGTTTCGTCAACCTCAAGACTTGGTTTGAATTTCTTTATCTCTTCATCAAAATTAATCATGATTATACCTCTTTCTAAAATCGCGTTTCTGTTATCTTTTTAATCTCTCCCGCAAGATACAAAGATCCTGCAAAGAAAAGCACATCGTCTTTGTGATTTTTCCTGTATTTTCTCCACTTATCAACGACCTCTTCCGGATTCTTGATAAATATAATCTTTTCTCTATATTTATTTTCAGGTTCTGAATTTTCCGGATTTTTCAAGATATCTGAATCCAACGAATTTTCTGAATTTTCTAAGTTTTTTAAATTCTCTGAATCTTCCAAAAGGTTCTTAACCGTCAGCGCTCTGGGATTATCAAGTTCTGTAAATATTACTTTTCTGTCATTACCCACTGCATCAATACAGGCGTTGATTACATATTCATAATCCTTATCCTTCATAACCGCTATGGCCAGATGTTTTTCTCCCTTTGCATCAAAGGATTTATACTCTTTTAAAAACGCATCTATTCCCGCTCTGTTGTGAGCTCCGTCAATGATTATATTTTCCTTTGTGCGTTCCATCCTTCCGGGCCAAGAGATATTTTTCAAAGCATATTTTACAGCATCTTCGTTATCTCTTATATCTTCAAGATATTCCAAAGTTCTGAGTGCGATAACCGTATCTTCAATCTGGTAATCTCCGATAAAATTAACGCTAAACATCCAATTTTTATAATACCCACAAACCATTGAAAAATCAACACTTTCACCGTGTTTTTCAATAATTCTGAAGTCGTCTTCGGTAACACCCGATGCTTCACATCGATTTATAGAATTAATCTCTTTAATTCTGTTTTCAATAACTTCCGTCACTGAATTCTTATCATCAAGATAAACACAGGCCTTTGTTTCGGGAGTTATTATCATAGCCTTTTCCAAGGCAATCTTTTCAACGGTATCTCCAAGTATATCGCAATGATCCAAATCAACCGACGTAATCACCGCGATTTCTTTTCTGTGAACCGCATTGGTGGCATCATATCTTCCTCCCAATCCGGTTTCAAGAATTATATACTCCAAATCATGTTTAAAAAAAACATACATTGCCATTAAGAATATATACTGAGACTGTATCTCCTTATAATCTATACCTTTTTCCTTTTCAAAGTTCTTATAAATATCCCCGATATGTTCGTATGCTTCATATAATTCATTATCATCTATATCAATGCCGTTAATTTTAATACGCTCATTAAATCTGATTAAATGCGGAGACGTAAATAATCCTACACTTTTCTCCGATTCCAAAATAATATCATTTAAAACCTTACATGTTGTTCCCTTTCCGTTGGTTCCGGCAACATGAATTATTTTTACATTTTTTTCTAATTTATCCAATTTATCTAATGAACTCTCTTCATTATCTGTATCGTTATCTGTATCATCAGCTGTATTGCTAGCTGTATTGCTAGCTGTATTGTTAGCTGTATCATTAGCTGTATTGTTAATATTATCTATATTATAAATTTTATCGAAGGCAAAATCCTCCTCTAACATGTAATCATATAATTTTTTAAAATCATCAAAGGAATTGCCCTCAATGAATTTTGGCATATTTAATATGTTTGATATACAGTCCACAGTCATTATCTCTCTTCCTTAGTCATTATCTTTCTTCCTTAGTCATTATTTTTCTTCCTTTAATCTAATTACAGATGATCGTGATTTTTTATCACCGTCGCGATATATAATATCAGAATCCATCAACGGATTAATTACATTTTTCAAAAATGTATTTCTGTTTCTGTATTGTAATGCTTCCTGCAACTCTTTTACAGGCATAGGTCCTTTTTCTCTTAACATAAGTATAAGTTTTTCATGATCGGATAATTTATCTTCATCTAACTCCGGTATGATATTTTCTTCATACAATCTGTCAAACAGCCTCAAATCCAAGAATCCCGGATATATCATTACAACCGGTTGCAAATTTTGTCCGCTGTCCTTATAACTTTCTATCATAGTTTGAAAACCGGTTCCTCCACGCTCCATCAGGTTTGCAACATCGAGACACGCGGCAATAATAGCATTTCTCCTTATAGACGGAATGGAGCCCACCGGATATTCTTCATAACCCTTTGGTAAAAGCCATGTTCCCGGAGAAATTATATCAATCCTGTCATCATATATATCAATATCTATCTGTGTACCCGCTATCGCATAATCTCTGTGAGCTATAGCATTAACAAGTGCCTCTCTTATAGCTTCCTTAGGGTATGAACGCACCTCCTTGCGTCCACCGTTCTCACTTTTATGCCATCCGGTTTTTGTATTCCTCTCGATAAATGAAAAAGCCGCTCTGAATACATAAGCCAACGATCCTTTATATCGTTCACTGTCAAGGACTGTCCCCGTCTTATTTTTCCCTTTCCATAGTCTACAACTTATCATCGAATCATCTTTATCATAATTATCTGAAAACATGACAAATCCTGATTTTACATATTCATCCTTTGTTACAATTTCCTCATTTTGCAATTCTTTAAGACTTGGCGCTGATTCATCCTCTCTGAATTTCTCACATAACTCTATATATTCTTTCCAGTCCTCCGGAGTATATTTAATCTCCGTTGTCTCATTATCGATTCCAAATTTTCTTTTTGACAAAGCAATGATATCCTCAGGTGTTGCCGGTGTCGAATTACCGTCTCCTTTAATATATACCGTTTCGTTAAAATCACCCTCACGATACCTGATTACAGAATCAGCCGGGGAAATGCATACAGCCAATACAAATCTTTCTGCATCTACATCTACACTTCTCATCATATATTTGATTTTGACATGAGGAAAAATATGCCTATCATTTACTATGGCTATAAGATTTTTTGTTTTATCTATTTCTTCAAGATCCAACCCGAAAGCCTCTCCACTATTTGACACTCCGACAAATAAAATCCCACCTTCTCCGTTGGCATATGCTACAATCGTTTTAGCCCATTTGACCGGATTATCAGAGTTCAAAACCGCTTTATATTCATATTTCATATCTTCATTTATAACATCTGAATATATTTCAGTTATTCTCATTTATGCCCTCCTAATACTATAAATCAAAAATAAATATTTTTTCTGCTACATACTATCATTGTAACATCATTGTAATATCATTGCAATATCATTGTAAACCATCGTAGATCATTGCAATATCATTGTAAACCATCGTAGATCATTGCAATATCATTGTAAATCATCGTAGATCATT
>Ga0181612_166439_pt1 | contig 11641 bp, 11 predicted proteins | sample HoacroProtozoa21_FD_119630 | JGI IMG/M metagenome (GOLD analysis project Ga0181612, IMG submission 119630) | Hoatzin crop microbial communities from Cojedes, Venezuel. Combined Assembly of Gp0051906, Gp0051904, Gp0051908 | reverse complement strand
TTCTGTGACTGTTTGGTGTGTGGTTTATGTGTTGTGGTTTTTTTTTCGTTGCTTCTTTCTTCCAATTTTTTTTTTTTTTAATCTGTTACTGGATTTGTTGCCTAAGGCCTAATATTGATTGTCTCTGCCTGTTGCATGAAAATTATAACAAAAAGCAATTGCAATACTCTCCTGGATTGTTTGGCATTGAGGTTATGGGGAAATGCAAGACTTAGTAATGCTAAGAAATTAACACTGAATGGTGTGATACGGACTCCCCACTGACATGAAGCACTGAAAGTGCAAAAATGACGGTTTGAAAGTCTCGCATTTCATTTGTCACTAAAAGCTGATGAGTCTCTGTACAGGGCAGTGCTCCCCCAACAAAGGGACAGGTAGCTAATCCTCTATTTGCATATGAGATTTGTATTCGGTCCTAGAAGTTAAAGGTAAATGACATGCCTACATTGTTTCTAATGAGCACATGCCAAACAGGATCAAAGTGTTCTTACTCCTCATTATCCAAGTTTCAGGGGAAAGGGCACAGAAAGAAAAAGGGGAGAGATGGCATAAACAATGAGGTCTGACATATTTATTTGTCGGTAACAGGTGCAAGAGATGAAGTATTTCAGAGCCAGATTAATTGGCCAAAGAAATGTACCAGACAGACATGCACATACACACACACAGAGGACTCGGTCTGTGTCAGACTGCTGGTAGAATCAGCACTGCAGTCACATTTCCCATGGAGGGACACACTAATTATTATGACTTGTCAGGGAGGAAACAGAAAGTACACTGAATATTTATTTCATCTCATTGGCTACAGCAAAGTCAAAGGTAACATAGAAGAAAATTGCTTAGATCTTACATTTTAATGTATGTGTACTATTCATAATTAATTGTCGCTGGCATCAGAATGTACTATGATCTAAGAGCAGTATTATAGGAACTATTTTTTTGATCGATTACCTGTCAGCACAGAGACTATAGGCTAACTTAATTTAATTTCCATTAGTATATAGGACAAAAAGCTGTTAGCATGTGCTGGACATTTTGGAGCCTGAAGAGATGCATAGGTTTTCTCTTATACTGATGGATGAAAAATGTCCATGCATAATTCATACTGCTCATCATGGAAGCTACCCTTGTAAATCCCGAGGGTGCTGACTGGAGACCAGACCTTACAGCATTCAAGTGTGTATTTATGCCCTGTTTTAAAAGCTTTATTTGTTTGAGTTATTTTTAAAATGCATCTGGCAACTATGGATTTGAAAATTTTTATGCTGTTAAAGTGTTTAAAAGTTTACGAAATGTTAGATTTAAATGGCCTTTTCTATGTGTTGTAGTGAAAAGTGCAGTTAAGGTTTTCTGACCTTAGAAGAATCTTTTAAAAGAAGGTGGTGTAAAAATATAAGACCCATTGTTCACTGCTGAATTTACCCTGAAAACTATGGAAGAATTGTATGTTGATCATAAAATCCTTTCCCTACACAGAAAAAAAAAAGAAAAAAAAAAAAGATATTTAGGGAGGTTTTCTTTCATTAGTTTTTTCAGTTTCCTAACTCTGCTTGGGATTTTTAGGGGAATCTTTGGGCTGTAGACACCAGGCTAAGACTTTCTGAAGTTGCTTCCATGGAAAACGCACAGATGCCCTTGCCTTGCTGCAAGAGTTGTGCTCGGCTAGAAGTACTTAGGCTGATCCAGCCCTCCTCTCCTTGAAATGCAGTGGCAGGAGGGCACACCACTACATACCTCACGCCACTCCGAGAGCTCCAGGCAATAGCTAGAAGACTCTGGCACTTCTGCTGACCCTTCATCTACAGTATATCATCAAGTTTCTTAAACTGCTACAAATCTTAAAATGACACTTTTGGAAAGGGTCCAGTGAGGGTACATTTCTATTTAACCAAAAAAAATCAGTGAAGAAGAATTTATATGACTTTTTACACAGACCAGTGCATAACATTAAAAAGGGGACTTAGAATGAGAGTTATCTTCAGGCAAATGTTGCATTTGGGGCTTAAAGCCAAGCTCATATTGTATATCAAGTGTTGCGGGTGATTAACTTAGCTCTTAACTTACCAAAATACAGAGAAAATTGGGATATTAAACAACATAAGTGCCAGTAGAAAAGAAAAGTGTACATGTGAACTATACAGTGCTGTCTGATTTCACTTGCTTTCAGAAAGGTCTTTCTTCATTTGGAAAGAAAGTGTCAATGGGGTTCCACGCCAAGTGTGCCTACTGATGAGCTGTAACTGTCTTAAGGCTCTGTATTTGGCTACTGAGAAAAAGTTAGCTTCAGAAATCTGCCCCAGAGTTGGTATGTGTAAGAGTCCTGAAGTTACAAGCTTTGCTGAGGGCCTTTTGCAAGATCAAAACAAGTCTGATGCTGAGCATTCTGGAAAACCCTCATCCCAACAGAAGGCAAGGCTCACTGACTTATCTTGGCAGTGGTTTGGTTAGCCCTTGAGGATTCAGTTATCATGGGGCACTAGAAATCAATTGAAAAGGGAGACAGGAAATTAAGTAGATCTCCATTGTAAGAAAAGTTCTTCCTTTGCTTTCTGTCAGTGAAATGTGAGCATAACTGTAGACTACTGGAAAGCACATGTTTAGGCTGACTGACCCTTGGCTTCCAGCTTTGTAAACGCAGCAAACCATAGGATAACCTGTTGTGGCTGAGGGGTGATGGCTTGTTAGATTCTCCACTGCCACAATTACCTCCAGCACTGCAGCTATGCAGTTTTTCCCCTTCAACTGCTCCTTACTGCCACTGCAGACCAAGGGAAACTAAAGAACAAACTGCGCTGGTTTTGCTCACCTCTGGTGTCTGGCTGGCAGACCCTTCAGTGTTCTTTCCTAGAGCACAGCAGTCACAGCTGTTTTCCAGGTGTTTTCTCCAATACCTTGGCTTTTTGCTGCGACAATTTTGACTTTGAGGCTCATGATCCACCATTGGTCCATAAAACACCAGAAGATGGTCCACAGAAGTGTTACAAACATACATCTGTTCCATGCAGATATATATGCTGTATTTGAATGTTCACACATTCACTCCCTTGAGGCAAGGAAGCAAGGCAAATGGAGGAAAACAGAAGAACGTGAAAGTGATGGCTAATTTTTATGTAGCTATGCATAAGAACTCTTCTGTCAATACTGTGCAGAATGATACTTGGGATAAGAAACACTGGCGGAGCCTCAGATTAACAGAAGGTTGAGGAAATTTCTCTAGCAATCATAGGTAAACTCTCTTTGTCCTACCAAATGACCCAGGTGGTCCAAGGACCCCACCCGAAGGGCCAGTTGACTTGCTTATTTCACTAGTTAACAGATATATATGTATTTTAAATATAGAACAACTTGTGGGGCATGCCATGAGCTGTCTCAGGCACAAATTGAATGTGGTCCCTGCCTTCCTGAAGGCGTTTCAGCATGGGACACCAGTTTAAACTGTGTCTATCTCAGCTCTGCCATCCTTGGTGAGCAAGAGGGACAGTCTCAAGAGGAGCAGAGAGAAATTTCTGTTTAGATGACAGCCACTGCTTCATATTGTCAAGATGAGCCTGGCTGAGAAATTAAATGGAGCAAAAGTTGAGTAAAGTTATGATATTCTAGAGTGATGACCAAAACTGCTGTTACTCTACAATAGCATCAATTTTTCAGTCTTTCATCATAAACTACAGATCTTTCAAAGTCCATTCTTCAGCAACTCTGCTAGCTTAGTATTTCTCAATTTCTGTATATTTCTCAAGTGGTCACATCTGTATGAGGGTACTAGACAATATTATCTGAAATTTTGATTTTCTAAAGCCTTTCAGCACCCTAAATTATACTCTTTATGTGCTGAGACCAAGGCTCCTACATGATTCAAACAGATTTGAAAAATGTCTTGGTCCATCTTCTGCTGAGGGTTAAAGGTGACAGTTTTTCCCTATAAACTGCAGAGTTAATGCTCATTGAATGCTAAAATTGCTCTGATAGAATACTCTTATAAAGAACATTTTCTGTAGTTGTCAGATGAATGAGTTGTAGGATAACATTTTTAGAGGAGCCATAGGACTTAACATCCCAAGTTCAGAATTGATTTTGCAACCTGAGTACCACTGAAATGAACCAAGATTTAAGATCCAAAGTGGATCCTAAGCCTCACGAAGAGACACAGCATGCCAGCCCTCCAGTAGAATAGGCTGACATGTAGGAGTTCTGCTCTGTGATAGTTTGGGAAATTTCTCTTTATTTTCAATTCAAATTAGATGAAAAATAAACTTTTTTAGAATTTCTCACTACCCACAGAACACATTTAATAAGAAAACGTAACAATGAGTTAAGAAACGTGACGCATTGATACTTCAGAGCATCATGACTTACATCTGTAAGCCACTTTTTTGGAAAAAAAACTACATGCCAAGCATTTTTTCTTCCAGTACTTCCCCCCACAAAATCCCATCCAGAACGAAAATGGAGTTGTTAGAAAGAATTAATTGTGTTTCATCTTAGAGCACTCAGACAAATATTCAACAGAAACCACATTGCATGTAAAAAGTATGGAACAGTATTGGGTTAAATAGGAAAAGATCAAAAATAATGACCTGTTTATAACATGAAAAGTGTTGGGATATTCTGCTTTCTTTTAATCAGGTCTAGGGAATGTAGCCAGGAATACCAAAGATAAATAAGAGCTACATGACATCTAAGTTTGAATAAACAATGCATGTTTCTTCAGCATGTTGTCTTGTTAGGGCTTTCAGACAGAATATATTCCCATTTTAAGTACCAACTTCCCATTGACTTATTTGAAATAGAAACTGCATGATATGAATGACTTCCCCTAAAATTAAACTACATCTGGGCCAGGCATCTTACCTGTAAGCAAGCATAAATACAGCAGTATGTCTGCATGGGCATGTCATTCATTTTACTGAAGACTTAACCAAGCTTTCTATGCAACTAATGTGTATTGTTAGCAGTGTTCATGTAGGCATGTAATACTGGGTCTTTACGAAAAGACCTGGATGGATTCCAACTCAATTAACCCTTAAAATGTTCCTGACTGGCAGGAAAGAATTGGCATTTCCCATGTGTACAAACTACATAAAAATTCCATTTGGTCAGAAAATTGGGATTGTATTTAAATTTCACAGCACACAAGGACAAAGCCAGAGAGAGCTACCACGGTTATGGTGTTGGCCCCATGTGAGGGGTCTCCGAGGATACCTGCTGGGGGGAAACCCGTGTTCCTCCTCACCCCCAGCTACCTGATCCTGGGGCTGCTAATTTAGGCATGTGATCCGTGTAAACGGCATCAGCCCCTGCATCCCAGGGTACGTCCAGCTGGTGAGAGGGGGGTTCTGCCGAGGCAGCGCAGCCCAAAGGCAGGGGAAAAGGGGCTGGCTCCTCATTTTCTGGAACTGAAAGCCCTGCCGCAATCAGTTTGCAAAGCAGAGAAGGTCTCCCACTGCTGAGCAAACTGTCCCAGCCACCGCCGAGTCGCAACCCACAAAAGCAAGGAGCGTCATGCCAGGGACAGGAGCAGGGCCAGAAGGGGGACAATGCACAATCCGTTCCCCCTGTAAAGCACCCCAGTGCTCTCATGGTCCCATCTGAAAACAATCAGCCGTTTCACACGGCATCCTCAGGCCATAGCCCCCTTCATCGCATTTAAGGGTTAATGGTTCCCACTGCGTTCCCTGCACTGTGGTTGTGCAGACCCCCATACTTACTCTGGTGTGTAACCCTTACAGAAGGTCTGGTCATGTAGCTTACAGAGGCGCACATGAGCACTGCCCATGTAACAACACGCCACTTTATCCTCTTTCACGTGCAGACACAGAATAGCCGTAATTCTCATATGTGATTTATTTTTGAGTACAGTGTATTGCTCTTTTCTGAAACTTTTTCCTTTTTCTTTCTTTTTTTGTCAACTTTCTGCATTGGCAGAGCATCTTGGGATTGAATTTATGGGTATGGACCAATCATTGCTTTTAGCCTGCAGATTTTAGAGTCTGAGAGATAAACTCCTTTTTATTTTTTTTCTCCACCTCCCTTTTTCAATACCTAACCAATTTCTTTATGCTTTAGAAGGGATCATACAGCTATAACAACCCTTATCAAAATGTTAGCAGAGATCATCTCACTAAAATTATAATAGTGATAGGATATTCCAGACCTAAGGAGTTCTAGGAATTACTGAAGTAATCATAACACAGTGTGCATTCATTTTTCTGCAGTGTAATTTTGACTAGTTTTGACATTTGCTTTTGCTGTGTTCTTCTAGGGTTGCCAGATTTTGGAAACACTGTAAGCTTTAAGCAAAATGACTAACTAGTCTATAAAAAAAGATAAGCTGTTATGGCCACTTGAAATTCTCCAAATTTACAGTTTTGAGCTCTGGTTTCTGAGTAAAGTTTTATGTCTAAACCCACAGCTAGGTATGTAAATCAGATGCATATACATATGTGTAAATGATATGCATATATACATTGATTTCTAGGTCTCTAAATTAGAACTGAAATGAAAGTTATTTAGGAGCTTAAGTAGAGGTTTGCACCTAGACTCCAGATCCTCAAGTCAGCAAATATATTCAATATTTCTAATATCAAACTCTTATTGCACTCAACCAAGAACCTTGGCAGTGAGTACTATTTTTACACTTCAGCTTAAATATAACAGAAACAGATCTTTTAAGTCCTCTTCAAGAATAGACTGTACTTACCTGATCAACATTTAGTAATCAGGGGTACAAATAATGCATCTCTTGAATAGGCTAACTTAGAATTCAGGTCAGTTTTAGTTTGGAATCTCCTAAAATTGTTGGCAAATGAGAAGAACCAGCCAGTGATGCTTTTCACACAGTTTTAGGTCATGTTTTTATTGAAAATGCCCCCACAAAATGTCATTAGCTTAAGCTGTGAATTGTGGAAAGCTCATTACAAATCCAAATTTAAAAAATTTTCTTACCACCCAGCTTATTGTTACTATCACAAGATAATATTAATACTCACTCATAAGCACTAGACTGTAGTAGAAGATATATGGCTACATTAACATATGAGGAATTAAACTAAAATCCTTTAAAAAACTGACTTGCAAAATTTGCTTTATGTATGAAATTACATCAGCGGAACCACGTCTTGGAATGAAATTCTTTTAAAAATCCCCAGAGACCTGTAAGAAGAAAAACTTTAAAAGAGCAAATTTAAGACCATATATATCATCAGTTACGTATAAATTAGAGTGATGTGAATTTAATTGCATAATGTGCATGTTTGAAAGGCTACACACAGAGAGATTTCATGTCTTGACTTAAGTCTCATGTTGATTTGATTTTCCTAGCATTCTGCAGGGGGGGAAAAGTATGTATTCAAACAATTTTTAATACTTAACGGGCTAAAACATTTTCTAAATTCTCCCTGCACACACATTTCTCTACGGACTTTTCCCCAAGGCTGCTGTTAGTTTTTTTTCAAGCTAGTTTGATGAGCACTGCAAACACAGCACATGTTATTTGGCTGGACGTCGTTACCTGGCTCTGTAAATGTTAACACCGGTCAGAGAGAGAGGGCGGTTTGCGGGCAAAACCCAGTATAAATGCAAGTGCCCCGTGGGAGTCCAGTCCCTGCTTCGCAAAACCCTTCTGGCCTTAAACAGAGAGGCCACGGCTCATCCCCAAGGCACTGCGCCGCCTGCAGAGCCATGGACAGAATCCCCATCCTGTCCCGTCCCGGCTGCCCACAATGGCCCCACAGGACACCCGGGCAGGATGACCCTGTCAACCAGGAGCACAACCAGTTTTAGATGGGAGCTTGCTGGTTTGCTGGGCAAGACATGCCGGAACACATGTGCCTTCCCAGGCAGCCATTTCCCCTGGGGCTTGTGCATGATTCATGCACGCCATGTCAAGCTGGATCATGCTAAGGGCCTTGTTTCGAAGGGTGCGGGAGGGAATTAAGGCAATGAAAGCAGACCCAGGGGTTTACTGCTCCATGCCTCTCAAGACCTACAGTCCTAGCAGACATGCCAGTGCCAGGAGCGTTGCTCAGGGCTGCACCCACACCTTTTCTCCCTCACTGCACCCCCTCCTCTGCAGTGGGTGACAGCCCAGCAGCATCCAAAACACCGGTGACAAGCCTTCTCCACCCACTGGCAGCCTTAGCAAGGCCATCACCAGACAGCTGCCCAGCTCATTTGTGACAGCCGCAGCCTGGAGTAAACCTCCTGGAGTCAGTGCAATTTTTTCCCTGAGTATAAACAACCAAGCAGAGTTTCCGCCGTTAATTAATATTCTTCCTCCTCTCCCTTCTCCTCCAAGAAAAAAGAGTTGATATGCCCTTATTCATTTTGCTTTCACAAGCTAACAGCTGGCAGCATGACCAAAAAAAAAAACAACATTAAAAGCATTTTAGATTTGCCCCTAAATTGCTTAACGCAATTTTCCTGTTTCCTGTGACATCCTCGTAATACACCATTTCCATGGCTAACTAATAAGCGCTTTCAGAAGGGGCAAAAATGGGACGGGGATCAAGTGCCACTAACTAGCCTAGGCGAGGAGTTATGCTGTATGAGAAATCCCTTCACACTCTGCTTCAGCCTTTTTTTTTTCTCCCCAAGCATTTCTTCACTCTGTTTTTTCCAGTATCAAGCATGCTGTGCCAGGCCTGCAGTTGATTCTCAACCCTTTAAACTTGTCTTTCCCTGTATTTCATCTTCCTCTTTTTTTCCTTTGTCCTTTTTGTTTTGGTTTGGAGTTTCAGCCCTTTCTTCCTTCCCCTTTTTGACTTTCTGTTCTTGGAGTTGTATTTTTGTTTTCTTTAATATATTTTTGCAGCATCCTAGTTTTACCAAACTCACTTCTTCCTCCCTCCCCACCCCCTTGTTAATAATCACTGCTATTAATTTTGTCTGACAGTGCTCATGACCTGTTTGCTGGTGTTTTGGTTTACAGTGGGTTTGGCTTGTAGGACAAATTTGTTCCATGGCAAGGTGCATCATATCAGAGAAATTAAGATTTCTTCTTGCTTTATGGTTTGTTGCATGAAATATTTGCCATTTGTGCACAGCAGCTTTAAAACTAAACTAGATAAGCCCAGGAAACATATTGGAGGAATGACTGCTCCCTCTTCAGTAGGGAGCATTTTCTCCTGAACTGGCGTGGCATTTATGACAGCACATCATTTAATGCCTGAGCTTGGTCAGAAATTCATGGCACATGTGAGGGACTGCTGTGCATCTCTGTACCTCCTGGTGAATTGCCCCACAGACCTCTTATGTTCATGCAAGGCCCTTCCAGCAGGAATAATGCTGGCATTTGTCCCAGAGGTAGTGCAGAGCTATGGAGTTTCATTTGTTTATTTCTGATTGCCTGCTGGTATTCCAGCTGTGATCAATATTACATTCTGACCAAAGGCCTCTGGTCTGATCCTCCAGGGCAAGTTTTCTGGACTGTCTGCTTGATCAAAAATAAGACTTGAGAAAAGCTAGACACCCATTTTTGTCCTAAAAGCAGGACTGCAAATCCTCATCCATAAAGCATCAACATGGAGTGCATCTCTGTTTCAGTGCTCCTCACCTACTGTTTCTCTGGCATAGCATACAGCGATGCTCTCTGCCAAGTATGAGTGAGGCTGGGTTGCATGGGTAGCTCCAACCCAAATATTACCAGTGCTACTAATGCCTTTATAATAGTGAAATCTTTGGTAACGAGCTGTCATCACTGAGCAAGCTGCCACTCTGGATAGAGCAGTTCCTTTGTTGGACACAAAGATGCACAAGTAGAAACCCAGAATTTCTCTGATACAAGGCACTGCTGGTTGTTGATATTGCTATGTTTTTGGAGGAGCACTGGAGAAAGAGTCTGAATTTTATGTCTAGAGTTCAAAACTTGTCTTCATTTCCATTAATGATATAACTACAAGCCAAGCTCATGTCTCAAATGTAGAAGGATATTTTGAAATCTCTCCTGTGAAGACAACTGAGATATAAATTGACATGGGGGCAGAGGGACATTGGATATGAAAACAATCCAAAAAATAATAAGGATATAAATTTCTCTTAAGGCCTGTAAAATTGGCCTGCATTCCAGCTGTCTTTGCAGAGTAAAACTTCCAAAGCATTTGCAAATTCATGTTATTACCTTAGTGCATTGCATTTTTATTTCCAGCAAATGCTGAGTGTTTGTCAGTTGTGAAGTTGTTTCTTAGATATTATTCTTGTTGACTTAAACAAAAGGAAAAGATTACTTTTGACTGTAATTGTATGGGTGTTCACTCATCTCCAGTACTATGTTAAGAGCTTATGGTGTAGTCCTGTTCTCCTTGCAGTCGATAATGAGTCTGCCTGAAGTGTGGTGGCTGTGTTTCGGTGTTGCTGTGTGCATCTGTGCAGTGGTTTGTAGCATGCCAGCTATTGACTGTGTGTTCCTTGCCTAGCCATCCTCCATGTTGTGACCTTTTCTGTTTTTGTCCATTTCTAGAAGCTGAGGAACTGTACCAGAAACGGGTGCTGACCATAACTGGCATTTGCGTTGCTCTTCTAGTAGTTGGCATCATGTGTGTGGTGGCCTACTGCAAAACCAAGTAAACTTTTCTCTTCTTTTTTGTATCTGTGGTTATTGGTCAGGGACTTCCTAGATGACTGTAGCTTCTACTCCTCTGAGCATAAGGTTGTATCTGGGTTTCTCCAGAGCTGAGCTGAAGAGACAAGCCTGTGGCCAGGGTGCTCTGGTCCAAGCTAAATGGGTCTCCAAGTCCACCAGCAGTGCAAAAATAAGACAGGTATCTGAAAGGTTTCTTACCCTTCAAATGTGACTCAAGTGAATTTCACTGAACTTGCAATTATTTGCCTAGCACCCATTTCAGCTGGTTTCCCCAGCTGGAAAGGAAAGGAACAACTCCCAACACTGGAATCATGTTGCTCTCCAGCAGTAAATTTTACACATCAGCCTAGTTTGTTTGTACTTGCGGCAAGATTAATGGTGCTAAAAGTTACTAAACACCAAAGGCCAAAGAACTGAATGCAAAAGTGCTCCCAATGCAAAAGTACTCACTTAAATATGTTCTGTGAGTCTCTGTAAATTACTGAGGGTGACTCTCAAACACGTATGAGGCACTCTGGACCATAAATTACACTGAACATCAGCAGGATTTGTGCTGCCAAAACTTCTGGCTGCTCTTATAAATCTCCGCACCAAAACACAGAAAACCTTTATCATAAATCTTCCACATTTGTATAAACCTGATTTACTGCTGCAGGGCCTGATTGACAGTTGGGTTGTTGGTTTTCCTTGTAAGCCCCACCAATAATGGATGTGTTAAGAGGGGGGAAGGAGGGAAATCATTTCCCCTCTCAGTGAGAATCTAGCCACACACACACACTGCTCCCACCCACAGCCTTGTGCCAGGGGTCAGTGGGGAACAACTGAAGCAGTAATAAAGAATCAGATCGATTACTGCATTTAGAAGTGGCAACTGGCAAGCCAGGGCAGCTGAACTAGATTTCCTGGTCCAAAGTTCATCAGAATCAGTGAAGGCATCCCAATGAACTTCAACAAACATTTAGTCAGGGTCCCGAAGTATGGTTTTCATAGAACCATAGAATCCTTAAGGTTGGAAAAGACCCCTAAGATCATCAAGTCCAACCATCAACCCAATACCACCACGCC
>Ga0181612_117936_pt1 | contig 11641 bp, 11 predicted proteins | sample HoacroProtozoa21_FD_119630 | JGI IMG/M metagenome (GOLD analysis project Ga0181612, IMG submission 119630) | Hoatzin crop microbial communities from Cojedes, Venezuel. Combined Assembly of Gp0051906, Gp0051904, Gp0051908 | reverse complement strand
TTCTTTCTCAGAATCTCATGAATGGGCTGGCATCTATGCTTAATTCGCTGATCGGTGGGAGGGGGGCAGCTGGAGAATGAGGGTGGCAGAAGGTGTGTGCCGGTTTAAATTACTGGGCTGCGATGCAGAAGTTTAATATTAGCACAAGGCACAGGAAAATTTAAATTGTTCCTCTGGGAGCACACGTTGAGTTGGTGAGATTCAGTTGCTGAGAACTGAATTTAGGTCTCAATTTGTTCGTGTCTTATTTTCCCACGCTACCGTCCTCGTAATGTTTTCTTCCTATGTTGTAACATGTGTGAGAATGCTTGGTTGCTTTCCTCAGGAGAGGCTACGTTGGTAAGTGTGAACTTTGCAATTAACTGGCAACAAATGTGTTGGCAGTTCCTTTATAATTTTTGTGGGTTCAAAATGAAATTAAACGTGGGTTCCTGGCAAACTCCAGCTGGCTGAATCGGTGATCTTGGTGATTTGCAGAGAACGCTACTGCCAGCCAGACGCCGTGCTGGGGCGTGGAGCCAGAGCCAGGCGGAGAGAGCTGCATCCTAGATCCTGTGTGTGTGTTGGCTTTTTCTAAGCACCATACTTCTGGCTTGTTTTGAAATACTGTCCTGTTTGTTAGTAGCAGTGCCTACAGACATATCTCTCCGTTGTCGAAATGATTGCAGAGGAAGATACCTCTGGGTTGAGCCTTTCCTGCTGCTGGCGCTTGTGCTGTTTTGCTGTTTTGCTCCCGTGTGTCATCATTTTATGTAGAGGCATCCCTTCAAAGGGAGGGAGGGAGCATCGCTGCTCCTTACTCTGTCCCTTGCCTGGGATTTAACAAGCAGTACTTTGGTAATCCCTTCTCCGGCAGCCAGCCGTACTCCTCGGGCAGCGATCTTATCTTGCTGTGAAAGCTGAAGAGGTTGGGCTTCTGTCAGCGCTGGGATGGAGGAGATCTGAGGAGCTGCAAGGTGCGGCTGAAAATGACTCAAAGGGGAAAGCATCCATCCTGAGCTGGTCCCTGCATCTGGGCTGGCCAGTTGCAGCAAAACCAGCGCGGTGCTCTGATCTGCAGCCTGGGCCGGGTCTCTGCGCCGCAGCCGCCCCGCTGCTGAGGCCGGCTGAGCTCCTCTGCTGTGTTTTCCCACACTGCAGGCAGCTTAGTGCTTCGGTTGACGTGCTGCCCTTGTGCAGGGATTTCCTGTCATCCTCCTGTTGAGGTGAGGGCAGGGACTTCTATCTGGCATCTCAAATGAAATTTCAGGTCCGAGAGAGAGTAATTAATATTCTGTGCATTGCACAATTCAGTGGGCGTCACAACCCTGTTTCAAATGATGTGGCTATTTCTTCTGTTTTTTCTGTTATAAGGAAACAAAATAACTTGTTGCATTTTGGGGGGTTTTGTCTTGTGTTTTTTTTTCTTTTTTTTGCCTAGCATCCAGCGAGCTGCACTGGTGGTTCTGGAAAATTACTACAAAGATTTCACAGTCTACAACCCAGCCTTGTTAACAGCCTCCAAATCCCGTGCAGCCAAGCACATGGCTGGCCTGAAAGTCTACAACGTTGATGGTAGGTGAGGTGAAATGCAGGCTCTGAGACTGGGTGGGATGGGGAAGGGCTGGGTTGGCTTTATGCTTTGTTATGCACACATTCTCACCTTTTTGCTTTGCCAAATGCTTGTCTCTTGCTGGAAATCTTTCTAACAGTGCTGAGTTTGCCGGTTCCAGATGACTTTACAGATGTGCTTAGCCCACAATAAGGCTTTTGTCTTTGCCAGGTGAAACGGCCAAGTTTTGGGCCAGGCTTAAATATTACGTGGCTTGACAAGCACTTTTCGGCACCACTGCTTATTCTAGGCAGCCTCGACTTTTGGTCACCCTTGGGTCATCTCCCTGGTTCTGCTGGTACAATAAACACAACTTTTAATCTAAACGAGTTCCCCAGTCATTTACCGTGCCGCTTCCCCAGGCAGCCTTCAGGAGAGTGAAGGAGGTTGATACCGGTGTGGGAAGAAGCAGCAGCCTGAGCAGTAAATTAGCTGTGCCTGGCTTATGCGTGGCCATGCTCCCAGGTCATCCCGATGCTAAGCAGTTCAAGGAAATTCAGAGATGGATAACTACCCCCCTTGAGCTTTGCCATTCTACAAACCTGTTTCAAACATTTGGGTTCGAAAGAAGCCTGTGGGAGGATGGACGGGTGGATCCCTGCGGACACTGAGAGCAGTGAAAACTAGGCTTAATCATTTGGCATTCTTAGACCCTATCAGTGAAAGCTAGGCTGGGTAAGCAGGGTGTGCCCAGCCATCACAGCCCGCATGAAGTGCGCATTCCTTTGATGGAAGAGCTGAAGTGGTGGAGGGAAGCTTGTGTGGTGAAGGATGGCTGAAGTCTTGTGACAAGATGCGGTAAGGCACGTCTCGCCCATGGATAGGTTAGTACTGAAAGGCTTTGAGAGCTGGAAGGGAGAAGGGACTGCAGGGACTTAGCTGGGCAAGGTGGCTCTGCATGCAGGGTGTGGAGACCAAAATATGAAGAATATCTGTCACATGGGAAAACATGAGACGTGATTGTTTTGCCTTCAACAAAGCTTCAGTGCCTTAAGGGTTTGTTTTTATTTGATTTTTTTGCATTTTTGGTGACTTCAGAAGTTTTAAAGACTGTATTCTATGTATTTCCCCAGATCCGATGCAGCACTGGCAAGTCCATAAAATTAATTAGAGGTTTGGATCCTCACAGTGAGGTGTCCCCGTCCTGACAGAGGAAGGGCGAAGGGAAGCAGGGGGGAGGGAAAGGGTCAGGCTTTTGCTCATCCTGTGTCCCCTGCTGCCTGGGGAGAAGAAGCTCTCGGATGGGAAAGCATGAGTTGAGTTGGAGAGGGGAAGCAGACGGATTTGGTCTGCACTTCTCTAGAGGTGAGATCTTTCATTCCAGCTGCCCACTCTCCATGAGGCCTGATGTGTGGAAAGGGAGGGCTTCCCGATCCCGCCAGGCTGGCGGCAGGACGTGCCGTTCTGGTTGCTGGCTGGCTGGTCTTCTCCTGCGCTGCAGCATCTCTGCAGGAGGCGGCAGGGTCTGCTGGGACGATGGCACTCCCGAGCTCAGAGGAAAAACTGCCCGGCTGGTAGTGGTAGTGGCTTAGGAGCTGCTAGCTCACAAAACTTTGTTTGGTGGAAGAGAAGGAACCAGAAGCAAGCTCCAGATGTGGCTGGCAGGCCTTTCCAAGCGTGAAGCTCGTGAGCCTGCCAGGGCCTGAGAACTCGTGCCTTCCCTTCCGGGGCCGTACTGGTTCCCTGGGCTGTTCCTTGTGCAATGCCGCTGCCTTTGTGGACGTGGAAATCTCAGGCTTAGAGGCACGTCCTTAAGAAGATTCCCATCCATTTTACAAAGCAGAGCGTAGTTCTGGCTGCAGCTTACCTTGGCATCCTGACAGTCTCTTACGCCCAACATGTGAAAAGACAGTAATGCTATTAAGGCAGCCTAATTTGTTGGCAGCTTTTGTATTTGATATGGGAGCAGCCAGCAAGGAAGAGCATGTTGCTGTAATCTCTCTCATACAGAGTGGGGAGGCTTACCTTCGAAACCAGGATTTTCATCGCCAGGCCTAGTCAAGGAGGCAAATTACAGTTCTAACCCAAATTTGGGAGCTAGTGCCTCCCTTGAGTCATATCTTCCATTTCAGGGCTGTCAAACAAAGCCTGAAGTGTTTAGACTCTTAAGAAGCTGTCCATGTGAATACTTGTCCTTCCTACTGCTGAGCTTCAGGCTTCTGTCTTGGAATCCATTTTGTGCTTTTTAGGAAAAAATTAAGAAGTTGCCCTTGCATGAGCAGAACAATTTTAAGCATGTCTGTGCAATTGATTGGCCGTAACCACTGCCGGTTGAGAGTGTGGGCTTTCAGAGCAGTTAGTCAGGAAGGCGGCTCTTGGTGGTTTGGACACAGTCCTAGACTCTTCCTTTTTCCCTCTGGGTAGACCCCCCTCTGTCCTCTGTCTGGATAGAAGAGTTAGTAGACTCTTCAGGAGCAATATTTTTTCCCCTCTTTGCCCAAACAGCCAGAGCTGTGAGCTTCGTGGGGGAGCCGCAGAACCGACTACTGCATCTTAAGGTCCTGTAGAAGACAGCTCTGTCGCTCAACCGGGTGTTACAGAGCAGATTGCAGCTTCCCTGTTCCTGTAGCTGTGTAGGATCTGTTAACAGCCACAGAAGCACTAATGACAGGTGCTGCTCTGAGAGCCTTGAGGAGCTACTACGCATATAGACCCCAGTCTGCCCTCTTGCAGGACTGCTGCTCTGATGGCATCTGTCCTTCTGGAAAAACCTGTGCTTTGTCTAGAGGTGACGCTGCTGCCTCTGCATCCTGCGTTTCCTCCCTGCGTGTAACTGTCTGGAGTTTGGCTTTCGTTCATTCATCTCCATGTCTCATGATGTTCTTGTGTTTGTCTTTCTCCTCTTTCCAACTCCTCACTTCTTGTGCTCTCACACTGTCTTGTTGCTGAAACGTGGTGTGTTCCAGCTGCCTTTGCCTTCAAACTGAAAACATATATAATGGGCGGTAAGTTGCATCCTTGGCATGTGCACCTCACTCTGCCTTTGTGTGTGTTGTGTGAGATCCTTCATCCCGACTAACTTCCCTCAACCGCAAGCCAAAGCCCCCTCTGCAAGCCTGTGCTGTCTAGCGGGGTTTCTGTCGGAGCTCCTGAGGACCAGGGAAGGGTTTACGGCCTTGGCTGGGAAGGCTGGAGCCACAGAGCACTTGTGACGGATGCTGTGGGGTGCTGGTCTGTCCCAGCCCCAGTCCTGTGGCAGTAACACCATGTTTCTTGTCTCCTTTTCACTCGTCCTCGCCTCCCAAAGGCCCAGGTAACAATGCTTCGGGGCAGTCCCGCGCCATGATTGCAGCCGCGGCCCGTCGCAGGGACTCCAGTCACAACGAGCTCTACTACGAAGAGGCTGACCACGAGCGCCGGGTGAAAAAACGCCGTGCGAGGTAAAGCTGTCCCTTCCCGGGTGCCGCTCTGTCGCGGGGGTCTTGCCGAGCCTGACGAGCGGGAGGACCCGTGACTGAGGGCTGGGGGCTGGCTGTAAATCCGTCACAGTCAAGAAGCGTATGAAACCCAGATGCACAAGGGACAGTGACAGCGTGCAACTGGAATTATCTGAAGAACATGCATGAAGCAGAGCTCACATATTATTCCACATCAGCTAAGGCAGTGTCACAGATTAGGGAACAGTCAGTTCTCAACAAATGTGTAGTTACTTGCTGTAGGAAATCGCTTTGTTTCCCCCATGCCCAGGCTTGTCGTACCAGCTCAAGTAACCTAGGGACAGGATCGGTGAAGCACTTGGTGTTGCCTGTTCGTGGGCAAGGGGAATATTTATGTTTGCAGTCAACTGAAAGCAGCAGTTTGACTGCCCTTTTCAATGAGTCGGGGAGGAAAGACGCGGTTGCATTTTGTTTGGAACACAGCGATGTTTTCTGCCAGTCACGCTTAGGCTGCAGAGTTGATGCTTTGTTGAAGTGACCCAAGGTAGTGCCTTTGTTTGCTCTGGAGCCTAATTACAGTTTGTAGCTAACATACCTAACAGTGTGAGGCAAGTTGCTTATGGCCAGGCACCCCTGAGCTGAGCTGTGTTTGGAAGGAATGTGCCGTAACTGGAAGGAGCTGGCTTGTTTTGTGTTTTCTTTTGGCAGTTTATATTTCATTGGGAAAGTGCTGGCACAGTGTCCCCCCGTAGCCTGCTTCGGTCTGACCTGTGCTCCATAGCCGCTGTCTTTTGGGCTCTTTTCCAGCCTCGGAGCAATAGGAACTTAAACTTCCCTTTCCGTGCAGTGTAGGATCCTAACTTGGCCACATCTCGCTTGCTGAGTTGGTTGGAACAGCTGCTTAGTCAGAGGAAAACCATCAGTCACTAGAAGACCAGGCCAGATGTTTCAAAGGAGAAAGGTCAGAGCTCTAACAAAAAGACACGAGGAGATTAGAAACTGATTTCCTCCCCCCACCTCCCCCAAGTCAAATTAAAAAAAATGGGCAGGGGTCAGGGCTTCTCGTGCTGTTCCTCATGTGTAGCCTGAATGCCGTACGCTATGGCTCTGCTTGTTGTGAGGCAGCTTCCCCTGGCTTTAAGGTGCTTCGGGTGTGAGGGCAGTGTGGACGGTAGTTGGTGACTCGAGTGGAAATCTGGTGTGAAAAGTCCTCGCTGGAGGGGCAGAAGAGTTCTGCTGGGTGACTCTTCCATTATCGTTGCTTTTTGCTCACTCACTGCAGCGTAGCCCCTCACTTGTTAGCACTGGGCTAACTTGCAAGTGTCGTTTGGCATCTGTTTGCCTTTTTGTGGTGCGGTCTCGGTGTTTGCTCACCTGTGCCCACACAGGAATGGTTCGCAGAGGGTGTCTCTGGCTGCAGCGCTGGGAGCGAAGGCGGGAGCCCCGGCGCTGGTCAGTGGAGGGGCGCAGAGCAGTCGTCCAGCAGCACGAGGTCCGTGCCCGGTTGGTGTAAATCGGAGCAGGCTGCAGCCTGTGAGCACAGAGTCACGGAGCAGTCGGTGTCCCGGGTCGTGCTGGTTTATAGCCAGCCGCTTCCTGACCCCTTCCCCGTCCTCGTGCTTCACGCTGCGGTACTGTGTGCTGGAACTGTTGTTTTCAGAGACGTGTGTTAAACGCAAGGGCAGCTGTGTCTTGTTTGGGTCGTGTCGCTGGTGTTTATGCTGTGTTGGCAGAACTAAGCATGATGCTCAGGCTTATAAAGTCTTAATCCTGGTTTACGACCCTCAGCTGCTGAATGGCTTGGGCAAGGAAAGAAAAGCTGCTGTGTGCCCCTCACGCTGTCAGTGGAGAAGATTTTAGGTAAATTGTCTGATGGCAGGCAGTGAGTCAGTGGCAGAGATGGGAATAGGAGCTTGTAAATCCTGACTCCCAGGCTCTGCCTTAACTACAGACCCTTGCTACCTCTCCTGTTGTGACTCTTGCTGTTCTGATTTCTCTTCTGCAGGCTTGTGGTTGCAGTAGAGGAGGCTTTCACTCACATCAAACGCCTCCAGGTAGAGGAACAGCAGAAAGCTCCAGGAGAGATGATGGACCCCCGAGAAGCAGCCCAGGCAATCTTCCCTTCCATGGCAAGAGCTCTGCAGAAGTACCTTCGCACCACCCGCCAGCAGCAGTACCACAGCATGGAGAGCATCTTGCAACATTTGGCCTTCTGCATCACCAATAACATGACACCAAAGGTAATGCTTTCTCTGACGTTGGTGCAGGAAGGAAGGAGAAAGGGATGGCACGTCTGCGTGTGCACGCATTGTCGGGGCAGCTGAGCAGAGGTTTCCATAGTTGCTGTCTGTGATACAATCAGTGCGTTGTAGGCTGCATCAGGTCGTGAAGTAACGTTTCCTCTACAGCATCTTCTGTCTCTCTTTATCTAAAAGTTCCTGTGAGATGATTGTGCTCCCATCTTGTTCAGCAAAGGGAGTCCCAGAGAAGTGTCCAAGACGGTGGCCTTGAGTCACAGGGAATTCCTCCAGCTGGCTCACAGTAGCAGCACGATGCAGGTGGCAGCCTGCAAAGGACCATTTTTGGGTTTTTTTTTTTTTGTCCTTTCTGCAGTGCTGCATTTTGGACTGCTTCTAATTATCACCTAAATCCCTGTCTGTCTGAGAGTGTTTCTAATTTGTGAGCCGCTTGGTCAAAAGTCAGTTTGCTGCTTCGCGCCCTGGCTGTGACTGTTGATTTGCAGACATGGGGAGGGACTGAATGGTGGGGGAAACGGGTCACACGGTCCCCTTCCCACTCTCCCCCTACCCTTCTAAAAATACCCCACAATACCAGAGGAGGGTTAGAAATGGAAAACTTACTCCTGGGCATTTACCCAGGACTTACTACGCTAAGAGCAGAAATGCTGTCAAAAGATGGGACCTAGCACCCTCTCACTGGGGTCCACCTGGTACCTCGCCCAGGTGTGCAAGGGGGGTTCTGCTGCTGCTGAGGTTGCAAAGGAGGCTTTAAACACAAGCGACATCAAACAGCGTTCCCAGTTCTGCTTTCAGTTTTGCAGCCTCAGTCAGCCTGCAGACGTGGAAACCTCTGCTTTCCACCTTAACTTGGCCTGAAGAAGGCAGGGCCAGCTGCCTCATCTGCCTGTCTGGGACTGCCATTTTGGGGTGGGTTATGGGGATGGTAGAGGACAAATGACCTCTGCTCTACTGAGCAGTGGCTGGACGGCAGTGCCGACTGCAGGAGTCGGGGCTATAACTTTGAAACCTTGCTGGGATGGACTGGAAGAGGATCTCCTGGTGGTTGTGTCTGCTCATGGCCTGTGAAGAGCTGGGAGGGACTGGGGAGAGGATGTCTCCTGAAGCATGGCAGCTGAAACAGTTCGCAGCGTGGCAAGCCTGTGCTCGCGGAGCTGTGTCTGGGGATGGGAAGAGAGCGTCGACGTGGGGCTGGCGCTGACACGTGTCCATCTCTCGGCAGGCATTCCTGGAGCGTTACCTCAACTCAGGCCCGACCCTCCAGTACGACAGGGATCGCTGGTTCTCCAAGCAGTGGACGCTTGTCAGCGAGGAGGCGGTTACAAGCGGGTTACAAGACGGCGTTGTTTTTGTCCTCAAGTGCTTGGACTTCAGCCTTGTTGTTAATGTGAAGAAAATCCCCTTCATCAAACTCTCCGAAGAGTTCATAGACCCTAAATCTCATAAATTTGTCCTCCGCTTACAGTCTGAGACTTCAGTCTAAGGGATTTCGAGGGTGGGTTGTTTGGGGATTTTTTTTTTTTTTTTTTTAATATTGTGCTTTCGGGTTTAATTTCCCCAATGCTGACTGAAACTGGCAGATGATGGACCAGTAATATTTGACCATCTGCACTTTATTTGGAAAGGGGAGGGGGGGAGATGGGATATCTTATCTAGAAAGAAATATCTTAAGAGGCGACAGGGTGACTTGGCTCGGTTAGCTCAGCCTTGGAGACAGAACAGATTTTTTTTTTCTCTCGTTCCCCCACCCCCATTTCCAGGCATACTGTAAATCTCACGCGCGCTCTTTTCTCCGCACGGTTGCAACGTCGGTATTTCTGTTGGAGCGCTGCCTTACGCTGTGCGCGCGCCTGCGCTTTTGCCTCTCCGCTTTTGCCACCTGTAGCTGTTTGTGAGAGCGCGCTGCTCGCCTCCCCGCTACAGAAACCCGCTTGCGCGGGGCCGGGGGGTTGCAGTCCCCCCTCACTCGGCGAGGAGAGGGTATCGAAGGACGGGTGTGAGAGGGCTGCTTCTGTGAGCCGCCTAACCTGGAGACTGAGGCCTTACTCTTCTCCTCCCGTTCTTCTGCCCTCTCCTGTCAGTACTGGACCTGTGCGAGCGTAGTTCTATGGTTTTGCTCTCCGTGCCTCTGAAGTTGCCTGTCTTCAGCTGGATCAGCCCATCTTGCAGCTCTCCAGTTGTTGGTTTTGTTTTGTTTCTTTTCTTTTGAACAGTGCTTGTTCATGAAACTGTTCTGCGTGACACAGCTCCCTGTTACCTCTCACCTGCTGCCCTCTCTGCTGCTTGCCTGCATCAGCCGGGCACTCCCGGGGCTCCCCGTCTCTGTCCCATTCTGTCCGGCTTGCTGAATGTGTTTCGTCCGGCCGCGGTCCCCTCGGGGTCTGCCTTACTGCCGCTGCCTTTGGCACCTGCAGGGGCTGCGTATTCGCGCTGGGACGGGGTAGGTAAGCAGCTGGCTCCTCCTCAGATAAATCACAGAGCCTCCCTGTGTCTGACAGCCTCTTTGGTGGGGAGGGGGGTGCAGGCAGAAATGCACCCCTCCCTCTCCAGCCGGCCTCAGGAGCGTCTGGAGGAAGGGTGGGCAAAAGCACTTCCCTCCTTGAGGAGAGGAGCCAGGGAAGGGCTGACCGCTGCCGTGTGCACTTGCTTTGGAGAGCTGCTGCGCTCTGGAAGCACTGCAGTGTGTCCTTCCCCACCGTACGCCTTCAGCTGTAGCTAAGAAATGCCAAACTATGTCTGAATGTGGAAAATCTGCCTGCCTTTCTTGGCCTTCCTGTACTGTGGGAGTTTCTGCTCAGTGCCAGGGTGTGCTCCCGCGAGAGATGCGTGGCCCTTAAATTGCTGTTTGGTTTGTAAGGCCGCCTTTGCCCGTCAGTGCAGCTTTCGTGTGTGACTTCTGTTGTCTGAGATCTGCAGAGTTTGAAAGGTTTGCTGTTAACGGTGAGCCGGGACTGGTGTCTGAAGCCTGGTTGCCGGCACAGGGCATCGCGTGGCTCTGGAGCCATCTCCGAGGCTGGCAGTGACCTGCCTTCAGTCAGGTCCCTCCCGGACACCCCGGCTCTGTGGCGGTGGGTTTGCGTGTGTGAATGCAAACACTCGATTCGTTCTGCCACACAAGTATCTCTGTCGGGCAGGATCTGACCTGCCTTCCATATGGATGTCTTAACGCAGAGGCCCCAGTTCAGTGAGGTGTGTAAGCCAGTGCCTTTTGCTGGCAGGGTGCGTCGTCTTCCAAGCGGGGCTGTGACAGCCCCTCCTGCTCCCTTTGGACTTCCCCAGGCCTTCCCTGGGCTCCTCCAGCAGCTTGTGGGGTTGCCTCCATGCTCCCACCAGCATAAGGTGGCCGAGCTAAGAGTGGGGCTCTGGTAGTCCTGCACGGCACGGCTGGTGTGGGCTGGCTGGTGCCCACCACACGCTGGGGGGGGGGGTTAGTCACCTTCAGCAGGGAGGCTGGGGACAGCGTGGGGGGGTCCAGCCTCTTCCAGCTTCAGCAGCAGTGGAGCCGCATGTCCAGCAGCACCTGCAGATAGTCCTCTTGGGATCGAGGGAGCACCCCGGTGAGCGAGGATCCGAAGCGGTGATTCCCCATCCAAGTGACCCCTGCAGTCTCCTGTACCGTTCTCACAAGTGCGTGGTAGTCACCTGCATCCTGTCTTCTCCATGTGATGTGCCAGATATGGTTGTGAAGAAACTAGGTGGCACGGCACACGATGGGATCGTGCCCATGTCCCTTAAAGGATGGGAAGTAGGTAGAGTTTTCCCTTCTCTAAACTTAGTGTTTGGGTGTCTTTCTAGGTCAGGCTTGCTGGTAGTCTGTATGGGGACTCCTTTATTTACTGTGGCCTTCACAGTGTTTTGTTTTGAAGAAGATAGGTTGTTTTATTCCTTTTTTAAAAACAAGAAAAAGAAGGGAGGGGGGCATATAGTATCCTCACGTTTGGCTCTCCTGAAGATGCCTGTATCTGGCTTTTGTGATGTGCATAACCAGCAAGGTGGGAGAGACCAGGAGTAGCTTGGGAGACTGTGGAGCACTTGGGCCTGTGTGGAGGCTGCTGCCTGTGGCTGATCTGGCTCGTTTCTGTGAAGCCAGAACAAGAACCACCTTGCCGGAGGCTTGGGTGTGCCGTGTGCATGAGAGCACCTTCTCACAGGCACCTCTGCAAAACTTTCTTACTTTCCCAGGATTTTCTTCCCCTTTCCTTTTCCATCCCCGTCAAGGGGTGTTGTCGGACAGTATCTGCTCAGGAAACTCATGTCTTAATTGTGTTAAATCCTTGAACACGTGGAGAACCAGCCGGAAGCGGCGCGTGCTCGCTCTGGGTCTGCCAACGGGAGCCAACTCCTGCATTAAACGCTCTTCCCTCATTCAGCAGCGTGAATGCTTTGCCTGATGAAGTCTGATGGAGCGGACTTGG
>Ga0181612_176473_pt1 | contig 11643 bp, 6 predicted proteins | sample HoacroProtozoa21_FD_119630 | JGI IMG/M metagenome (GOLD analysis project Ga0181612, IMG submission 119630) | Hoatzin crop microbial communities from Cojedes, Venezuel. Combined Assembly of Gp0051906, Gp0051904, Gp0051908 | reverse complement strand
TCCTGCAGGAGCCGAACTAGAGCGAAAGAAATCCTGTGTTAGACGCTATCCTGCCTTCACAGGAATATGCAGCTCCTGGTAGCTTCCTTCTCCAGGACCCGAGTCCTTGCCTTGCTCTTTGCAGAGGCTGTGCTGCTGCGGCCGTGGTGGGCAGGAGGAGCGCTGGCTCGGACGGTGTGCTGCGTCCCGCGGGCGCAGGAGGAGCACGGCCAGGGTTTTGTTCTCATGATTCATCTTTCTGTTTATTCAAGTTTTCTCTCTCCTCCCACTTCTACAATGGATTCAGCTATAAAAGGCAGTGTTTGCATTTCAAAAGAAGGAATGGCTGGAAACTTGACATATTTATGCTAGTGTTTTGCTGCTCTTGTGCGAGTACGGAGAAGGTTGCTCTGAACACCAGGGTGGTGTCAGGCTGCCTGCATAGAGAAGAGAATGAAGTTTTTGTCCCAAATAGTTTATAATCTGTTTTTAGCGGCGATTGTACGAAGCTGCCTGCCTCCTTGCCCAGCTGACCGGCGTGCCAGGAACGCGCATTCGGCCCTTGCCCACAGGCACCGGGGAGGTGGTGGTGCTTAGGGCCAGGGAGGGAGCAGAGCGGGCTGTCCTGCTGCTCACAGGAGCTTTCTTCGTTCGGAGACCTGCTTTGCTTATTTGTCTGTGAGCTTCCTTCGGTGTCCTAAAGACGGTGTGGGAAGCTGAGCATCCATTTCTGTCTTTCTGGAGCCATTTTTAGTAGCTAGATCTTTTTTCTCGCGTTTTAGAACGGATTGCTTATCCTCCATACATCTTGATGCTTATTTTCTCCTTCCCCCCCTCCTCTGCAGTTCTCCACGTGCCTTCTGACAGTTTAATCTTTGATTCCATATAACCCTTGGCAGATTTCACCCTTACTGCCACCATGTTTCACTGCAAAGAGTTTCACACTTATTAGAAAGGGTTAATTTGGGAAATGTGAAAAAAAAAAAAGAAGAAAACAAACCAAAGAGGAGAAGCGTGGATTCTTTTAGTAGAGTAGAAGGGGAGTTTGTTTAAAGTGAAAGGAACTTTCCTGAGCACTCAGCAAGCTCAGATGTCCAAGAAGGTCTGGGTCAGAGCTGACCTGATGGAGGGGGAGGGTTTGAAAAGGCCTTTGCTGTGCCCAGAGCCCGGGGTGGAGCAGGACGAAGGATGTAGGACGATGGTGGGAGCAGTGCTGCAGCGAGTGGCACCTGCAGGGGTGCCTGGCTGGGGACCCCACCAGCGTGCCTGGTTCCGGAGAGCATTACCCAGCAGCCAAGCCCATGTTCAGAGCAAAACTTTGGGGCTCCAAAAGGTCATAATAAAAAGCCTTTGCAAAAGGCTAGGAGTTTTGGAAAGGGATTAAATGGTAATATAATTTTCTTCCATCTCTCTGCCCCGTGAGGTACTTAATGGCTGCCATTCCCGTAAGAACTGAGCACTTCCCAGATCTCCTTTTGGCACCAGTTTTATGCCAACACTTCAAGCACAGAGCGTGCATCTCTCACACCACCACAGCAATGGTTTCTCCTTTCTTTGCTGGTCATGGAGTAAGGTAATAAATTCAGAAGGGCCGAGAGCTGCAGTGGCACTTGTGCCTCTCTGGTCTGCCTGATGGTCTCTGGCCACCGTCCCTCATTGACTGCTTGCCTGTGTGGAGTGTCAAAGGGTGACTGGGGCTCCAGCCCACTGATCTGAAGGGGCAGGGAGCTCTCCTCGCAGCGTTGCGCTGGTGAGGATACGGGGATGTCACGCTGTGGATGAGGTGGCTGGAGGCAGGGATGGGAGCCTCCCGAAGCTGCCTCTCGGAGGTGGACGCCCCGAGGGGTGGCCCAGGAGGGAGCGGAGCTGATGTTTCATCTCTGCAACCACGTTGGTTGTGACGCCGCAAGGTGAGCGGGTTGTGCGGCTCCACTGCGGGAGGGTTTCTGTGTCTCTTTGTTTTGCACTTGAGCCAAATGCCAAAATACCAGGAGAAACTTGCCTCCAGCATTTTTTCGGAGTTAGAGGGGGAGCATTCTAGCTCTTGACATCTTGGCAGGGGTTCTCAAAGCCCATATGTCAGATTCAGAGAAACAGTTCACATTAATTTTAAATGGAAATCTTAGACCTTTGCTAGGCAACTACATCTCTCATTGCAATTCTACCCACAATTTACTCTAAATAGGCTTCACAATAGCGCAGTAAAATCTGAGTGCTTCAGCAAAACAGAATCACATCCTTTTGGGTGAACATCCATCCTCATTCTGTTTGTCTTGTGGCAATTAAAATAAGCGTGAAATGTGCTTGGGCATGCTCCTGGTCTCATGCCCATTTTAAAATATTAACTCCAAGTCTTCATTGCTATTATTTAGTAATAATGTTTATTATTGATAGGGCTGTAGTACCTGGGGGCCAATCTTTCATTATTCAGTATAAGCATACATCAGAAACAGTTCTTCCCTCAAAGTATTACTGATCTAATTGAAGGCTGACATAGGTTAATAGATAGCTTAAAAATTTATATTTCATGTATAAAATAGGCTAGTGCTGTACTTCAGTCCCTCTCGTTTTACATTGCTGTAAGAAAGCAGTAGCTCTCAGTGTCGCGCTGAATGTGTCAGGCTCTTGCTTTTATTTCCCCTCTTGTCATGGTTTCCATTTTGCTTGATAGGAAACCATGTTAGAAAAACTGAAGTGGTGGGAGGGTTTGGGAAGCTGTGCTGGCTGCTGCGCCAGCTCCCCGTCCTCTCCTGCAGCATGTCTGAGGCAGTTGCCAGCCGAGCACCTTAAGATGTGAGAACTTCTTTAGCTTTGGGTGCTGGCTGCTCAGCCGCTTGCTTTCTCCCCAGCCTCTTCCTCCCCGAATCCATGAGGCTGCTATTGCACACAGGCAGTAGCCGACTAATTACGGTGGAAATACGTGTGGTTGTTGAAGTTGTCAAAGCACGTGAAATTGTCCCCTGTAAGATTCAGCCAAACCTGAAGCTGCTGGTTTTCCTTCTGTTGCAGGTATTGGCTTCTGTCATAGGATGGCAGCAGGGCAGCTCAGCGCGTGTGTGGGAGTGAGGTAAAAACATTTTACTAGCAGTTTGCCAAAGGTGCATTCCAGACACATTCTTTTACCAATGAAGTGTTCGCTTTCTGGGTGCAGACCCTTTTCCACCACCTCTCTGCATGAAATGCGTTGCACTGGGCTGCTGCTGTTCCTGTCTCGCGTGCATTTGCGTGCCAGCAAAGCTCCCCTTCTGTAAATGCTTCACCCTCGGGTACGCGCGGCGAGAACCGTTCCTCACCAGGAGAACCAGGAAATTGGCCCTTCCATGGGAAGCAGTCATTCCTTTTAGTTGTTGTGTTTGGCACCTGGGTACTGCAGTGATGGGTGGATTATAAATGCTTAGAAGATAATTAAATTTCATGTTGAAAAGAATAGTTGGATGTAAAACTGTGATAGCAGGAGTAGTGTAAATGTGGAAATCAAAGTTTCCATATGTTCCTTTCTTCCACTATTGCCGCCACAAAACGTAATGGCAGATCAGCATGTCACAACACGAAATCCGGCGTGTCTGTACGCCGTGTAGAGACCAGCAGCTTCCATTCACACAAACCAGGGAGAAAGACGTTTTTTTCTCCCGGCTTCCTCCTGCCTTTGTGTGAGTTTGCACGCTTGCCTGTCTCATCTGGCACACGAAGAGCAAACTCCTTCCTCCCTGCTCTCGGTGTCAGCCTGTTTGGGTGGATGGATCTGGGGAGCAGAGAAGGGGATTTTTGGCCCCACACAACTGGTAGAAAATGGCTTGTGCTTTGTATGAGGTGTGCTTTGAAAGCCAAGTTTGCTCTCATAGTGATGTCTGAAGTGCCAGTGGCCCTGTTGTCGTACGCCCTCCGTCTTTGCACTGAGATGGAGGATAAAAAAGAATATGAAAACAGGGCCAAGGGGGACACATGGAGGAGAACACGCGGAAGCCCAGCAGAAAGGAGGGCAGGGGAGCGCGGTGCCGAGAGCTCCTCAGAGGGACATGTGTAAAAGCAATCAGAAAAAATGCTTTCTTTTTTCAACTCAAGGCATTAACGCTTTTATAAAGTGGAAAGTACTCGTTACTTTAATACATGTGCACTTGCTGCGGACTCAGATAGCCCTGCTAAATTTGGCGATATGGCATGGCTATTCGGAGCAATTTAAATTTTACAGACTCTGTTTGAAATTCTGGGCGTTTTAAAGCATGTGGTAAAATTCCCTTTTGCTTCACTGAGGCCAGATATCACTGCTTTTATCCTTTTGACAGAATTTTAGCATAAAGGTTTGAGACAATTGTGAAGTCATCCACTGAGTTACTTTCCAGCATTTTTGCCTACAACACAGTGTCCTGTAATGTGGTTGTGGCGGTGAACTTCTGCTTAAGGAATGGGGACATTTTGCAAGCCCTTGAGATGCGTTTTTGCAGTTCCATTCTTAGTGCCAGTAATTTTGATCCATATTCATCCTGGTTCCCTAGTGATTTGCAGTGGTCTTGCAAAGGTGTGGCACACTTAGCTGTTTTGAGATGGCATGACAAGAAAGAAGGTCACTTAGCTTCTGTTTCCATTTTCTTATGAAAATAAGAAAAATTTCTACCAAAATCTCCAGCAATAGTTTCTCTCTGCCCTTTGACTGTGCCAAGCAGTGTGGATGGATGCTGTGGTCTTCTAGGGGCTGCGACCAGTCCTCTCTGCAGCGAGGCGAGCTGGTTTAGGGCAGGTTGTCCATTTGTCCCCAGCAAACGCTTGGACGTGGCAGCGAGAGCGCCAGGAGAGGCTGAGTGTCTGCCAGGCTGGCGAGTGAGGGCTGCTCACGATGCGGGCTGGGTGTTGAAATAGATAGGAACGTCAGGTTATCTTTCTCAGCTACCTTGAATCATGAACTGGCATGAAACAAAGCTTACTGGAAAATGCAGATTTTCTGCCATTTGTGAAAATTAACTCCCCTAATTAACTTACACATATAAATGCACTTAGAATGAAGACATTAAGTTGATTATCTAGAAAATTGCTACCTTGGTAGACTCCCTAATGCCACCTCTAAATATGCCAAGAATTAAATTGCTCTTGTGGCATTGTTATGTCACTGCAATTGGATGCTCACTGATGGAAGACACCGCTTCCCTTTTTTGGCTGAATTTAACCTTTAATTTCAGAGAGTGGCAGCAACTGAGCCCAACTCAGCTTGCTCTAACCTTTCAGAGAAAGACTCTCCCTTTGAAAATCTCTTTCCATGCTGCAATTTTTTTGAAATTAAAAAACCGCAACAACTTAATACTGCCTGGTATTTTAGATGTTTTGGAGATTGGATTTAGATTCTTGTCAAACACAGGCATGTTTGAGGTTATGGCTTGGAGCAGCTCAAATGAGACATTTGACCAAGAGGATGAAAACATGCTGAAGACATTTCAGGAGCGAAGCTCTGGCGGTCGCTGCAGCCTGAGGACCAGCTGCATCCCTCAATGTACATTCTTTGCTGGTGCCCTCAGATTAAAATGGAAATATTTTCAAAAAATGCATGGACCGTCTGAGCCAACAAGGCCCAGGGCCGAGCAGCTGGGAATACCGCCTGCCACAAGCAGGAACGTGCTGTTTCTTGCCTGGAAGGTGCTCACAGGCAGCAGTGCAGGGCTGAGGGTGTAGAGGCCGCTTCTTAGGATCAGCACAGAGCAAGGGCCAAATGTCTGCTCCCAGCAATTAAGAAGTTACAACCATACTTTGGCTTCATCATGAAAATACTCCTTTTTAGAGCAGTGACAGCAGAGAAATGATGGTAGTGACAGTTCCAAACCCATTCATAGACTTTCCTTGGTTTCAGATGCTTCTGACGGTTCATTCTGCATCTTGGGGGGAAGGCATATGTGTGTGTGCTGCCGACAGTGAAACAGAACCCAGTCCTGATGGCACGGCACCGCTCTGCGTAATTCAAGGACTGATGCTTGCTTCCAGTGCTTTGTCCACGCACGATTTCTGTAGCTGCATTCTTGTCTCTGAAGAAAGAAAATTTATGCTCTATCTTTAGAATGAAAAAAGAGCCTTGTTCAAATGTTTTGAAGTGGTGTGCCATGTGAGATCATGTCAGCTGCAACACACTGGGATGTCGAGGACCCTGAGACTGAGAAATCTCAGAAATACGTGACTTAGAGTAGCCAGCTTTTCAATTTTGCTTCACAGTGAAGAAGCTATGTGACACTGCCTGAAACAATGGCCTTGAAAACCAAACACCCCCCACCCCCTGAGATTTTCATGATTTTCAGTTTGGAATAAAATGATTTCAGGGTGCAGAATGTGCTCATATGCTGTCAGCTTCAGATGGTACAACCAAATATATGTATTTTATGCAAATAGAGCTTTGTGAGTAGAAAAGCTTTATGCCCTGCATCATGGACCAAAGGAAAAGCAGCAAAAAATTTACTCTCAAATCTCCTGGTCACACTTTGCACATGATACTGTGGCTAAAAGGCCAGAGCTCAACAGAACTAAATTAAACAGAAAGCCAAACTTAGGCTTTAATTTACACAAGCTTGATTTGTGATTATTGGAAAAGTGGGGGGAGAGAGAGGGCTATAGGACAGGTCCAGTTCTGATCCTTTTAAAATGAAGTCTTGATTAACAACACAACTTCTTTTGACTTTAATGAATACAGGGATTGCAAACTGTTTACAGAAAGGCTTTAACTTCATTTAGCTTCCACTAGAGAATGTCTGTCTGTCCCCAGAAAAAATAAAACAATTCCAGACATATCTGATTTCTGAGCCAGAGCTGTCATCATATGATATGTCATCGTGCGGTTCCAGTACAGAATAGATGAGGTCTCTTAATTTATTGGATACTCAAGCCTGTATTAATTGCTGTCTGTTAAGAATTACAGTATTTCAACCCATCCATTAGCAAACTTCAAGATGTTTTATTATTATTATTATTTGGCAATTAGCTGCTGCAATTATCTTGCTAAACACTGTTTAAATGGGTTCACTGTACTCGCAGATTTTCTACTTTTTGCACGTTCAGGAAGCCAAGATGAAGGATCCTTCACAAAACCTCTTCTTGTTTCTGGTGTGTTGGCAGCTGTCCTGTGGTCAGAGGAGGGAAGCTTCCCACCGGTCGCGGTCCTGGCCGTCAGGCTCTGACTGCACCTAGCTGCCGCTTACAAACTCGTGGCACTTGCCGTTTGCTTTTTTTTTTTCCCCATGAAATAGGAACCCAAGCAGTTCCTGTGTGGTTTAGCATTACTGTTGGTGCGAGAAGCCTTTGTGTTCAGCTCGTTAACAGAAGCTCTGCTCTCAAAGAGTTCTGTATAGACAAGACGGACAAAGACAGCATTATCCTCTTGTTCCCCACTTCTTACCGGGAAACAGAAAAGTTAAATGGCAAGGCCAGTTCCACTGGCAAGTTACACCGCGTGTGTGAAGTCTCTGCAGTGAAGTGCCCTTCTCTGGGTTCATTTTCAGATGACCTTAAAGGCAGGCAACAGAAAGAAGTTCCTCTGCCAGCAGTGAGCATCAGTGATCCGCAGCCCCGGGATCTCACCTCTGTTGCTGGTTCTTCATACTCCTCAACAGCTCACGCTGCCTCTGCATCGCCTGCCGCTGCTCATGGCAACAGAGCGTCTCTTCGGACGTGTCTGTACCCTCCGAAGCAGGAGGCACAGTGCTGGCCTGTCAATGAGCCAGAACTTCACGTTTTAACCCTGCTTTTTATAATGCCAGTATGCCAAAAATGGATTCTCGTTGCTTGAGAAGCTCGGTCTTAACAATACTTCAGTGCTTTAATTTTAAGCCCTTGACTTTTGGGGGGGTTTTTTGTCCTTCTGTTGAGTCTGAGACATAATGAGTTGTTATTTGTCTGGCTATCAGAAGACTGGTGAAATACTATCAGTTGCCTGAGGGCTGTGGAGTATTTCATCACAGACAGCTAAGACCCAATGTCACAGTTCTCCAAATGTCAGAAAATTAATTATGGACTCTTGCCAGCCCCTTTACTCTCCTCCCCGTTCTGCTTAATGTCGTGTTTAGAGACTTAATTTAGAAAACTACCTCATCAGATCCAACAGACCAGTAAGAAAAATATTTCTCACTAGACATACAGGGCTCTACCCAGTTCATTGCTTGCTGGGTGTGAAATGGGCTGATACACAGGGAGGAAAATCTCTTCCTGCTTCCAGACCTCAACTTGTGCGTAGTGTCCTTCGGCAGCTTCAGTGAGATCAGACTGTATGTCCTAGGCTCACGAGCCTTTTAAAGTGTATTATGAAATATTCAGTTTGTAATTTGCTAACCTCTTATGGCCGGGCAGAATTCATCAGTAAGCCTGGGTCTGAAGGCTACGTTCTCGAAAGCCATCCCTGATCTTCACCCTGGCCTTGAAAAATGGAGGGGCTCTTGCTGCTTTCCAAAACCTGAGGAAAATGAAGTCTGTGACCACTGTTATATTAATAAGTAGTTTTCCAAGATATTTTACCTGTTTGTTAGTCCACACCCAGAATGAGCAGGAATACCTTGTGAGAGGGGGTGGGAAATTTTTTAACCCCCTTACCTCCTCAGCATGGTAAAGATACACCCGTCCCTAAACACACGGATCTCCCAACTATTTTCTTTTTTTTGTGTGTGTGTTCTCTGTTGGGTGCATTTCTGATTCGGTCTTGTCAATACAGTTCCAAGTGCTGCAGCACATCTGCCTGCTCTCCATATTTTCAGTCCTCCCTGATATTCATTCTTTATCACTAAATATTCTGCTATCAAGACTACACGCACTTGATCTCACTCCAGGATTTAAGAGTGCTGGTACACAGAGTTCCTTTGTATGAGATGAGACACTTAACCTTTCCAAAGAGAAGAGCTGCTTTTAATCATTACTTCTGATTTGCACATACAGAGCATGAAGCCTAAAATCTATAAACATTTCAGGCTTTTTGTGGAGTATCTTTTCCTTCGAGCACTGCATTTACAGGCCATTTGTTTCCATTCAAAGTTTGAAACTGTGATTTTGCTGCAACCCTTCGACAGCTGAACTGCACCAGCAGAAGAGCTCAATCCATCATCAGAGCTGTGAAACATGCTTCAAAATAAATAAATAATGGCAGAGCTGTTCGGTTTGGCTGGGTTGCGTGGAGGGGGGGAGAGCAATTTGTTTAATGGATTTTATTGATTTAAAGATTAAAATACTCAGAGGGTTAGATACAGCAAGACCCTATTTTTTTTCTGGAAAATCACAATCACTTACAGTGTCTTTGTGTAAATTCTAAAATTAAATGGAGCTGAATCTGTGGCACTGTCAGCTGAAAATTGGTAGGTCCTTGAGGGATAGATGGAGCGTAGAGGGATTGTACCTTGGTGAGCAGTTGATGGGCTCTGTTGGGTCTTACTGTCTCCACGTTCCCTGTCATTTGTGCTCTGGGTGGATTTTTAAAATTTGAACACATTGTCAGATTTCCCAGTGCAGGATTAGTGTTTTGGTCATGTATCTTCTCTAAATTCTGATTTTCATCTGTGCTCCAGCCTTTCTGCAGAGCCCCCGGCTCGGGCTCCCCCGGCTGTGGAGGGGAGGTGGCAGCTCGGGCAGGCTCCGCAGCGGGAGCTGCCCCCAGCCCGGCCGTGGCATTCGGCGGGACGTGGGGGAAGAGCTCGGCTTGGAGCAGCAGTGAGGTGGCTTTAGTTTGCCGCAGTGGCTGGTGTATCCTGACACTGCGCTTTGCATTTAAACTGTCTGTTTGTGCAGTGCGAGTGCTTGCGTGTGCCAAGTAGGAGCTGATGGACTTAACAAGTCAGTGCCTAAAAACGAGGTGTAATTCCCTTTCATAGGCACACAGAACCGCTCCCTGAAACAGTTATGGTTCAAAACATCCTCCTAAGGCTTCTGCAGGTTGAGAGCCCTTGTCCCAAACCTGCTGTACTCAGATCATAGAAATTACCTTGCAAACTGGTTTTCCAAGGACCGGATCTCCTTTCAGTGTTTTATTTTTGAGCCTGTGTGTGCCAGGATCTCCCCAATACGAAGGTGAAGATGAGATTGTCTGAAGAACCCAGAACCCCCTTCAGATGCAAGAATAAGATTTAGTTTTTTCGAAGGCGGGAGCGCCCAGCTGGAAACAATCTTTGGAGTTGGTTTGGAAATCTGAGCCCAGCTGCGGGCATGGGGTGTTTTGATGCCGTTGCCTGGGCAGTTGCTTCGTGTTGCAGAGGAGGTGGTGGGAGGACTGAAAATTGCGCTCTACGTGGGTGTCCAAATTTAGCTGTTGCACCTCATATTTGTGGACCAGACCCTTCTGTGCTTCTTTCTTAATTCTGGAAAATGGGATAATTACGCTAGCACTGTGACATTTACAGCTGAAAAGCGGCGCACATGTTTAAAATGTAGGGAAGGGTTATTATGTATCTTATTTACACAGGAGAGGATTCCCAAAAGAGAAGAAATAAACACATGAATACATTGCCCGCTTTCTAATGAGCTGATTTCACTTATTGCATTCTAACTGAATATTAGTAACAAGATGAGATTCAGCCATAAACATGCTCTGCCTACAAAAGTTACGAGTCCGAGGTACCAAAGCAATTGATTGATTTGCTTTTTTCAGAGCTCTTTGCAGCAGTCCTGCCTTCTTACTCCATGAGAGATCACTCAGCCCCTTCCTCTGCCCTGCAGACAGTGTGATCCTGGAAGAGACAATGTAGACAATAAATTAGAGGAAGAGCTGCATCTGTCTTCTTAATGATGTTGTATGCTCTGTGTGGCCATCGCAAGCTCCCACCACCTGTTCCCACCTGCTTTGTTCCATCCTTGCTGTGCCAGCACATCCACCTTCCCAGCCTCAGCGCCAGTCCAGCTTCCAAGGGAGGATAAATCACAGTCACATTTTTTTAAAAGGAGAGGTTTCTTAATATTTCAGTGGACAGGTGGATCCCACCTCTGTTACTCAATAATATCCAAAATATTTTAAAGTAAAGGAGTGCTGGAGGAGCACACCAATGGCACAGATCCATAAGAACTTTATACAGCAGTGCAGTTAAAGGAGTTGTAGAAGCCAGGGAATTTCTGATGATGGGTCACAACTTCCCTAGCTTGTGCTAGGTGTGCCGGAGGGCAGGACAGCATCCCCAGTCGCATCTGGGAAATCCCTAGAGTCTTCATCAGGGAGGGTCTCCAGTAATTGCTTAATTTGAATTCTGGAACAGGGATAATTGACTGATAGCTCTTGAAAACCAGTCTCACTTTATGCACAGACACCATGCAGGCACTGGCAGCGTGGAACCCTTCCCAGTATCTTTTCTACGTGCACCGCTAAGCAGTTGCAGGAGGACTGTTACCAGAAATTGATTCTTCATCATCCCCACGTAAGGTTGTCTCCTCAGCTGACCCTCCCAACCAGCTGGCCGGTAGTGGGCAGAGGGGTAGCAGGGTTCTTCCCTGGACACTGCCCAAGAAAAGCGTGTAGCTGGAAGAGTCCTAAGGAGCCCTCGGGTGTCAGACCAGTTGCTTTCTACTTATTCTTACCCTGTTTTCTGCTGGGATAGTCATGCGTTTTTGTCGTATTGCAACTGTTTGCAAGGTGAGACTGTTTGGCAGCGTGGATGGCAGCTTTATGTTTAAGTCAAGGGCAGCTTTATCACTTTCTCCTATGTTAAGCGGCAAATAAAAAAAAAAAAAAGCAAG
>Ga0181612_156267_pt1 | contig 11643 bp, 7 predicted proteins | sample HoacroProtozoa21_FD_119630 | JGI IMG/M metagenome (GOLD analysis project Ga0181612, IMG submission 119630) | Hoatzin crop microbial communities from Cojedes, Venezuel. Combined Assembly of Gp0051906, Gp0051904, Gp0051908 | reverse complement strand
TCCACGGGAGCTTTAGATTGGCTAGCAGCAAGACTTTCTTCACCAAAAGCGTTGTCAACAATTGCAAGAGGCTGCCCAGGGAAGTGGTTGATTCCCCATCCCTGGAGGTATTTAAAAGCACTGGAGATGTGGTGTAGGACATGGTGTAGTGGTAGACCTGGCAGAATTAGGTTAACGGACTTGATGATCTGAAAGGTCTTTTCCAACCTAAATAATTCTATGATTCCACGATAGTTTTACTACTATCCAAATAATTAATAGCAGGCTATCTGCAGATGGTTTTACATGTTAATATAAAAGGACGTTTTTGTAGACCTTCCATTATCTAGAATGTGGTTGTCAAAATTCTGGAGATTTTACCAAAAAATAAGAACAATTATTTAGGCAACTAATTTGCGATTGAGCTCAGCATGAAGTTAGGAGATTAAACACAACTGGGGGCCTCAGAGACCTGGCTGACTCAAGCTCCACTTGGCTTCCCAAATCTACCATGACAGATTAGGTGAGTGATCTCTGGTTAGCATCCCATGTGTAAAAAAGACAATATTCCTTGCAAAGATTTTTTTTTTTATTTCAGGACTGAAAAAAAAAAGCCTTTTGTGCATACAGAGCTCCTCAGAGGAACTGCACTGCAGCAAGTTCAAGAAGTTACATGAAGTAGAAATATGCCAGATGTGTGTGGAAGACCATACAATTCTGATCATCCTGTTTTCACTCTTTGTTGGTCTGACACCTGGACTAATCACTGTGAAAGTTCACGCTGATGAAATAAATTTCATTATGCTTTGATGTTTCAAGGATAAAGTTGGCAGCCATTGTCGTGTAATACATGAAAATATTCTCAGTTCCAGGCATTGAGTGAGGGCTGTCAAGATGTTATTACTGTCAGCAGCAATGTAAGCTGGTGCAAATGGACTACCAGAATTATTCACATCGCCTCATATTACTGTTCACAGAAACCTGTGAAATAACATTTCTTTCCTTTAGCAGCTGTAAATACATTAAACTCAGTTCTGGCACTATGGCGAACACCGTCTTCTGCTTTCACTGCTCTGAAAGGAAGCAGAGGAAAAAGAAGAGATCACCACATTAAGGTCTAGGAGATACAGTGTGTTATGGAGCTGAAAAACAGACTTGTCAGCCTCACTCTATTAATCATCAAGCAGATGGAAAATCTCAACACTCGAATACAAAAGGTGCTGATCATTACAAGAAGTGTTATTCAGACAACAAAAACTTGCTTGATTTTGCCAGTGTAAGAAGTAAAGGAGTTTTTCCATCATCTATGCACTTCTTTAACGTGAAAATTAAGCAATTCGTCTAAGAGACCTCTGAACTTCTTCCTACACAGGCTTACTAAACATCCAGATGTTATAACCTCAGTGGCTGATATTTGACCTCCTTCTCTTAATGGCTTCCCACTTGATATTTCCCCTGTCGTGTGTACCATCTGGTTGCAATGAAAACATTCCAGGGGTTCGCATGCCTTCTCAGCCCAGAAATCTTATGTAAAAAGCTGCATATGCAGCTCTATAAATCTGTTAGATTTTGACCAGTTCGGCAATACCTTCCCCTGCATGATTTTGTTCACTGAGTTTGCTGAGGCTGAAACTAGTACCAGGTAGGAAATCTATTTCATCCATGTTGTAGCAGTCTGCTGTGGTATAATGGATGAGGAAGACCCTGAGACAATACAATTCTGTGGTTATCCTCCACCCCTCCATGTTGCTGTATCTGTGTGCAACATCTGATGACCTTCAGATTGGGTTCTGTCTCTTCAAGACTTTTCACGGGCATTATGGAGGTTAAACATCAGAGCTACTCCTTGTAAAACCTTGATAAGTAAATGTTCATAGTGAATGCACAAAGGCACAATTCCAGCCCTCAGTGAAACATCTCATGTGTGTCAAACCATCGAAATAGTGTAAAAAATAACACGTATTTGTAGCACCAGAGTACTTTTATCCAAAAGCTATTAGACGTGTTTTTCTTCACATCAACTCCCCACAGTTTTCAGACACTGGCTTTTATCCCAAGGCATTACCAAAAGCTGTTTCACTATAAGCACTGGCACTGTTCTATGCTTGTGCACATTTGCTTTTTTGAAAGACAGTGTTTCGCTACGTGTCACATACAATGTATCATATAAACATGGCCCAGAAGATGTATTGCTGGGGCTTACTCATGAAAATGTCCCACTCTCAGTCCTTCCACGTCGTGAGAGAGCCCCGTCTAACAAAACCTTTGGGAACAGCAGCTCTCCACTTCTGAAAGTGGTGCTGGGATCAGCTGTAGCTATGGGTACATGGATCAGTTGGCCACAGGATCCACAGGTCTGGTTTTGACCCTGCGTTTTTTTCTCCATAACCCCCAGACTGATACAGTTGTTAGAGGAGGCCTGAATGGTACCTGAAAGGAGCTCAAGCACACTGAACATATCCCATGTGGTGGTAATGCTTGATGACAGCCTCTGAAGTTGCCTAAGGACCTGATTTGAAGGTAGTTCAGGCCCCTTTTGGCACAGGTAACTTATTTTGCATGTGCTCTGAGACATGAACCAACCCAAACTAAACTCCATATCTCCTTTATACTCTTTTTATTGTGAGGTCAAACGCTGCAACCTAAGACGTGGGATAAATGGTTTCCTGGTTATGTCGCAATGGGGAGGAGGGAGACTCACCCAGACACTAACACAGAAACTTTTTATTGCCGCCATTCTTTGGTAAGAATTAGATGTTTGCTTTCTGGCAATTGCTTTCAAGTGGTATCATACAGCTCCATCTTCCCACAGCACAACTGCACAGCATTTCCAGGCAGGCGTGAAAAAGAGCTGTGAAGCTGCAGATTCTTTGAAGTGGTGTGGGTTCATTTTTAAAATAGCTTTGAGCCCTCATCCATATTTCCCAGTGTTGTTTTACCAGGTTAGTGATTTCCAGCTCGCGGGGCTGGACTGTACTTTAGCAGGCAGTCTAACCCATCTCTGCTGCCCCACAGCTGGGTCAGCTCTATCTGCATCATTCCCGATCAGTGTTCAACCAGTCTGCTCCTAGCAGCCTCCAAAACTGCAGACCTCACTGCCTTCTCTGATCATTTATGTCATGTTTTGCTTCCCATGCTCCTAGGAGTGTCCTAGCTGATGTCTAGCCCACACTCCTTTGTCTTACCCTATGGGTATCGAAAAATGATTGTTTGTTTCACCACTGCAGCAGTCTTTTGTGATTTAGAAACCTGTGATGTCCCTGCTTAGCCATCCCTCCTTTAGGAGAAACACTAGTAAATTTAATCTTTCTTCAAAGACTGCATTTTCTGGGCTTCTGCTCTTTGTCATTACTCTTCTCTGGACTCTTTCCAAGTAGTTGTGTCCTTCTTAGTGCTCAGTCCCCCCCAGCTAGAGACAGAGCACCAGCCGCGGCAGTGCTGTAACACAACGGTTGGGTTTTTCCATCCATGTGTCTTGTAGGTCATCCTTTTGTTTATACAGCCTGGTTTTTGCTTTTCTTGTAGCTCTGTGACTTTGTTGACTCACATTCATCTTGTAGACTCTTTCCTACTGACGTGCTGCCTAGCCAGTTGTTACTCCTCAGTCTGCACACCCCACACTTGTCCCTGCTGAAAAGTGTTTTGTTTCATTTTGTTTCCATAATATATTTCCAACTTGGCAAGATTTCTTTGAGTTCTAACCTTGCCCTCCTTCCCAGCTTGGTGTCATTTGCAAATTTCATACAATATTCTATCATCAGGCCTCTCATGAAAATGTTGCATAGTATCAGACTTGGATTAAGCCCCTGCATAATCCTACTCACTGCATCCCTCTGACTTCACAGATGATGTGGTTTTCTCGAATCTTTGTCCCCACCTGGAATATTCATTTCATCTTGACCGTGCTTCCCTAGCTTATTTATGAGTGTTATATGAAAGATATATGACACCTACTGCTTTTGCTTTGCCCACAAAGTCTATGACAGGAGGAAATTAAATCAGCTTGACCGACAGCTAAGAGCAGAGAAAGGTAACTCATAGCGGTGGCAAACAGTAACCAGTTAGACCTTCTGTAGAAGGACTATCTGGACCTGTATTTCAGATTGGAAATAAATTGAAATCCCAACAGTGTACCCAGTACAGTAAGCAATGCATCACTGATTTTTAGCTCAGCGGCTGCAGAACACGACCCTTAGTGGAAAGTCAGTCAGACATAAGGAAGTTTTGTTGAACAGTCACAGAAATACAGGAAGGTTATTGCAGCACATCTTAAAATGGGCCAGGGCTGCCAGTGAGAGATGTGCAGGTAAGTGCTCTGTCAGTCACACCTGTAACATTTGTGGAATTTATATGTGTGCATGAGCCAAAATGAAACCACCTGATGTGTCTTAGATGCTGGTAGCTGTTGTGGCACAAACAGGTCATGAATCCCCAAACCCCAAAATCCAAGACTTCTTTACCCAATAGTAGATAAGGGCAACACAACTATCTTGAAAGGTTTTATTGTTTGGATTTTTTAAAAAAAACTAAGAACCCAGAAACATGACACTTATCTTCAAACATTTGGATATAACTGATGCTTAATTGGGCAAGGAAAATGTTCCCGGGGCTTCATTAACCACAAGTCAAATTAAAAAACAGAGAGGCTGCGTTCCTTGTTTCGATGAAGTACTCTGCATTTGAAGCTATGAGTGTTTCCTCACTCACCCATGTTACAGGAGTCCACTATAACACGTCTCCAGAATACAGAAAAATGAATTTATTTTGCCCTATATGAATAAGCAGCTTTCTTAAACTCACCTTTCCTGCAGATCAAAGGAGCACTAGCATTTCTTGGAGCACCAAGGCCAGATCCTTCTACTACCACACTTCCCTTTCACAAGCACAGTTGCTCCATCTTGAAAACAATCATGTTGTTTTGCCTCCTGCTGCTCCTATGAACAGTTAGACACCTTCTACTTTCCAGCTTGAATTTATTCATGACTACTTTATATTCCTTTGCTGTATTTTACCACAAAAGCACTAGCTCAGTTGTGGAGGCCCATATTGCTTGCATCTGTCTGTATGTGCCTCTCTTCTGCTTCCACTTTGGCCCTACCAGGAACTGATGTACAGTGAAGTAAACCAAATGGGGAAAGCCACAAGGGTTGTGCTGGGATCTTGCAAGTACTGGACATAACATTAACTGAGCAATGTCTGAGTCAGTGAAGCAAAGCATTCACCCTAGCACTCATTATCTTTCCCATCAGTGTCAGCCACTTAAGCTGTCTCCCAGAAATTCATCCAGCTTGGTTAAAATTTCTGGGAAGGGAAGATTTCCTCCGCTGCCTGTCCAAGTCCACAGCTCTGAGAGTGGAAAACATAGGACAAGTCACTTTTAGCAGATGGATAATAGAAGTTGTGCTTACTTCTGGTTCTGTGAAATCTTTTCTTCTCCCACACAGGATTCACATGTGGTACGCTACTATCATGACCGTGGTGTGTTAGCACCCTACTATGCCTTTCTCACATTAAGTACAACTCCTTAGGTCAATAGGGAAAATTCATAGGTCTCCGCTAGCCCTCCACAAGATAGCTTTCCCCAGAGCAGTGAACAGCAACGATGATATGAGACCAGGGGAAGGCATGACCTAAAGCTAGGGGAAGTCTCTGAATGTTTGTGCTCTAATGCTGCCCAAGCGTTCAGTTGTATGGCACCTTCTGGCTTGGTTCCTCAGGCCAAACTAATCTGGCAGGGGCACCTGGTGTGGGACCTCAGTGTAGCCTTCCAAGGTGCTGGAGGAAATTATCAAGAAGAGGTGATCACCGTGGAGGCTTTCAAGACCCTAGTAGATATAGCCTTGTGCAACAGTGTCTGAATTCAGCTCTCTTCAGCTTTGTGGACCATAGACCTCCTGAGCTGCCTTCCTGCCTGAGGGTCTCTGTGAGTCCACGCACACAGAAAACACAGATGGGTGATCTAACCCATGAGCAGCTCACTGGCGGACATCCTTCACATGTATAAATTGCTAAGTGCCAGCCACTAACAAGCCCTGCAACTGGAGCTGAGGATGAAGGAAGGTAAATAATTCAACACCGGAAATACAGAGAAGCAAGATGAAACAGCCATGGTTACTACAAAGTAGGTACCAGGCATTGGAAAATTTAATCACGCTGAAGAGCTGTGTGAAATAAGTTAGCCTCTGCCTTCAGTTATAGAAAATATGCCTTCAGAGCCTCCCACTGAGATTCTGGCAGGCATTGCTCCTGGACATCATCTATTGGAAAATGATTGATTCCTCTTTGACACAGCATCAGAGCATCTATGGAATTAAAATTGCCTTATGTTTGGCAAGCCCTTTGAATTATTAAGAAATGGAAACATCAGAACACAAGTGTTCAGTCCTCAATTTTATGACTACATTGCCCAAGTGACAGATCCATGCAAGATTACAGACCTGTTAACGCTGGCTATTTTTAAGCTTAGAAAAGCATTTTTTTTGCTCGCAGTACTGTAGTTCTCTGCCAAATTACCCAACAGAATGTTTCTAGATTCCAGGACTTCTCCAAAAATTTGTTTGCATTCATAATGTTGCAGGCAGGAATGTTCAAATATTACCAAATATCACAGAGAAACAAGTAAAACCAGTGTTGCCATTGCTGACCTCACATGCTACACGGTCAGTTCTGAAGCTGATCATTTGTTTAACCATTTTGACACAGCAGCATTTAAAATAAATTACTCCAGAATTATTCCTTTATTGTATTCAGTCTTGCAGTCAGAAAGCCTAGCAGGGTGCATGTATAGAGCTCTTGCTTAAACACGCAGCATGCTAGTAAAGAACAATGCACATCACTAAAACATAGTGCATTTACAACACTCCTTCTCTTTGTTCCAAAATTCTCGTGCTAGTGCCTTGTCCAAGCAAAATGGGTGATCTCTTGGTCTGTATTGATTTCATACAATTCTCCTGGATAAATTCACGAGGCATAAATATTTAATGAGACTACACTCTTTCTCTCAAACAAAATGCAAATAAAAAACAAAAAAGATCCAGAAAATGTGTTCTCTTCCCAAATTAAACATCACACCATTACATGTTTTTGCTGTCTCCAGTAAAGGCTATAGACTATAACAGTGTGGAGCTTTTAAGCCTCTCACATTCCTGCAAATGCATGAAGATCACATATTCATTTCTGACTGCAAGAAGTTACCTCAATTTTTTGTATAAGGGGTGTTGAAATATTTGGTTCAAAGTTCTTGTTTAGACAGAAAAGATCTTTTTATTTCCATTCTCTCTCAGTCTTCATTTGACAGGTCTCAGTTCCTGCCCTTCCTCTTCGAGATGCCATTTGCATCCCTCCTTCCTAGCTCAGTCCTAGCTCAGAAAACTGCTCAGTTGCTCCAAGTTGTCATGCTAGAGCATCATGCAGGGGGTGAGGAGTTTCTTTTGAGGAGGATCTGGGAGTACATGGTTGCACAGACTGAAGGATATTTTCCATTTTGAGATATTGGCCAAGGAGACCCAATATTCGCAGCCTTTTCCCGGATATCCAGTCTGGTCATGCCTCTCAAAGCACCTCAAGGCTGCAACTAGGTCAGACACATCAGCTGCTCTTCATCGTGCTGGTGGAGAAAGGACTGATGATGAAACCCAGCAGCAGGCCAAGGGTACAAGCGGTGGCATTGTAGATCTTTTGCAAGCCTTGCTGAAGCTTTTTTGAGTATGTGGTTCTGGAAAAACCTGAGCACCTTGGAAAGGTGTTGTCCTGTGAAAAGCAGTGGTTTTGTTATGGTTTCCTTCACCAGCTCTCAGTCCTTAAACACGCTTCGCTGTCAGTCTGTTGCAAGCTGGGCTTCCTCAACTACTCCTCCACTGAAAACCTGCCAGCAGTGTTTCCCGATTTCCCTTACTCTGGCCAAACACTGCATTGCCCCAGTCTTGACTTCTCCAAGTTGTTCACTCCACCAGTCACTGCTGGATTTTACCCCAGGCCTTTTCCAGTCTAAGACCCAAGCTCTCCTCCTGGGCCAGCACTTGAAGACTGTTCAAAATGCCTTGTATTCCTGAACTGTTTCCCACAAGCCACATGCTGGCTTCATCAGATGCTGGAGAGCACAGAGCTGTCTCGCAGTAAGTTCTGACACCTCAGCCTCACAGGGTCATCATCACTGCCCACAGCAAAAGACTATGAAGTTACTCAAGCAAGGAGGGTAAGTCTTGGGATGATTTGGCTCTTCTACAGCTGTGTGTTTAGCTCAGTTGGCTTCTCTGACATGTATGTGCTATGGTGGCTGAGCAAACTTCTGGTGCTAAGAGCAACACACCTTTCCAGAGCTTTATTTAGAAAGACACTTGTTGACCCTGGTTGTCTCTTCTCTGGGTACAGTGGCCAGCTCTGATCAACAGCAAGCCAACAGTAACAGGCTCTTCGCCCAATTGCACTTGCTGTGTGGCTGCTGCCGTTGCATCCTGTCTTTTCACTACAACTGGGTTCATATTTTAAAAACCTTACTTACCATTCTTCAGGCATTAATTATACAATCAAATTAATCTCTGGTACCACTTATTTATTTATTAAAAACATGTCTACAAATTTTAGAAGTGCATTTGGAGGAGGAGCACATTTTCCCACTAGGGAAAATCTCATGAGGGTTTCCTTATATACCCAAAGCAGCTTCAGAAGCTTTTAGAGAACTTTACTTATAAGGTAGAAAACTCATCCATGACTTGGCAGGACACATATTTCAAGACAGTGTTTAAAGGGAGATGATAGTGTTGCTTCACATTTGTTGTTGGCAGCTTGAGAACGAAGAAAAGTTTCAGTCATAAATAACTTCCAGGCTTCATGTTCTAGCAGAAATATTGCCACTTCTTCAAGTAAAACCAGATTCAACATTGTATCTTATCATTTATTCAGACAGTCTAATTTATAAGGACTGCTGTGCTTGATGCTAGTCATTCTGATTGCATCCTTGTACTTTTTCATGTGTTGCTAACATTATCTCACTCTACGGCAATAAAATCTTGGAGTGTAACACTTTTATTAGGCTTTCCCTCATTTATTAGGTAAAAGCTGATTATAACTAGTCACTCAAAGTCACACTCTCTATCATGAAGAGTACTTAATAGAAATTTTTTTAAATAAATTAGCTATTGGCTTTGACAATACAGCATATGACCTTCCCTTTCTATGTATCCACCCTATGTGTCCTTCCTCATCTATGTACCAGTTAAATGAGAAATATACAAATAGAAACAAAATTAATACCACTTTGTCATCATCCTTCTTTTCTTGGGTAAAAAATTCCAGGGATAATACAGTGTCTTGGAAGGACTAAGTGGGTTCATCCTGCCTCAGTAGGAGATTTTACATACAGTACAAGTTGCCAGACAGTACAGATTGCCAGACTGAATCGATTTATGGAAATCTTATTTTTTCCCACTACTTCTTCCAAGAAGGTGGAGTAGCCCTCTGTATACAAGGAGCACTTCAACCCAGCTGTGTTCCCAGTAGTCTGGGCCTCATTCTTGTCATGTGCTGCTGGAGAAGAAATGATCATGTACTTAGTTTGTCTGGGAAGGCAGAGACTAATAAGCACAGGACCTGGAAGAGATGGGGTATTTTGGAATTTCTAGAAAAGGATGGTGGTTTGATTTGCATAGTTTTGCTGCTGACTGAAGGCACGAAATTCGGACAGCATCTGTTTTATTGCATCACCATTACTGGACATCACGTGATATGATAAGACTGACCCACCCTGGCATGACTAATCGAGTGGGATGATTGAAAAGGTTTTTTCTTTTTTACAACCCTCAATTAGAGAAACCACATTTTCCAGGGAAAAACAGTAACTTTTAAGCGTGTGTGAATGTGTATTTGTTATGCTTTTTGTTTTTAGTTTTTTTTGTTTTTAACAAAGAAGGCTCTCCTGCCCACTAAAGAATTTGGTCAGAGAGGCTTTTTGTTTTTAAACCTGCAGTGAATCAACGTGAATCATCTAATTTTAACCAGCATTTTTATAGTTTGAAGCAAAAAGTGAGACTTACTCCCTAGGTAAGGCAAAAATGGATTTCCTGGCTCATGCAGCGTGTCGCCCCATTTGTTGTGAGATATACAACCGCGTTACTTTCCTGCTTTCAGCTATGCCTGTTGGAATTGCAGCTACACCATTTCCCAAGAATATGCTTGGTGTGTCAGCTAACCTTTAAATATTAAAAATGGAGAGTGGCTTTGCAAACTTATGCCAAAATGGAAAGGTGTAAGGAAACCGCAGTCTGGAACACAAGAACTTGACGTTCCTCACGCTGAGGCCCCTCTGCATCTTTCAGCACTGGGGCCATGGGTGGTTTCTAGAAATAATACTGTATTTGTAGCTGTGCACTGCTAGAAAATGGTTTTCAGACCTACCTGTTTATGATAAAGCCCCAAGAAATAAGCAACTGTCTTTTTCTCTTCTCCTGCTGAAACTGGCATGCTTAATCCGTCAGTGAGGGCTCTGTCACATTTTGCCCCTCTGTCCCCTTGCAGGATAGATGTTCTACTGGCCTTAAGTAGAACATGTAGCAGATTGAGCTTGGGACACCCACCACTCATTCAAGATGTTCAGCTGCGTTTAGATCTCTTCAGTAGTTTTTTAAGAGTTTTAGAGTAAACGGCACCATGCACCAGAGTTGAGGTGGGGGTCATCCATCACCTGTGTAAATTTATTATGGAGCAGATTGAAAAGGTATCCTACTAGCCACCACAGTGTAATAATAACTAACCTTCTAATCTGGTTGTGTAGGTGAAGTAGAGCCTTCAGCAGAGCAGGCAAACAGTTGCTGACTCAAGTCTTGGACTGCTGAGTTTGGGGGAGATTACTGTCTATCAGGCAGCCTACAGAAAACTCCCAATTTTCCAGAAAGACTGAGCAGTCAGACATCAGATGTGGCCACATCCATGGTGTCTGGCCATATCCATAAATAAGTGTTGGGCTTTACAAACTACCTTCATATGAGGCACGTACGGTTGGGATTTCTTTGTGTGTGTGTGTCCTCTTCAACAAAAGTTTGAACGTACCCAGAACTGGGGGGTGGGGGAGAGGAGGTCCTTCATTCGCAGCATCTATCCACTATCACTGCAATAACACATCTCCATAATAGTTATCTGCTTCTTGTAGGAGCTTCAAGACTTTTACTGCATGTTTTGGAAAACGGAGTTTTTAGCAGTAGCATGGTGCTGGGCTCTGTGCTACCAACCTGCTCAGCCTTGCTCAGCTTGAACCTGCTTGAAAGCTGCCTGGCAGACAAGGACCTGGGGGTGTTGGCTGACAGCTGGCTGAACATGAGCCAGCAGTGTGCCCAGGTGCCCAAGAAGGCCAACGCCATCCTGGCTTGTATCAGGAATAGTGTGGCCAGCAGGAGCAGGGAAGTGATCGTCCCCCTCTACTCGGCACTGGTGAGGCCACGCCTTGAATACTGTGTTCAGTTTTGGGACCCTCAGTACCAGAAGGACATTGAGATATTGGAGCATGTCCACAGAAGAGCAACGAAGCTGGTGAGGGCTCTAGAGCACAAGTCTTATGAGGAGCAGCTGAGGGAACTGGGATTGTTTAGCCTAAAGAAAAGGAGGCTGAGGGGAGACCTTCTCACTCTTTACAGCTACCTGAAAGGAGGGTGGAGCCAGGTGGCTGTCGGTCTC
>Ga0181612_172362_pt1 | contig 11644 bp, 10 predicted proteins | sample HoacroProtozoa21_FD_119630 | JGI IMG/M metagenome (GOLD analysis project Ga0181612, IMG submission 119630) | Hoatzin crop microbial communities from Cojedes, Venezuel. Combined Assembly of Gp0051906, Gp0051904, Gp0051908 | reverse complement strand
TCAAGATCTTTTCAAACTGGCAAAATAAATGTTCTTAGTACAGTGATGCCACGGAATCATCATATTGTTTATACCCTGCTTTTGCTCATATGCTGAACACTACTCCTTTGCTTAAATGCTGATGTCATCCTGTATTGCTTAATGTTACCTTTATTTACATGAGTTTCTCTGACTTGACACAACCTGATTGTCTCTTTCACTGTATTGCTACTTCAGCATTTCAAAGATGCTGGATTGCAGGTACTTCAAAGCACAGCAGCTGTGATGCAAACATGCTTTAAAAAAGGCAAGATTTCTCTATTTCTAAATAGCAGAAAGAAGCATTCAGGCCAAGAAAATAGAGCATTTTGTTCTTTTTTTATCTGTTGGGGGAAAAGATAGAATTGTATAAGAGCAACAGCATTATATGTCTCAATTCTTTGCTTTTTTTCAGACCCCAGACATTTTTCATGTCGTGTAAGTCCTTTGTAATATTTTAAATACACAAAACAATATTTTGTGCCAGTATAGTATCCGTAGTATTCTTGTTAACAGAATTAACTCTGTGAAATGTGATTTTCATATATCTTGTCAGGGGGATTCACTCAGTTGCTCAGCTCTAAGTGGAATGGCTAAGTCGCTGGCGGCTCTAAGTGTCTGACACTGACATTTTCTTCCTGTGCTCCATCCTGACATTGCTCCTTATTTGAGGATTATTTCTCCAGGTCCCTCCTCTTGTAACTCCTTTTTTTCCCTTTCTTGTACAAACCTTTCATTTTGTCTTCTAATTTCAGAGTGGTACTTCCACGCCTGTTTGTTCTTGCCATTTCTGCCTCTCCCTAGCCACTACACCTATTCCCACAATTACTTCCTAAACCCATTTCTTCTCCTGCTTCTCCCTCATTTCACATCATCTGTTCTTTTGTAGCCAACAGCTTCATTCCCTGCACAAGATGGATTCATTCTTCAAGTATGGTCCATCTTCAGTACTGAGCCAGGGGGCTTTCCTTACAGAAAAAAATATGCAACTTGCAATTAAAGATTTTATTATGGGGGAGATGCATAGAAGTATTTGAGTAGGTTGTCCAAACAGTATTGATTCGTGCCTTATCAATTCTTTATGCTTGACTTTGCAGATAAATACTATGAATTCTTACTGTAATTTACTAAAGTTTGGGATCCAGAAAGAAAATTTCAGCCTAAGCTCTGAAAGCAACAGAAACCTGGATCTTAAAATTCAGAGTGTTTGGAAACCTTAATTAAAAGCACCACAACCAGTCCTGTATCTAAAAATCCAGTAGAAATCATGGGGCAATCTAGTTTGTAATTAAAACTAATTTAGGAACAAATAGGAAGAGTGAAAGGAGTTAATTCACAAGAACAAATTCTGAAAGAATGAGAAGAACTTTTGAAGTCAATTATGGAAAAGGCAGTGTGAGAAAATTAAAACTATTCAGCAAGAAATTATCAAAACCCTGCTCTTCGGGAACAGTTACAGATGAAGTGGAAGTAATTTTTGAACACACACAGCAAAATCAATGTGTGATGAAAAGCTGAGAAAGTGTGAATCTATAACAGAAATTAGAGAATGTAATAAAGGGCACAGGCATAAGCAACAATAAGAAAATCGCTAGCTTCAGAATGGGCAAGGGAACAGTGTGTCTTTAAGGCAAAAACATACTGAAATGATAGGATAGACTATAGAAATGAATTCTTTCATTTACCTTTGGTTTTCACATGAAAGAAAACAAGACTTATGTCGGAAATCTAGAGTATACTGTTTCCAAGGGAAGAGAATGATGTGCTTAAAAAGAAAGAGCAGGGAAAATTGGATTGGTATGTGTATTGCAGAATAACGAACAAAATAACAGTTAAGAAATCCTCAGCATCAAAGCCCCCAAAATTCAAGAGAAAGTAAATATAATGATGAAGCAGGAGTGTCTAACAAAGGGTATACAGGCACAGAAGATCATTGTAAATAATTGTCTAATGGTGATAGTTAAAACATAAACTGGTAACAGATTTACCTAAAGATAAAAATAATTAAATGGATAATTCACTGAAATTAAAGAACAATTCATGGAAAAATCTGAGAAGCTGTAGACATTACTAAAGCATACTTTCAGTATTTTGATTTATGTGTCAGAAGCATCTAATCTGACTAGAGATACTTATGGTGTTTCGAAGATGGAAAAAATAAATAATAAGTAATAACCTTCATCTCTGAAACCCCTGTCATAAAACATCTGAGCATCCCTCATTTTATGCATTTGAATATTATTTTTGTGCTTATAGGCGTACATCTTACAAAGCTCACAACTGTTTTCAGGGCTGGGCCCAATTTTACACCCTATAAATTGCATGCATATAGTATAGCCATTTGTGTATGTGATAGTTGCTTTTCAGAATAGCGATGTATTGACGCCTGAAAATAGGAGGATAATAACTACCACACGCACAAAATTTCATTTATCACTTTAAGTCCACTTATAAGCCAGCTGTTTGAGGGAATTTAACATCATATTCCTGTTTCTCGTGGTCGACTCCTTATCTTTTAACTTTAATACAATTCTGGTTCTGGCTTTCTTTCTAGGGATGTGATGAATGTGAAAATTTTATTAGAAGTATGCACGTATTTCTTAACAAGCATCAAACCAAGGTGATTTTTGTGAGGTTACAGGAGCAAAATGCTGATCGCTGCAGACAGCATTGCTCTCTAACTGAGAGCAAGAAATGCTGAGGTCTTTTGCTGTTTCAGGTTATTTTCTGAGGAGGACAGAGAGAGTGCAGACCTCTTGTGGACATCCTGGCCCTAAAAAAGCAGGCAGTTCTTAACGACCTGTGTCCTGAGGTAGAGAAACAGAAGCAGGGTCGGCAGGGAAGGACATTAGGCTTGCCTATGTGAGGGCACAAGAGCAGCAGTGGATCCAGCTATATATCGAGGTAAAAAAACAGAGACTACACAAGCACACATAGTAGTGGACCTTCATGCTGGTGTAGCCCTTTCTATTCAATTAGTGTGTTCTCTACAGCTAGATAGATGATATTTTGTCCAGAGGAAGGTTTCTTGCTGTTGCTGTATTTCCCTAATGTCCCAGATGCCAAGGTGAAGTCTCTCAGATATTGCCAAACCAGTGTCCTTTCCTCCACATGAAAATTGTTTCGGTAATAGGAAAGGTGTACTTGAGAGCCAAAATATGGGATTTTTCCTCCAATAAGCATCTAAATGTTGGCAAAAAAAGCCCTCAAGATAAATGAACAAAATCTCAGTATTACACTCATTCCTGGAGTTTTCTCTGTGTTCACTTCTCTGTGCATTTTCTAGGTGGTAGAGGCAACGCTGGCTAAAATGTAAGCATGTTTGCCAGCTTTGATGTTTAACAGGAGCTAAATCTCTGCCTGAATTAGAGTTTAAATCCCCAAGCACCATAAAGGCTTAACAGCAAGTGCCCACAGCTGTACGCACTAAATCTGACTTTCCTGCAAAAAATATGCCCAAGTGCTAGTATGCATAGATTTAAATACTAAGACACTGGTACGTGCATGTGAACTACTGCAGACTGAAAGTTCTGTTCACCTACTTGTACAGTACTGTCTGCCTGCTTCTACAATGTTAAAATTTAGATTTTTTTTCATATGAGAGAATGTGATGTATTTAACTGTTTGGCTAAATTTTGATAACAAAACTAGAAGACCTGTTTTGTCATCAGAAACCCCAAGATGGCAATACAGCCTTGCTTTTCTTTGTTGCTTATTTCCATTATTATTATTATTATAATCACAATTATTATATTGCAGTACACGGAACAGATTTGTGATTTTCTCCTTTGCTGACATCTAAAAGCCTTGCTGATTGCTGAGGATTATTTATACAAAAATTGAAAGCTCCAACTACTTTGACATTAAGTGAATGGATGAATGCTGTGCATAACCTGGAGGTATTAAAAGATTCCATTTAATAATGTTAACCAAATAGACATCCCTGCTCAAGTCTGGCTTCCTTTTATAGATGCACATGACTTAACAACCCTGTTAAAAAAAAAAAAAATCTATTCTTCCATGTTATTTTCAGTTTAGCATGTAACATAAATCAACATATACTATAGTTTCAGGCAGCAGCCTGTATTGATTATCTACTTACTAATCACTTTTTAATTAATTCACACCAGGACCCTTACACTTTTCAGTGTTCAGATAGTTTTGACAGAGCCAAGGTAATCAGTTCTAATGCGGTTAACTTTTGTTGCAGAGAACATGGCGAGCAATTGATAGCAAGCATCATTCCCCTTGATCCTTGATGAGAGATACTGCAGATTTATCAAATGTGATACTGCCCATGACTGCTGTGTAGGACTTTATAAAGTCATAGATTTCATAGCAAAGAAAAAACACAAAGGAAAAAAGCTGTTGATCTCAAGCACGTTAGCTGGTATGTGCTGTGCCAATGAGACATGTATGCACAGGGCTATATGGTGATGAAAGATTAGGTGCTTCCAGGAAAGTCACCCACGCTCCTGCCCCAGCCTTGTTAAGTATTAGGCTTAACCACAGAAAGCTCGGGTGAAGCTGGGTGGGAGCACAGCCTTCCACTCAAGCAGATTTTCTGAGTTCACTTTAGCCAGACTTGCACTGAAAGAAATTTAATTCCAATAACAGGTAATAGCAATGAAAAATTATTATAGAGTAATGTGTCAGGAAAGACGTTGGCAACATTAATGAAGACCAATGCTGTCAAGACAACCAAAGAAATAAGATCTGCTTAATACTCAGACAACATTCTATAGATCATATTAGAGCCCTCCAGGGTCTTTATAATGTTAGAAGAAAAATAACATATAGGCAGGGGAAATCTATGATATTCTGTCAAAGTTTTCTTTGTATGCATAGAGGTGTATACATGCACACATACATACACAGTATTTTTATTTATATGAGTATGAATGTATGTAGCATGCAGAGACAGACTGAGAAAGTCTTTCTGAATATACTGCATTAGAATAACTGAACACAGCACAAAGACCAGTTATGCAAACTAGGCCAGATTGTCATCATAACATTTTGCAGTCCTCTGAGGACAGGGAAGGCAATGCCCGTCATGCCAGCTGCTAGATCCAAGACTCCGTAATTTCTGATTTAACCACTGGTTGAAGTCACAGGTAAGAAAATGGATCACAAAATTAATTTTATAAAACCATAATATTGGGAGATTAGAGTCATCATTCTTTAAATAAGATCTGTTTCCCTGGAAGGGAAACAAAAGACTTATGACAAAGTACTCAGAGGAATATTCTTTTTTCTGCTTATGTGTCTTCTCTGAACAGCATTGCCACTTTAATACAAATTTCTAAACAGTAGCATTTAGATGGGAAATCACATGGGAGGGCTACATTGCATTGTTACCGAGATGTAAAGAGTCCCTCATTTAATTCAGTCTCCATCAGAAGAAAGGTGCTTAGAACGTATCCGTGCAGATGACTAAAGGTACTCTCAAATTTCTGCTGGGAAACAGAAACTATACCTCAGGAGAAAGAAGCTTTTCTGGTGACTACTATCCCTCCCAGAACAAACATGTTGAAACTCCGCTAACTAAAACCACAGGAAACCATAAATTAGCTTGTTTTCTCTGAAGATTACTCTGATATAAGTAAGAATAATAAAGGCTTTTCTGTGACCTACTGTAAAAGTCAGAGAAAAGAGCACATCCACACTATTCCTAGAGGCAAACTAACGCTGTTCCCAGACTTGGCTGAGCAGTCGGGAAGTGAGAGAGGAGAAGAGACTGAATTACCCTGTCACATCAGGAACATAGCTAGCTAATCCTGCACTAACTGAGCTTCTGAACTGCATCAGAAAGGGCAGGATGTACTGCCAGTTGATATTCTGTATGTGTTGTGTATTTCCATGCAGACTCTTAGTTCTCAGAACTGTATCTGGCAGCTTTTAAAGCACTAAATTTACCTACAAATTAGAGAGAGTTTTATTGCTTAAACATTTCCTTTTATAACAGAAAGCTGCCAAAATGCCCCCTGCCCAGCAACCCAATTGTAGATGGTGCATCAAGCAGGCTGTTTTATTTTGCATCAGCTGCTCTTTGCAGGGGGAGCGTGTGAAGAGGGAAGGGCACAAATGGATCCATCTGAGTTCAGATGCATTTCTGATCCATATAAAAAAAAGCTGAAATGTGAAAGAAAATATTTGTGCAGCAAATGGGGATTTATAGGGATTAGAGTCACATGTTTAGGATCTGGAAAGGCATTTGTTTTGTATTATTATAAACATTTTTATGGATTAATTAATGGAATGATCATGTGAGGAGCTGCTTTTGATTTAATACATAGATACATTAGATGAATCTAGCTCTGATTTGGAAGTGATGGGCCAAACCAGTCCCATAATTACCCATGAACAGCTGACTCTGGGCTGCTGGAATTGAGCAGGATGGTTCAGCATGATGGGTGGGCAGACACTAGGCAGTTTTTTAATGCAGTGCCATGATAAATGAACACAGAAAATTCCAGGCTGATTAACATCCTCTATAATACAGCAAAAGACAATAAGATTGCTTGCAGTGGGAGTGAGGAGTTCTATCTTTAGCACTGTTTGTTTTACTCAACATTTATTATTTCTAGTCCTCTGTCAAAAATACTGGCATCTTCTAAATGATTCATATATTTGCAAGGTAGCTCCTGACCCCCATGCACCCAGAAGTGTGATCACCCAGAAGACACTAATACCCCGGCAACCTGAATGCACACAATACATGAGAACTTGAACTGTGTAGTGCATGTAAGTGCTAGTAGAAAAAACAGGGGAAAAACATACATCTGTGGAATCCTGTTACATATTCTTACATCTCAGAGTAACAGATATGATCTGCTCATCAGAGGTTCAGAAATGCTCATTCTGGAGCTTTGCAAACAATTTTCTTCAAATTCTGAAGTGTTTATGTAGTGAATTGCATTTTCTTTTCATAATGCCAACTGAAATACAGGTTTTGCTACAAATTGGAGAAAAACTAGGATGCAGCAAGCAGACAGAGAAGGATAATAGGTATATATGGGTAGAATATACCTACCACATATAGATCTGATAAAGCTGATACAAAACCAATGACAAACAATTAGCGTCTATCGTCTCTTCCCAAGAATCCAATATCTTGTTGTTCAAAAGCAGCCATTATTTTAGATTAATTATATTTTTTATTCAAGGCAAAATGTATTCCACCTTGAGAAACATCATGAGACAGAAACACATGGTTCTTTAAAAAAATAAACTGCTTTTCTGCCCTTGACACAGCATGACCAGCTTGAAGCAGCATGATCACCTGCCTGCTGCATCCAAAAGAGGGACCTGGATATTTAAGAAAGTGATCCTTCCCCCTCCCTCTAGTTTATAAGTAATTCCTCATTTAAATATATCGAGTTCAGTGTGGATATTGGTATTGAGCACCTATCTAAAGCTATAGATGGAGATTTTTCAGTCAGAGAGGCTTAAAAGAAATTGTGGTGAAGATCAAAAATATGAATATTTCACATTTCATTTTAATGAAAAATAGCTTGTTAAAGTTGAAAACATCAAATTATGAATTGTCTTCTGCTTGAGTGAATTTAGAAATCTCCCACAATCAATGGGGAAGGAAGATGGACTGCTGTAACATGCACGGACATTTGTCAGCTTTACCTGCTTGTGAGCGTGGTCGTAAGAATTGATGTGGTTGTCAAATTCCTGGTGTTTGTGGTACTGCTTGTCACATAGCTCACAGTAGAAGTTAGCCTTCACATCCTCCAGAGCCTTGGCTGCAGCTTTCTCCTTCTCAGCATAGTCCTGTAAAGGCAGGAGCAGAGGGAGACACTTTGCTAGAGACAGCGAGCTCATGTTTCAGCAGCCATTTTTGTCTCATCCACATTAAAAACACTAGACTGACCAGGACTGCTAGATCACCAGGCTCCATCCTGTACACACTAAGGAGGTGTTGGTCTTAAATTGGATTTAATAAAAGAATTGTGTTTCTTGAATAATTATTCTTACTACTTATTTTAGGTACTGCAGTAAGAAAAATAGAGGAGAATGGGATGCAGAAAAATACCATCAGGACACTGCCTAGCTCCTGGGCAGGAGAGCTGAGCAGTGAAAAACACACAAGCCACCAGTGTTGGTCTGTTAACCTTTACAGCACTCCCAGTTTGCACGAACGCATATCTGCTCTTTCAGGTACTGTTGCTCAGAAGAAAGAAACTGGTTTTAGTCTGATACTAAGGCAGATTTTCCTTTGTGCTTTGCTTTCTATTTTCTGTGAAATATTTAGCAAGACCAAGCAGCAGCTGGCTATGGCTGACTGAGATTTCCCTGGAGAAGAGCCACCTCAGGAAGAGCCTTTTCTGTGCCGCCCTCTCCCTTCCCCACATCTGCATGAGGGTCACACCATCCAGGCCACCCAAACCAAATGTAGATGTCACCTGCCCGAGACAGACCACAACCACTGACAAGAGCAGTAGCTCGTGTCCTTGCTCACGTAAACAGCTGAAAACAGGGAAAACACAACTGGTTCCTACATAGTCCCCCTCCATGTCTCTGTAGCGACTCAGGTGGGTGCTCTGAAGAGTCAAGTACTTTTATTTCAATATATAGTATTAGATAAAAAGAGAAAACAAATCATAGGAGCCAAAAGTTACTGGGCTCCAAATACTGCACTTAAATAAGGGGCCTGATATTCAAAATTGGCAGCAGCCTTTACCAACCTTCTTTGTTTTACAAGGTCTTCATTATATTGTTATTATTATGACACTTTCTTAAACATTTTTCATTACAGTTTAAAGAGCAAAGTTCTGACATGGAAAACATGAACAAAAAAGTTGGTGAAAGTGATTTATTTTATATTCCTATCAACAAGTTGATTATTACTTGAGTGCATGTAATATATTACCAGGGATTGCAGTAATTCATCATTTGCTGTATCATTTTACTCATCTAAAGAAACAGGTACTTTCTGCCACCAGGCTTTCCATGCTATGCAGTCAGTGCTGTCTGCTGTCTACATGCCTTCACCACCATTTGCACGACAAACTCAGAGTACACCAAACCCAGGACATACTGCCCACCTGGGACACCCTGCCCTTCACACATCACACTGCCCAGTGTTGCTCCAAGGACCACGACAGAGAGGAGCCAAGCCTTTGGGCACAGCAGATCAACAGGAATGCACATTCTGAGCCTTTCAGAGGGGGAAGGGCTTGCTTGATGAGCATCACATGTTTGGAGTCTGAGACTTGATCAAGCAGCAGGGGTGCTGGTTGCCAATGTAACGCACTGAGCTTTGGAGAGCTCTGTGCTGTGAGTTCTTCTGCTCTGCCCCAGCCTTTATGCCATCAGGTTGGTGACAGTAGGTCTTTCTCACACAGTAGTTTAGAGGCTGTTGTTGCTAGTGAAATTAACTTCACCTAAACTAGACTGTCTAGAAGTTAGGTGTATGGTCTAAGGCAGTGTCCTAAGCTTCTTCTGTAAAAACAGAAAAATGATAGCCGCTGCCAAATGGTGATTAATCCCATCTATTTCAAAAACCTATTTTAGGATGAGATGAAATTCTCCAGAGATGCTATCTCTCTCTGTCGACCACTGCAAGGCTCAAAATTACTAACCTGGCCTACATCCTTAGTTCTTAGGTAGCTGAACTCAGGGATAATGAATTCTATATTGTATTTCTCTGTATTCAATTCTAAATCTCCCTGTGAAACTTGCATGAACTGACCTGCTTGAAGACAGGAGGTCAAAGAGGAATTTTGTAGCCGGAATTATGATTTTACATCTTATAGATGATGCCAATGACATGTAAGTCCCTCCCACAGGGCTAACATCCAAATAAATCTTTCCTACATGCACATGGCTCAGGTGGGTTAGTGTACTGTGGTGTACTCTGATTGGCCAAATGTGAAAACAGGTAGCCTGAGCTAACATTTCTCCACTTGCGAAGCTGCTCAATAAAGGCAGTTAATACTTGATTGCATCAGGGGGAAATATTCTTGCAATCAAATAGTTAAATAGCTTTCATTAGCTATTTAAATCTACAAAGCCCATTAAAAAGTGATACTTTTCAGCTTATGCTTCAGACCCATTGTTTTGCTAGCATTAATTATTCACTGGGCCTTTGGTATAATTAAAATGCATAAATTAGAATGTGGATGCAATAGCATTAATTATGCAGAGATGCTTTCCCTGGAAGTCAAGTGTTGGGGGCAACATTTTTTTATTCTAAACTGGCAAAAATGTAAGTTTTGCACTCACTGGCAGCCAGCCAAAGCATAATTGTTTTTTTTGGTTGGGGGTGTTTTTTGGGGTGGGGTGGTGTCTGAACTGTGAGCTAAATGTTTACAGCCTGCTCCACCTTTGCTTCTGTTGAAGGAGAAGCCTAATTGTTTCAGGTGAACACACCACATTACTCTCTGTGAAGCTGAATTGAAACTGCTGCTCATGAGCATTCCAAACTGCCAACTTTATCTTTCTCAGCAGAAATTAATACAGTTCCCTTAGCATAAAGATGTTTAAAATAGCAACAAGGCAGCTCCCAGGTGCATCCTAAGATAATCACCACTACCTTCATTGCCTTATTGCTTAATTATGCTTGTCTACCATGGCAAAAGATATAATTTCCTTCTTGCTTATCGATCAGATGCAGGGAAATTGAATGCTATATCACATACTTCAGAAAGGTCATGGATTTTTCTTTCTCTGCAAAGACGTAAGAACTTCTAGCACTACATTAAATTGTGCATAGTCAAACGAATTTTCACATCCTCACTGCTAATATCATCTCCATAGAACTATAGAGACCAGTGGTCAATTTGGGTGTAATAAATGCAATCGCGTGAAAGAAAATCTGTAGAATCACATCTGTGGAAAACATATATTATCACAAACACCTGACTATACCAATGCAAACACAGGAAAGTAGGAAAGATGCACCAATGTATTTTGAACTGGAGACCACCAATGGCAATGAATATGTGTGTCACAGTCTGATAAACTTTATTCTGGGTCATATGCTGCTTACGAATGACATATAGCCTGGGTAAACATGAGTATAGTTATAACATAAGTTCTCAGTTCTGTCTTTGAGCCATGGACAGCTAACAGGGACCACAAGCTAATCACAGAATCACAGAATCACAGTCTAGTGGGGGTTGGAAGGGCCCTCTGTGGGTCATCTAGCCCACCCCCCCTGCCGAAGCAGGGTCACCTACAGCAGGCTGCACAGGACCTTGTCCAGGCAGGTCTTGAATATCTCCAGAGAAGGAGACTCCACAACCTCCCTGGGCAAGAGCGAAGCCAAAACCGGGCCTTCAGCCGCAAGAGCCATGGGAGTTGCTTCAAAAATTGACATATGCCGAGCATGTGGAATAGCGGAGAGCAAGCCCAGACCAAGCAAGGCCAACTGCGCTGGAGAGCCACAACACATGGCAGCAGGCAACCCTGCCTCCGGCTGCCTCCGTCCCGCAGCCAAGGCAAGCCGCCCATGGCTCAGCCACATGCTTCCCAGACCCACCTGGAGAGTCAACGCGCAGCCGCCCTGGGCTGTCCTGGCCCACGGCAGCCCTGGGGACACCGGCCTGGCGGCCGCGCTCCCCGCACGCGGGGCAGAGCCACGGCGGCACAGCGGGCGCCTCGCTGGGGG
>Ga0181612_119614_pt1 | contig 11644 bp, 6 predicted proteins | sample HoacroProtozoa21_FD_119630 | JGI IMG/M metagenome (GOLD analysis project Ga0181612, IMG submission 119630) | Hoatzin crop microbial communities from Cojedes, Venezuel. Combined Assembly of Gp0051906, Gp0051904, Gp0051908 | reverse complement strand
TTTTCCCGCCCCCCCCCCCCCCCCCCGCCTGCAATTTTCAGTTCAGTAAGTGGCCACTTATAAAACCCAAACAAAATACTCAAAAAAACCTAGCACGGGATGACATCTCCTTGTCTTTCTTTGAGTAATGAACCTATTTTCTTGTTCCCTGAAGATAAGGCAACTTTTGACTATGAGAAATATAGGAGAAAGTTTTCTATCATAGACCTAGGTCAGCTAGAGAACAGAGGCAGAAAATTGCAATACAGCAGTGATACAAAGTTGTGGAAGATAAGTTTTTCAGATGCACGGCTATACTCTCTTCTTTTTTAAGTTTCTGGAATTTCAAGGGCAGATACCAAGAGATAAGACAAGTCTCTGATGGGAGTCATTTCATAGATAAAGGGAATGGATCGGGGCAGGCAGGGAAACAAAGAAAGAAAACCAAAGTTGAACGGCAACTTTTCTCTTCCAGTGCAGGGGTGAGCGAGGGTGGGGAGGGAGCAGCCTGGCCAGGAGGCACCGAGGGCTATTTGTTCAATCTAGTCAGTGTTGAACCTAAAAGGTCAGATCATGGAGCTCGATGTTCCTCTGAAACCAGTGGATACAGAGCAAATTTCTAAGCTTCCCCCCACCACCCCAAATTACTCTGCTGTCAAGGAGGAACACTTTGTTTAGCTGGAATGAAGCCAATGTTTCACCACCCTCTTCACCCAGGAAGAAATGAGGAAACCTAAATCTCTCAAAGTGTTTGAAAGGAAATTTCCTATATCCCCCTCTTTTCTTTGGAGTACTGTCTGGGTTGCTGGAAATCTCTACATCTGGGACACCAGTTCACAGACCTCTCCAACCTGGAGTAGGATGTAGCAGGCCCTGGCATACGCCTGCTGAGACAGAGCAGTGTCTCCTGCGGCACCATCAAAGCAGCAAAGCCTCCACCTTCAGAACACCCTCAGCTCTACTGCCATGGAATATTTAAAATAAAGCACAGTAAACAAATACATATATACCTGTAGAAGGGACAAAAGTTCTTTTCTATGTAGGTGTGTGCATATGCATACATAAACATACATGCAGAGAGAGATTCTAAACTACCAGACTAAACTATGCACTCGTAAAGGCTACTCCCTGTTCAATAACGCTGTCAACTGGAAATGCTTTAAATCTTCTACAGGCAATCTCTCCTACACCCTTACTGTTTTATGGGGGGGGGAAAGACCAAAATATGCAACACTTATGTGAAGAACTGAACTTTATTTACGTTTTAAATATAAATGAAAAAAGCCACAAACCAAAAAATATTTCACCACATTCTGTGTTTTATAAAAACCTCCAGAACCAAATGAATGAGGCAACCCTAATTAGAAAGAAAAATAAAGCTTCTGAAATATTTGCAGCTCCCTTCTGGTTTAGATGGTTCAGATCACACCTTGGTTTTCTGTTTGTTTTCTAACACAGATGGTTGAGATGCTGATAGACACATTGTGCTGTCAATAATCATCCTCAGCCATACAGCACTGATGCAAGGACAGATAAACTTTCTGAAGTTAAACAACTTTAAATAATGATGATTGCTGTTTTGCCTCTTCCTATTCAGTTGGCTCTCACATTTGACAATGACAATATCATAGGACAACTGCCTGCTTGTCATCTGAAGAGCCATACTAAGAAAACTCACCCTTCTCAGACTACATGGTACTTGTAGCTATGATGCTGGCTTATTGATACTCCTCCTGCTCCTTTCTTTGGATGCAGATGAAATACTGTTAGTCCTTAAGGAACCATTTGTGAATCAAACAGCAAAGGATTTAGTGATATCCTCGATCTTCCTAAGCAATCAGATGTAAGCACAGACAACCCTCCCACCCACGCAAACTTAATTTTTCGTATTCTTACTAGGACATGAGGTGCTGACGTTTTCATAAAACTTGCAAGATTAAATACTTCCTTCCTCCTCATAAACAAGGGAATAATCTACAGTTATGGTAAGTGCTGTCCTGCCTACTCATGTCAAGTACATTACTCCATAGTTGTTCTGTTCCAGTATGTTCTCAGCGGTTAGGAGTAACAAAATCTCACTATCACATACCTAAAGGTCTCTATCATCTCTAGTATCATGCCCATGTTCTTGATCCTGCCAGGATAATTTAAATCGTGTCAAATCACTAAGCTGTTTAGGCAACGGATGAATCAAGGATTTTATAACACAGAAAGCAAGACTGGGTGACACCAAACCAGAACAAGAGAAGGCTTACTAGTTCTGAGATGAGGAGCTGTGCTACAGCATCTCTGTAGCACAAACATCATTCCAATGTGACAGGGTGACACGAGAGATGGGGAAGGATTCTTCAACTGTAGCAAAGAAAGGAAGAAAATTAAATTCCCTGTCACTCAGCTGTAAGTGGTCTAATGAAGTGACAAGCAGACTTTCCAAAATAAAAGAAATGCATGCCTTTGTCTAAATAAAGACCACTAGACTGAAACCTGAAAGAAGCTTGTGAGCAAAAATGCCAAACTGCAATAATCACCTCTTCTGGCAAAAAAACTTTTTCTAGCAAAAAGCACTGCCTTCCCCAGGTACCCAAAGGCTGTGTCTCAGCAGCAGAACTCTCCTAGCCCAAGGGCAAGTACACTGGCAGAGCAGTTTCAGCAAAGGCTTATCCTGCAGCCCCAATTTCTGGGCAAACACACCTTCCCCCAGGACAACGCTAAACTACAACTATAAACTCTCTCTCGTCTTGAACCAGGCTCCTCCTCTTTTCTCAAAGGAGAGCTTTTTCCTGGTGGAGAAAGCCCAGCAGAACCTCTCCAAATTACTTCCCGAGTTAGGACAATTAACACAGGACTGACAGCACTGGATCACTTCCAGCATCGTCCAGTCAAGCAAATCCAGCCCTCTATGCTTAATTAAACCACAAGTAAAAAGCTAGCAGTTTGTTTCGTCATCAGAGTGCCCTACCAGCCCCAGGTTTTGCTTCAAAATGACCTAGCCAGAAACCACAAGCATTGAAGTGATTTGTTATTAGAAGCATTTATCACGAGTCAGGTATTTCATGCACCAGTTCTCAGAAGTCTGCACGATGGGAAAATAAAATCTATAGCAACCCATCAGGGGTTGGAGAGAGGCCTTCAGAGCAGGACCAACTGCAGCCTGCAGAAATCCAATGCAATCCTCGTGCTTCTGTCCCTGGCCCAAAAAGGCACCACTGTGTCCTTCCCCAGCCCTGCGCTTCCATCTGCACACACAGCAGTCACGCAGAGGACATCCTCCACAATGCTCACGGTTCATGGCTCGCTTGCTCACCCCCTTCTCTTTCAAACAGTTTCATATGGTTAACCACTTGCCTTACACAGTTACTGGGGTACACTCTGTCTCCTCGATATGTAATTTATCCCTCACTTCTCCCCTGATGAAAATCAGCGAGGTCACATACAAAGATATAACATCCGTTATATCATGTAGAGCATGTAGCTAATTAGAAAGTGTTTTAACAGACATGTTTGAATCATGCTTCTTCCCCTAAGACCAGATGACATATCAACCATGTTTCTGAAGCACATTCATTGACTTTTCCCATGAAGACAGTTCTGAACTCAGAAATTGCCTGCGGAAGTTTCACTTCCTCCAGTTTGTCCTACTTTCACTTAGGTTTGCATCTGAATTTGCTCAGGAAGCCACGCATGATTCCGGGAAGAGGCACCGAGGACAAGAGGGTTTGGGGAATTCATTTTAACATCAAGTAAGGGTGTCTTTTCATTAGTTGACTTCTTGGAACTAGGCACACATCAGCAGCTCACGCTCTGTATAAATGAAAACAAACTAAACTCTCTGCTCTGATCGCTTTACAGTACAATTCCAGATAGGCAATGAACACTCCAGGTTTATTTAGTGACGGATATTTCAAATGTTGATGGCTCTCAAAGGTACTCTGCATGGCAATTGCCCTTTTGTTTAAAAAAAAAAAATAAGCAAAACTAACAAAGCAAGAAGTATCACTCTGGGCCACTTCTAACACAGTGAATTACACAAGTCTGAATTAAGCTGGAACATATCCCATAAGGATGCATTAATTCTGCACACTTCAAATCCAGCAATGTTGAACAGATTTATCAGGAATAGACAAGTCGGATTGTAACAGTGATTTAAGATGGTGCACCAAGGGGCACATATGCTGATGTCTCCTTAACTGGCCAATTTTTTTCAGCTGAGCTATCACTGACTGTGTCATATTTCATTACTTTGGAAACCCTGCTTGGGAACAGTGTCAAAGGAGAATGCTCATTCCTGTGCCTCTGCTGAAGAATCTGTTACAAGTTTCCTTACAGCACAAGAGGATTTCAAGTATTGGGAATTTTTTCCTGTAGTCATCCCCTGCCCCAATATGCACAGAAATTCAGGGAGGTATTTTTTTAGATTTTGGGTTGGGCAGGGAGCACCAACAAAACCCTTGCCACTATTTCCACAGAGGTAACAGTTTTCCTGATCTTCCTTCAGAGCTCAGGTAACACCCGAAAGGCTGAAGGCCTCCAGCAAATCCAGAAACCTTCAGAAAAATCCCCGTTTTCTCATCTACATGGATAGCTCCAGGGCAACACTGTTAACAAGGCTAAATGGCTCCGAGTCATTTTAACCACAAGCCCTTGCATGTGGGCAGTTGCATCATGCCCACCTTCAGGGTACTGTTTACAATTAACCTTAGTGTTTGCCCTTTCTCAAAGCTGAGATCGGTTAGAAAGGACGGATTTTGCTTACTGTTCACAGCATTTATCGACCTGCAGAGGTTATTATGATAGACTGCTAGTCCACAAGGTCTCTTGTACTCCAGCTCTGATTTCCATAAAGCTATAGATTTTGTGATTACAACTGCTCTGTATAGGTGCATTTAGCTAACAGTTGCAATGAGTTACCCAATTCAGCCCAGCTGAAAGCAGGGCCCCAGTGAGAAATCTTTGTGTATTGTCTGCTGTGAGCTATTACTTATTATTTTACCTTTGTAGGTAAAGAGCATTTGACCATGCATACAGAGATTAGGTAACTTCATGTTGAATACCTGCAACTTCAGCTACACAGCATCATCCAGCACCAAAGCTGGTATCTGGACTGTGCCATACAGATATAGCCCAAGTATTGCAAGTATTAAGTATCGACTGTCCAGTATTTGCATCTACAAGAGCACTCACAGGGATGCCAGAGCACCTCACTTTCCAGCTGATGTTACTGTTCCTCCTCTGATCTAGAGCAGATTGGCAGCCTACTGCAAAATGAGCTTGGGCTATTCTCACAGCATTGCGGCTATTAGCTCAGGAAAGCCCAGCCCTGATGATATCATTCCCACACACCAGAGCAAGAAAGAAGCAGTTCTTTTCTGCTTTCTGTTGAGAAGGCCAGGTAAGAATGCCCATGTATAACAAAAGTTCTTGAAATCATGCTACAATCCATGTACACCCATTAAACTCTAGTGGCAAAGCACCAGGCCATGCTCGGCATTCAAACACCAAGCCCAGTACAGCACTTCCCAGGCCTGGATCCTGGACAAGCCATCCTTCATTCTGACACTCTTCCTTCAGCTTGCTTAAGATGAGGTCCTTAATGCTATGTGGGCAGAACAACCCTGACACTGAGCTTTGTTTTGTGTTGCTCAGTGGTGTTCAAGCCTTTTTCATCAGTGCACAAGCCATTTTCATCAGTGCAGCTTCAAAGTACAGAAACATTTCAATCCAAGTGAAGTTGCAGAAAGGAAAATGATGATTAATCTCTTCATGTATCACACCTATGGTCTTCTTGCTTCTAATAAGAATATCTACCAATACTACAATAGTTCAAATTAACAACGGGGAAAGGCCCTGACACATTACTAGTCTGATAAGTGATTGTAGTTGGGTGGGTGACCAGGACTGTCTACCTTTAACATTTTTACCTCTGTCAACCAGCCTAAAATACAGCCATGTTGGGCATTCGGTGTCCACTTTCCTCTTCATATGATGGCCTATGACTACAGAACTCTCAGGACCAACGATGGACTTGAATGCCACAAACCATATTTTTCTTTTTCTCTAACAAGGAGATCCATGGGTCTAGGAATAGATATTAGCCCCACCTAACACATTGCTGAGATTTTCTCACATATAGTTACTTAGATAAATCTTCATCCCCAAAAGGCTAAGGCACTGACAGGATGAAATACTAGCCTATAACATGGTTGCTTTTCACAGTATTTTAACTTGTGTCTTACATGGTATTTTTATTTGCTTGTACAAAATACTGTAGAACTAGGTAGAATTTTCCTGAAAAAAAAATCACAGGGACCAAAGTATTGCTGTGGAGCATTTTTCCCATGCTGCACTGGAAGATTTTAAGGTTTCTGGTCACAAGACTTTTTAAAAACTATCAAGTATCCTCAGAGGAAAGGCAAATCTTCACTTTTATTTGATAATTTGATCAGTGCTTTATTTTTCTTTCAAGATTCTGCTGAGTCTGCTTGGCTCATGGCCAAGGGATGCATTTTGCCTCTCTATATGTATAAAGTTAAGAATGACCATATTCAAGTTGATGGGGAACAGGCTGGTAGAGAAACAGACTATTAAATAAGCCCATTTCCTTACCAACAATCCCTTTATCTCCAACACTTGTAAAACTCTGGTTTTTAGTACCACTCCTTGCTGACACAAACATTCTGCCTCTTGACCTTAAGCAGATCAGAGCTGTGTCAACACTAAGTGTCAAATTCAGACGGAGTAAATTGCTCTGAACCTCACCTTTCCTATAGCCTGCCCTTAAGCCGCCAGTGCTCCATATCCAGGAGAGATCATTATTCAGAAGGACCTGCAGCATTTAATGCCAATGAACCTTGCCCCAAAGGGCACTTGGACATTTCCAGTACCGTATTTGTTACGCAACCAATGACCAATTAAGGCCAAGTGAAATCTTAATCCTAAACTTGTCTGCTTTTCAAAAAAATGACAATTATCTCCAGGCAGACAGGCTATCTGGTCAGGATACAAAAGTTTCTGTGCTTAACACAAAACCTTTGGTAGGAATGAAGGCAGTATTTCTCTGCTTCTAGGGCAACTAATTACTGCTCAAAGTTGTGTTCAAATATCTTTCCCTAATGCCACATTCCTCAGCTATTGCTTTACACTGAACCTCCCATAAGCCTAAAATCTGTAACGTCTGTTCTATAACTTAACAGAGCAAAAGCTAAATCCCTTCTCAGAAGGCAAAAAAGTGGCCAAAACACAAAGGGATTTAATTAAGAAACAAATCCTCATTTATCAGTATTGCTAGGAATATGTAAAAACCCCACAGGGAGTTCCTAGTAGACAAGAGTCTTAGGAATGAGAGGACCTACCTTCTACAGGTTTGGGGTTGCTCTGTTCTCATCAGAGCTGAACAGGAGCTGCTCTGAGAACAGGAGCTGCTGTGAGCAGCCAAACACCTGGTCACATTGCTGAAGAGGAACTTTACATGATCAGGAATGTCTTTCAAGAGGAGAATTCACGCGCCTATCTTTTGATTTAAACCTTTGGTGGATCAGATTCAGTTTGAGGTCTGAGGTTTATACACATTTCTCTTGAAAGCCTGAGGTGCAGTTAATCCATTTGCACAAGCCTGATCGACTGTTAATTACTCCAGTCCAAACAATTGGGAATAACATGCTCCAGATCCATAGTCACCATCTTCACATTTGCCACGCAATACCCGGCCCGGCACTGCCAGCCTAACAGATGACCATCCTTTTTATGCTTCCAGAGAAATTGCTCACAAACTCAAACTTGCAGACAAAGGGTTGCAGGACAAGGCACAAAACTCAAAAAATGAACAGCAGAGCCACAATACAGCAAATCTTCAATTTGTATCCAGAAGTCACTCTAAAACAGGTGTTCTGCTGGGCTTCCCCACTGGATATACAACTCACTAATTACTAGATTTGTCTCAGGACTACTGGCACTAATTAACACTGCAGTCTAATTAATCAGAAATTCAAATTCCACTGAAGAGCTTTTATGCAGTTATTTCTGCCAGGCACAATGAAGGAATTTTTTTGTTGTTGGGTTTGGCTTTTTTGATAGTTTATTTTGCTTTGAATTAGTAACAAGATTAATAGTCTTGATATGAGTAGAATTGATCACTTTCTATTAAACAGCTTTTTGTCTTTTTGTATTTTTTTTAAACGAACATTGCTCCTACCAAACTCAAAACACATACCCTTCCCCCGCCTTGTATTTTATTCTCAAAACACAGTGTTTTTTGCATATTACAGTAACCAATACCTTAATTGTTGCTTGCCATAGATCTTTCCATCTCTAGCCTATGAGCAACTTGGGCTTAACCAAGGAGTCATCCTGCCACAAATTTGAGACTGAGGTATCTGCAATGCCCCCAGTGCCTGTCCACAAACTCATATTAAACACAAATCACAACTGTATTCTTCAATTTAGCTCAACTATCATTTCCTCAGGGATGTGCATGTTTCCTTCACTAGTGTTTCAAGGACAAACATGATGTCTGGCCTGACCTTGCAAGGGGCCAGGGCCACGCATGACCCCCAGATTTTTCAGGGGTCTGAAATGCTCACAGGAAAGTGCAGATTCTCAGCTGCTTGGCCACCAGCTACATGTTATTGTCACCAGACCACTGCTAACGGTTTACATCTAATTCTTTCCATCTCACATATTCTAAATGGACATTCAGCTTCCCAGTCACCATTTTCTTCCCCTTAAACATTTGAAACTCTGGTCTCTTGTGAAGCTAAACAAGAGATGATCATGGGATATTGCACAGCCTCCTGCATCTGCCAGAACCAGTACTAAAATAATTAAGCAAAAGTGGAAATAACTATCCCCTCTGGAACATTCTCAGATTGCTCTCTGGACAACATTAATTTCAGACACATGGGAGGGAAGCATCCAATTTTATTTTTACCAAAGCAATGATTTTTGGTAGACGTGAATAAGCATTGACTGCTTTGACTAAGAAATAAACTAAACTGTGACATGCTTAACAGACCATAAATGCTACCTGCCTTTAAATAATCTTCCTTCCATACTGTTACTCCTCTGCATCTCTATGCAGGTTTGTCATAATCCTTAGCCCTAACATCTATTATTAAGGTGCTTCATTAGCTATTTGCACTTTGCACTGCTTAAATAATTCAAATGCAAGCAACTAGAACATTACACAAACCCACACTACAGAGGCTTACAGCAGACATGGCTTTAAGCAATTTCAGCATAGTTCTGTCACACAGTATTTCACAAGTCCAAGACAACCCCTCAGTCCCCACTCAGCAGGACTGCAAGCCACTGGGAACGTAGTACCCTACCTGGTTTTATGAAATGAGAGGAGCAGAAGATCATGCCACCAGTGGCCAGTTTTGAAAAAGTACATCACATTCAGAACAGCTAAAATCCAGGTAAGCTCTAACGTAAAAAGCAGCAAAAGAAACCCTCCCACGCCGGCTGTTCTGGAAGATCTGGTTCACTGAATGATTTAGCAGCTGAAGGCAATGGGAGCTACAGGTTCTCAGCACATCTGAAATACCACACCTGATGTGGCAAGCATGGTGGAGAGAGCAGAGCTGCAAACTAGCACAAGCAGGACTTAATCCTGATAATTTTAATGGTCCAGATAAACAAAAGTTAACCCTTATATTGCTAGCTTCTACACAGAGTAAGTAACCTGATAAGTCCTCGCTGGCTGTACACTTATCAAAACTTTCCCCGATTTAAGACACTAAAATCTAAATGCATTTAAACGGGCAAAAACTTGTAGAAAGGAAGATCTTTGTGCCTCGTGAGCAGTAGGAGGCACAAACAGGAATCCTCATGTGCTTGTGGGGCCCGCTTCCTTTCCCTCCCACACCCCCACTGAGAAATGCCAACCCCAGAGAAGCTGCAGCAGTAGAACATCAGCAAGTTCCTCCATCAGATGCACATCAACCCCGCTGCTTTTAAACTTGTACGAGACTGATTTAATGCAGGTCTTGTACCCCTCTAAAAACAAAGGCATGTTTTCAATCTCCCATTACACATCCATGCATCGCTGCATTTGTTTTCCAGAGTTTTTGTATGGAAGGAAAAGGGACTTTGCAATCATCCTGCTGATTATACCTACAGCTGGTGAAAATTAGGGAAAGCCAGATGGTGTCTCACCAATTGTTCTGCAGCTGGCCACAATGAAGGCAGCTGGGGGAGACAAACTCCCACCACACTCATCAGAGAACAGTACAAAAAAAGAAATGCATCTCCTCCTAGCAAAACTCCAACTCATTATTCAAAAAAATAGAGGGTCGAGGAAAATTGTTTCATGCCAGGGGAGAAAAAGGGAAAAAAGAAAAAAAAAACAAAACAAAAAAACAAAACAAAACAAAACCCAACAAAAAACAACAGCCACCTGGAAGTTCAGTTGCACTGTCAAATCAGTGCAGCAAAACCTAATGTGGTTGATTCCCAAGGCATGGGAGCAAGGGATTTCCTTTGACTGCAGACGTGGTAGCCATGTGTGTTCCTTGTGATGCTTCACATTTACATCTGCAAGCTTGATTTCCTACCATCCTCTGCAATGCTAAGATTTTTCCCCTCCCTAGCCAACACACCATTGAGAACAGATGCAGCTCTAAGGCTCAGAAGCTGAACTATATATTTTTGAGCAAACACATGCTGGCTGACAAACATTCATTAACACAAGAAGTGAGATGATATCATAGGCTACAATGGAACACTGCTCTACTGAACTGCTTACCTGAAACCCAGGCCTTTGATTTTATTTTACATGACGCATGCAGACCTGCCTTTGAATGTTACAGACACCGCAAGCTTCAGTCAGCCATCCTCCCACCCTAACTAGCTGAAAAAGGAATCTGTATCTAAGGCTTTCCGTAATTCTCCAGCACCAGCCGACTATGAGGTGGGAACTGTCATTCTGATGATTTCACAGATGATTTGGAAAAGCAATTCCTTAAAGGGTCACTGACTTGTCTCTCTACACTTTTAGCTTCATTGCATCCAAGGGCTCTTCAGTAGCTGAATCCATTCCCAGAGCACTTTCCATCACGTCTTTCTAGCCAGTCATGTATTTTAGCCTTGCAACCTTAAGCTGATAGTCCCATAGCCCTAGATAAATGGTACTTCCAGACTCTGAATCTATATTTTCCGAAGCTCCGATGGCAGCAAGCACGCTAAAATGTCTACAACAGTTGTGCACATCTTTTTATTTCCACCCCATCACTTCAGCAGATTCTCTTAAACTGCTCATGAACACTCAGGAGCATTTACACACCTGCTGGACCTTCACTGTGCTCAGTCGGTCAAATAATTGGCTGGGATCCATCACAAAAATTGGAAAAAAAAAACAACTCAAAATATAACTTCAGTCTCCGGCAGGCCAAAAGCCACCAACATTCTTCCAGTATGACAATACAACACTGAATGACACCTCTTTGTTAGAAATTGCAAACGAAGCTGAAATGCTCATTTTCCTGAGAAGGTAAACCAGAGCAATCTCCAGAGATATGGTGACAAACTATCACAGCTCGTCCATCACTCCACATGATCAAGCTTTTTGTTCTCTTCCGATAGTCCGTCTTTTCAATGTACTGATTTTTTTTGCAGCCAAGTACCATGCAGCACTGCTACAGAGCCTTAAAACAGCTTCTGCATTTCATCC
>Ga0181612_106275_pt1 | contig 11644 bp, 2 predicted proteins | sample HoacroProtozoa21_FD_119630 | JGI IMG/M metagenome (GOLD analysis project Ga0181612, IMG submission 119630) | Hoatzin crop microbial communities from Cojedes, Venezuel. Combined Assembly of Gp0051906, Gp0051904, Gp0051908 | reverse complement strand
CCGGGCCTGGAAACGCTGTCGCCTGGATGCTGATCGTTTAGGTAGCATGGTTTCTGTTGGTCCAGTGTCATTCGGTGTTTTGGGAAGATCTTGCTGTTGCAGGATCTCTTTCCAAAGGATTTTTTTCCGAAATTTTGAATTGCTCTCCAGGTAACTTACAGACATCGTTAAAGAAGCAGATTGTACTTGGTGGTGTGGTTGCTGCGAGGTCAGTCTGCTCCCAAAACTACTAAAATTGGTTATGGAAACCATTTTGGGGCACATTCTATCCGGTGCAAGGCTTCGGTGTTTCGTAGTTGAGCAAATCTTCAAACGTTTCTGAACATTGCTGCTGTATTTGCTTCCCATGGCAGCTTCCCAGAACCAGAATTAGAAGATATTTGTGTTTCTTACTGTGTTTGTTTCTATTTCTTAATGGATGTGTGTGCTGCTTCTCCTGCCTTGACCAGCAGACAGACAGATAAGAAGAGGATGACTCATTAACACTTCTTCCACATACACAGGGCTATTCAGAGACATGTCATATGTTGTCAGCTTGAGTAGATTGGATTTTAAAAGTTTTGTGTAGCATCGTTTTTACGGGGTTATTTTATCTGCCAATAGCACACTTTTTTTCACTCCTTTTCTAGATGGCATCTGCTGAAGTTAGTACTCCTGTGCCGATGAGGGTGACTAGAAGAACAACTAAATCAATTCATAAGCCACAGGTGATTCAGGAGTCTCAGTTTGAAGAGGTGGAACATGCAGAAACAAAATCAGATGTCGGTGATAGCTTAGAGATGCAAATTACTAGAAATGAGAACACAGCTGTTCGTTCAGCACAGTTGGTTGCTGAACCACAAGCTGATGGGGATGTGTCAGAAACAGAATCAAACTGCTCTACTGTGTCTGGTATTCAGACACCTTTGTTGGTAAGAGTAACGAGAAGACGACAAATTGTAGTTCCTTATCAGCTGGATTCTCCTGACAAAAAAACACATGGCAAGACAGCTTTTCTAAATAAGTTAAACAAGATTCTGGATGAAGATGATGTCTCTGAAGCTGAGTCTTGTTCCTCTGCTGTTTCTGGTGTCCAGATGCCTAATGTTAGCAGAACTACAAGAAACAGGCAAAGCAAAAAGAAATTGCAACCAGATTCAGTTCGTGAAGCCCCAAGTAAAGATGTTTCTGATGCAGAGTCATGCTGCTTAAGTTCTCGTATGGAACTGTCCATCACTACCAAACGAATTACTAGGAGCATGCAAATGAAATCACGAGCAGAAAATACTAAGCAGACTGAGAAAGAAAATGTAATTGTTTCAGAAGATGAGAATTTAATTGAGGACACCGTTAAATCTGAGCCAGTAATAATTTCTGATTCTAGACCTGCTACTGAACTTCTCTCTGAAACAGAAGATGCTTCCTCTGTCGTTGAGGATAATAAAACACCCGATTCACCTAAAAGCAAATGTTCTTCCAAATCTGCCAATACATCCCAGAATGAAGACATGAAAGGAGAGTCTTTGAATGATGTGACACCCAGTAGTCCTGCAAAAATGAAACAAAGTGACACTGAATCACCTAGAAAAAGAGCAATAAAAAATCCACAGACTGTTGAGGTAGACGATTCAGAGGAATCATGTGGCCAAGTGCAAGAACAACACCATAGAGTACTTGTGAAGGAGGGGAAATCTGAGCGCATGGATCTTTCTTTGACTGATTGCATGAGTCCCAAACAATGCTTAGAATCCCAAGGGCAAATAACACCAAATAAAAGTAAAAAAAATCCAGAATGCGAAAGAGCAGATGCTGAGGCAGATGCACAGCAGTCTTTCACTCATACTGATAAATTAAGAAAGGGTGAGCAATCTAGTGCAGTGAGCAGCCCCCAGAAGGATGTAGCTGTTGCACAAAGAACTGATAGTGTTGGTAGATGCAGGATGCTTGAAACCAGTGTAGGCAATGGTGAAGACCAAACAGGAGAACATGCTGAATCTGCATCCTATAGCAGGGAAAGGTCAAGTAGTGGAAACAATTCTGTTGCATTGTTTCTGAGCAAAGATGAAAGTGATCAATCTGAAAATAGTGATGTGGCGGAGATAGATACAGTTGAAGAGAATCTGTGTTATAAAGAGGCAGCTGAAAAGACTCCTGCCGTCAACAAATCTTTAAAAAACAGTTCACTGCACGCTGAAGGGCTTTTTGTAATTGATACTGAGCCTGGCATGAGCTCCAGCCAAAAGTATTACCTAGATCAAGTAGACCAAGATAGTGATGCTGAAAGTAAGCATGAAGGAAGTGAAAAAGTCAAAGAATCCTCAGATCTGGAAGAGGCTGAAGAGGAATTGATAGATGAAGATGAGGAGGATGAAGATGATGATCTGTTGAAAAATAAGAGTGGCGTGTAAGTATATTTTGAAATAATTAAAGAATCTGCATTACATTCAAGCATATCCATAGGATATGTACATTAAGTGTGAAATGGTGTGGAATAAATGAAGGAGTACTCTCATCATGTAAATCACATTGATATTGAAAGTGGAGTTGCACAGATTATAAAATAGAAATACAGTCCATAAATTCAGGGGGTTGGGATTTTTTTCAAGTTTGCATATAGCAGAACAGAACTCTGAAATAGTTAGGCATCTGGAGGCCTTGTATGTGTTCAGCTTAAAAAAACAGAATGTGAAACTGGGTTAAACTGGTCAGGCTGGCTTAATTGCTTATTCAGGTGATGGTTTTCTTAATTGCTGTTCTTTGGGGTTTTTTTGGTGTGGTTTTTTTGTTTGTTTGAACAGAAATAACAAAAAGTCCAGTAAATTCCTTGCACATTGTTTAATTAGATCATGTATTTTAATCCTAAACAGTCACATATACTTCTATGTATGTTTTCAATTCTTGTTGTTCTGTGGGATGGTGACACTTCAGGTGAAACCAGCCCAGCATAGAATCATAGAATAATTTAGGTTGGATGGCACCTCTTGAGCTCTTGTAGTCCAACTCCTCCTAAAATCCCTTTATATGCTTGGTATGTTTAAAGCATAGTACTCTGTTTAGGTTGGCAAAGTCCAGAAACCTTAGAACAACTTAGCCAAGCATTCAGTGTAAAAGCATTATAGAATTTTATTAACAGTTTAATAGAAGATTGTAAAGGGCTTGTATTAATGAGCATTGAAACAATAATACCTGTTGTACCTCTTTAGATATTACCGTGTTTCTCCGTAATACTTTATAGCTGTTAAGCATTCCTGTCATCAAAAACATGCTTTTGAGTCAGCCATGATACGTTCTTTGCAGATATATTCCTCTGGCTGCCAGAATGAAGTAATGAAGAAAATGTGAAACATACTAGCTTTGAAATGTTTAATAACCTTGTTACTAGTACTGTTACACAGAAAAGCCTTAAACATTCCTACCATGAATTCTAACTTCTTCATACTTTTCACTAAGAGTTGACAATATTCTTACCACGCATGTTCTTGTGTGTGTGTGTTGTTTGTTTGTTTCTCTTTAGCTAGCAAGTTTGTCTCAATGTATAGAAGGAGGATGCTGGTCATGAGTTCTTTTGGCAAGGTTAAGTGAATTAAGAATTCGGTTTTATAAGAGAGATTAATTCTAATGCTGTATTCTTAGATATTACTATGAAAGATTTGTGGAAGTGATTCCACAGGTACTGTTCTTTATTAAACTCTCACTTCACATAATGACATGATTTTCTCTTTTCCCCTTATCTTCTGTCACCTCTAAATTACATATTACCTCTAAATCATGTATTTCCTCTAAGTATTGAGACTTAAAATCATTGCAGAACTGAACATAAGTGGGAAGAATAAGAAAAATATTTTTCTTATGTTTATCTTTCACAGAGGACAGTAGAAGATTTAACTGCGTGCTTGTTACAATATTCTAATCATTAACTTTTCTCTTTAAGTTTACATCTTTCCAGCAGCATAGACCCTGGTTTGAATATGAAGAAGCTTGGAGGTTTATATATTAGTTTTGATGCAAAAAAACAGAAGTCTAGATCGAGTGCAATTAAACAGCTGAAGGGGAAGGAGGAGGACCAGGTAATGTGTTTACAATTATGCAGTTACAGTAACGCAAAGATGTTAATTTAATAAGGTTGGTTTACTTGCTTTTAAAGAAGTATCCTAGTTTATGATTTGCTGAGAACTTCCATTCTTTTTGGCCAAAGTGTGTTATTTACATTTGGTTTTAATAGTAAGAATTTAAATATATGTGACACTTCAGAAACTGAAAAGCAGTGAAATACCAGCATTATCCTGTAACATAGAACAAAGCTGACGATGCCCACAGTTTTGCATAGTGGTACATGAGCTGAAGGTCTGCTAGCAAGATGCTTAGTCCATAGCAAGACTGAATTTCAGTAAATAACAAGTCTATACTAGCTGTAATACGTACTGTTTTCTTAGGCTCATCAGTGATAGCCCTCTGTTGTGGAGCATTTGGTATCGCACTTGTTCCAGAGCTAGCCAGCTGATTTCTGTTGTTGGCCAGAGTTGTGTTTTGAAGGTCCCTACTAATTCCGTTGTGGATCAAAGCAGCTCAAGTATTGTATTACAATGTTGCTTAGATTCTTAATGATTCTGTTGGTAGGTTCTGTAAATACGGTAAAGCAGTGGAATTTGTATCAGCGAGATTAGTGTCTAATGTTAAAAAAAAATTTCTTCTAGCTCTTGCAGAAGAGTATAATAACTCCAGATTTTGAAAAAAAGGAATGTGTCCCACCCTTCAGGGAATCACTTCACCAGCTAAAGAAGCAGCGCAGGGTAAGTGAAGAGCTGGTAATGCCTCAAATGACAAAACAATCTTCAATGGAAAGCCCCATGCTGAGGCTGCATGCATGTACCGGCCTCATTGGAAGTGGAGTGATGAATTGCAATTTAGTGTCTTCCTTGAGCCATCCTGTGAAAAGCCGTCCTTTTAGTCTTTTAGTCACCAGGGCGGTGAAGTGAAAGATAATGTGCTCAGATACTACAAAGCCGTTGTTAATACAGTGCTGATGACCTTATAATAACGGTCATAAAAATACACTTTTTAAAGGTACAGAGTTACGTTTGCAATGCTTCATCCATCTTTTGGAGGGGGAGAGTTCCCTGCTCTATCCTGTCCTAGTTGCTGAATGCAAATTTATTGTTATTGGTGTTGCATCCTAGGCAGAGCGAGAGAAAACAACAGGAGACGGTTGGTTTGGTATGAAAGCCCCAGAAATCACAAGTGAACTGAAAAATGATCTTAAAGTTCTGAAGATGAGAGCTTCATTGGACCCTAAGCATTTTTATAAGAAGAATGATAGAGATGGTCTACCTAAGTACTTCCAGGTAAGGAAGCAACAGAAGGTGGCATTGTACTGCTGAAGTTTTAAACTGCCTATCTTGTAGGTTGCCTTTATGTTGATTTGATTTAATTTCATAGCTTAATTATTATTAAAGTATTTTGATCACTTGGCTGCAGTTTACAACTGCCTAGCTCTCTATTACATAGATGTATATGCTGGATTTTTTTAATTTCAGATGATCTCATAGTACAGAACAAACATCTGGCTTAATCCTTATTCTGAACCCTCAGTGGACTAGATTTTCACTGCTTTTTTAAAGTGTTAGCCTTTTTTAACAAGCGTGCAGAAAATAATTAGCATTTATTTTCTTACTAGCTAATAAAGTTTGAATGGAGACAGCTAGCTTTGTGATCAGCCAGAATTTCTGTTGCTGTAGCTCTCAGCTTTGAAGTGGCTTACATAAAGGAAATAATTACTGCAAACACTATAGAAATATGCTTCCATTTACTTACGCCTGTGTGAATAGTTAGCATGCGTGAGGAAATTGTTTTCATTTCTCAAAGTATTACCACTTCACTCTAAAGGGTGAGTCTTGTATATTTTGAAGTTTCTGGGCATAGAAAAACTTAGAAGTGTTCCACATAATGAGATCTGTGCAGGTCTCTTCACTACATGAAACACGTACTCCGTGTATCTCCACTGCTAACCCGAATCATCAGAACTGGCTAACATACTGGTTGGAAAAAATGTGATGCATTCCAGGATGAAGCCCTTGTATTAGAGCTGGATTAGCTGCAGTGTAGCCATCTAGCAAAACCACCACAATGCTAGAGATAGGAAAGAGTTAAGATGGCCATAAGAGTTTCCTTTCCCTCCTTGGAAAAAATGTTTAAAAGTTAAGAAGTGGATTTCTTTTATGAGTACAAGCATTGATGCAGTAGTCCAGTGTTCAAAACTGTACGGTCTTAAAGCTCAGGTCTTCCTCTGTGCACTGAACAATGAGACAAAAAGTGACTCTGCATCCTGTTTGCACTTTCTGAAGATGCCACCCTGATCTTCTCTGTAGGTGTCTTTACACTTGTCACTGAGAATTAAAAAAAAGGGACAAAATAATCAACATCTTGCTGTACAGTAAGAATTTTTTCATTTCTGTTTTCTAGGTTGGAACTGTAGTTGATTCTCCCATAGACTTTTACCATAGTCGAATCCCTAAGAAGCAAAGAAAGAGAACAATTGTTGAAGAGCTGCTTGCGGATTCTGAGTTTAGAAGGTATTCAAAAACGGTTTTGTTGTTCTAGTATCCTACGTAAGAGAGAGGAGTATTTTTAACTGTTCTTGGTTTTATTCAGCTTATATGGGTTTTTTTATACTTCAAAGAAAACTTTTTAGTCTGTTTCAGCACTAGCACTGCCAGTGAGAAGATCTAAGGGACATTAGACTGAGACGGCATCTTTTTTATCTTCATAAAAGGGTTTTATACAACTTGGGTCGTTGCTGTTGGCAGACACTCTCAAAACAATGTCAGTGTTGAAGAGATAATAATCAGGCCTGTTCTGGTTCACTTCTAAAACAAGTGTCTGCACAGGCTTACACGAAAAACCAAGGCTCTGAATGAGCGATTTATGCCTATGTATGCACTTTTTTTTGTTCTTTAAAGATTGATTAATTTTTCTAGGCATAATTGATAAAAAGTGCTGACTGTAATTCTGTGAAAGTTTGTGATTTCATTTTATAAGCATGTCAGTCTGCCACCTGTCCTAGGAATCAAAATTGCGCTAAAAGTCTTCCTTGAAGAACATGATTGCATTAATGAATGTTTGTCTAACCTACAATTTCTGGAGTAGATTCCTTAGTTGATCAATTTTGATACTGGTTATTACATGTTGCTAATCTGTACTACTTTTGTCACATGATAACAGGTTTTCTTGGAAATAGTACGTGATTTGGGATTATAAGGTTAATGTCAGGCTTGTAAATTAATGACTGATGTTGGAATGGCAAGTTAGGATAGCTATTTCATAACTAGTTTTCTGTCTTGACCTGATTTATAAGGTATTTATTAGAAGCAATTCTTAACAATTAATGCTTTTGAAATTTGATCAGTTAATTTATGTCGTGGCTCATTAGGGGCTTTAACCAGATACTTTAGCATTAGTGCAGATATTTGTCAGGTTTCAGTCTTGCAATTAAAAGCCTCAGTACTACTCGGTGTGCAGTGATCTGTTGTGGTAATTGGTACATAAGAATCTGCACTACAGGAGCTAGCAACTCATGCTCAGTAAGTATATCCTGTTCACTGTTTAGTGTTAATCTCATTTCAGTTTTCAGTCTTGAGTAAGGTCGATTGAATTTGCTGAGAAGGCAGTGTAAAAATGGGTATAATTTGTCCATAGTATTGTCAAAATTGATGAGTCTTCCCACTGTGAGCAGTAGCAATGTTGTAGCAAACTGTCCAAAATACGATTGTATATGCAGTGAAGAACCCCCTCCTTATGGCAAAATTAATGATTCTTCAATCAAATGTACTTACAAAACATATTTACCCGCATTTATCATTAATCCAAGTATTGATTTCCCTTTACCTACACGTAAGTGTACAAAATTAATCTTACTCGGAAAACATGAGAGCACTCAGTTTCGCAAATTATATATGTTGAGTACTTACCATGTTATCTTTCTCTGAAATTCAGTTTAGCATGCTTAAAAGTAAATTATCTATTTTGTTCAGATATAATAAAAAGAAGTATCAGGAGATCATGAGTGAGAAAGCAGCTTTTGCAGCAGGGAAGAGGAATCGGAAGAAGAAGAAATTTCACAATTAAGACTTGAAGAAAAATAACAAGCTGGAACAACTTATTTGTTATAAAACTTTTTACAGAATGCTTTGGTTGTCGTTTTTTTTTCTTTTTTAAGTTTACAAGTCGTGCAAATTGAGGTTTAGGAAATTTCTTGCAGTGAGAATTTGGTGGGGAGCTTTATCAAATTATCAGGTATCTAAATTCATTTAGATTTAAAAATTGAATTTTTATTTAAAGTTTTCATTAAAAGATAATGATATGAAAGCGTATTGTTAAATCTGAGCACAAAGTACAACTTCATGGATTTTGGTCTTTTCAGGCTTCAGTCTTTACATCAATGAAGTAGTAAATTCAGTCTAAAGTTAAATGTATAATTCACCTTGGCACCTGTTATGTGCCAGAACAAATTTTTCCATGTCTTGTCAGAGGTGCTGATCGCCAGTTCTGTAATAGAAGGTACTGAGAAGTAGTTTGGTTGTGAAGGGTTTATCTTAACACTGACCGTAATAGGGTTGAGAATGCACTGAAATTCAGTGTATACACATATACTTATGTATATATTTATATTATAATACAAAATATATAATTTAAAATGCATATAAATTATAAAGAAGATATAAATTACATGTTGTTTCATAAATGATGTAAGTATGTATTATATGTAAAATGTTAACATTCAGTCATATGTTGCTTTTATTATTTTTACCATTTGGTAATTGTCTAATGATCTTTTTGAAAACGACGTGACAGTGGGGTCCGTTACCTAGGATGTAGTGTGCAGATTGTGGTCTGATAGCTGACTTGGAATCGTTCTTCAGGTCAGTGAATAAGAGTGAGTCTGGAAGGTCTTTGCTACCGTTACAGAACCAGAGATTACATCAGTTCACTTCCCCTTCAGTGACGGTTCTTACCCTTTTGTGAGAGAACTTTTGTGGTGTGTGTTTTGGTTTTTAATGACCTGGTTATGATACTGCTGTTACAGTTAGTGTAACTCAAGTTACTGCCCTTAGGTAGCAGAAAAGACTGATAACAGAAGAAATAAAACTGCCGTGGCATTCTCTTAGGTGAATTGGGTGAGAAAGATTTAGAAGTGAGTATCAGAGGACCAGTGATGTTGATTGTTTTCGTATTATAAGACCCCTGAATTTTAAAGGTTGCAGATTTCAAACAAGTGGTATGCTCTTGACCAGCGTTTAACCATGAAATTTTCTACTACTGAGAATGAGTAGTTGTTTTTTTAAGGACTAGCTATTTGTGCTGGAAATGGTTAAAATGACATGCGCATCATGGTATATATGGATCACCAGCTGAAGTTTGAAGGAAATTTTCCCTGAATTTTTGGGGTTTCTTATATTCTGCTGAAGTTGACCATAATGTTTTGCTACCAGAGAGACAGGAATCTAGATTACTTAGAAAGTCTTGACTGCCTGGAGCTGAATGGTGTGCAAAGTAAAGTGAGTTCACTGGGAAATACCAAACATATACAGGTAGAACCACCTGTCCCCAAGTCTCACCTAACATGCAGATGCTGTTCTAGTACAATTAGATGTATGCTAATATCTCGATTCTCTGTAAATGATAAAAAAGCCAATAAAAATAACTATGGTGTCTTGTTCTCTGCGTGAGACATGGAAGCACAAAAAAATAATACTGAACACCAAGGAAAGAAAACGAGGCACGCAGTAGTTGTCATTCTGTTGCCTCCTGGGATGTTCAGGTGCAACTTTGGAAAAGCAGTGTACAACTCTGAAAGACCTTGAAATAAAAATGCAAGCTTTGGTTACACAGCAAGCAGCAAGTTGATGTCTGTTGCTGAGGCAGCTTAATAGTTGGTTGCAGAATCATGTACAACATGGCTAGTGAGGGAGTTGTTCTATGTTCTATAAACTTTCCCTTCCTTTGATTTTTCTAATATCTTCTGTTTTGCCACACACTCTGCCCAGCAAGTGCCAATGTTCTGTGTGAACAAGAGGTGAGGTGTGCTGGGCTGCAGGGTAGTGCTGGCGGGTTGTGTTTGCCAGCCTGCACTTCAGCTATTGCCTCAGCTTGTGCTTCAGCCTCTCAGTTAAGGCACTAGTTAGCGTACAAGTAATATTTTCTTTTAAAGGCTGTCAGAAATACTTGTATTGATTTTGTTATTCTGCCTTTACTGACACAAACTATATTAAAAAATTTCCCCAAGGTTAAAGGGCAGTAGGTACCATGTTGGGGTGTCTTATATATGCACCTGTTGCTGTTTTGGATGTCACTGGCACGTTTTGTGTTGACAGTAATAATTCCTTTCTCCTGTTTCTTTATGCTCTCTTTGATTTTACCAGTATTCCTTTTTCTTCTTGCCCTTGGGGCAGAGAATTCTTTTTTCTACTCACCCTTGGAGCAGAGACTATCCAATGGTGGTACAGCCCACAAGTTCACAGTCCATCTCCTAGGTGTTGCAATCAAAAGACTGTAATGAAAAGGGATTAGGTTAACAGTGGCAGAGGTGTTGCTGGTGTGGTGCCACTAGTAGTTGTGGTTAGTTTAGGAACAGAAGTAAAATAATACTCCTCACTTTTCTGTCATGCGCTCATTGTTCACTCTTCTACCTCTTTCATTCTTTGGAGGGTCTTTATTCTTCTCTCTGCAACCAACTTAGTCTCCTTAAAACTGAAGGTGTCGTCTTACCAGTGCTGTTTTACATGTGATACAACTATTTTTGATCTCTTAATTTTTAAAAAGTCCTGTCTTTATTACAGGAGCCTACTTAGGTAGGTCTTGCTGATGAGACTTGGAATCCTGCCATAACGCAGGCTGGAAGGGACCAAGAGAGCTTGTCCTGCCCAGCCTCCTGCTCAAGGCAAAGTTAGACCAGGTTGCTCAGGGCTTTACGCAGTCAGGTCTTGAAAACCAACAAGGATGGAGACTACACATATGCCAGAGCTCCACTGCTTGAGTCCTCAAGGCAAAAAAAGTTCTTCATATCCAGTCAGATAGAAGGATTATTACTGATCATTAGACTGCCTCTTTGCCTTTGCGTTGCTTTCTTTTTTTAAGTTACTGTATAAATTCGTAGCAAGCTGCATCTGTCCAATTTATATTGCTTGCTGTAATTCTTTGTTTTCTCCTGGTTCTTTTAATGCATTCTGAAATGCTGTATGTATGTTGTCTGTGTAACATTTTCTTCAAAAGCCTGTTCATAAAACTATTTTGTGGAGTTGTGTCCCTATACTTTTCCACTGAGGTTCACATTAGAATCTGGTACACAGCCAGTGTCGGAAGAGAGCTGTCCCTGTGTTTACCTCTAGGAAATGCCCTGCTCCTCGAACCTGCAATTTTCTCTTTTTCTTTTGGACTGTAGCCCCTAATTCTGAATTTTTAGGGTATTGATTATGTAAATATTGCTTGTAACATGCAAGCATATATATGTAAAAGCCTCTGCCTTCAAAGTTTTTTCACTTGGAACTAAGCTATCCTTAAATACAAAAAGTAGAAAGGGAAATAGTATTTGGACTGAAATGCATTGCTGGAAATGACTGAAGGCGGAGGAACGTTTTGTCTGCTGTCATTTGATTTTGTTGCTTTTTATGGG
>Ga0181612_104668_pt1 | contig 11644 bp, 6 predicted proteins | sample HoacroProtozoa21_FD_119630 | JGI IMG/M metagenome (GOLD analysis project Ga0181612, IMG submission 119630) | Hoatzin crop microbial communities from Cojedes, Venezuel. Combined Assembly of Gp0051906, Gp0051904, Gp0051908 | reverse complement strand
GTGACCATTGATGACAAGACCGATGCAACCGCCACCAATGATGATAACCAAGAGCTATACAAACGACTAAACAATAAGCGGTTGAGCACACAACGGCTTTATAACACAATAGGTGCTTTCTCGCAAAAGGTAGCTGCTCAACCAAATTGCAAGAATCTAGGCAGTTTGTTAGTAGAGTGCCTGAATGAACTAAGCGATAGGACGGGTGACGAGAATGAAGTCTATCTGCACCGCGCTGGCCAATTGCTACCCAACGCCAACAACCAGAGCACCACACTCATTAGCATCGTAGAGACGCTCATTCAACACCTCAATTGCGATGACCAAGAGACAGCATTCTTGCTCGCCTTTCAAGATTTTGTGACCGATTTTTGCAACAAGCATGGGGGTGGGAGCATTTGTGAATTCTTAAAATATTGGGATGAGCATCAAGATAGCCTAACGATAAGCAGTTCGGCAGATAGCGATGCTATCAATGTGATGACCATACACAAGGCCAAAGGTCTCGAATTTGATTGTGTGATATTGCCTTTTGCCAATTGGGAAATCGAAAAAGAGAAAGAGAAAGACTTCCACTATTGGCTATCAGACCCCGATGAGGTGCTATACCCCGCAATCGAGAAACTCCTCGATAGCACACCACTACAAAATGAGATGCCCAATAGCAGGCCTCCACTGATACGTATCAGCAAAAAATGGGCGCAGCAACTAGCCCTCTTGGATGAATCAAGCCCCCTCAATCAGTATATCAAAAAAGACCAGACAGACCAGTTGATTGACAACCTCAATAAAACGTATGTGGCTATGACACGACCACGAGTCGAACTACATATTTTTACGCCTAGTAAAAGTAATAACAATTCTGATAAACCTAATATTGGCCAACTATTAGACCAATTTGCGCAACAACACCTCAACGATGAGATCTATCAATTCAAGCAAGGGGTCACTATCACAGATATAGACGGTAACGATATAACTATGGATAATTGGTATGAAATAGGTGAAGTACAGACTGTTGAGCCAAAATCTGAAAAAGCGCAAAACACTAATTCAGAAAATCTAGGCAACTATCCCGTTAGCAATATTCCCCCGACCATACAAGTGCGTCTGCCTGAGGAATCGCCTATCGGCCAAGATGCGGGTAATCGACTACATGCCATCATGGCACGCATCACCACTATCGAGGACCTCGATTTTGCTATGCGTTGGGCTCACAAACGACAACTTGTATCCTCTGTACTGAGTGACAACTGCAACGAAGAGACCATGCAACGAATCAACGAAGCTATTAGGCAAGTGCCAGAAATCAAACCATGGTTTGAAATCGACAATCAAGTGTATCTGGAACGAACCATCAGCCACACCAATGGTATCAATAGTCGCCCTGACCGTGTGGTCATGATGCCCAATGGCCACATCGCAGTTATCGACTACAAATCAGAGCATTTCACCGACTCTAATCGGCAAGCCAAGCATGCTGCACAAGTGCAGGGATATATGAATATCTTGAAATCTATTTTTCCACAGAACCCTATTATAGGGCGCATCTGGTATGTGAATCAGCAACGAGTGATCGATAACGAGCAGAAACTCGTTTGGGAAAAGACGTGATGTTTAGACTAGAATCGGTCTAGCTCAAACAATCTACTTAAAAATCAGTAAACGACAGCGGCATCAATGATGATATGCTATCGAGCAAATAGATTTTTTCCTTTCCTGCTAAAATCAACTGAATGGGATGCCCATTTTTCTCAAATTCCAAAAAAGCTTGGCGACACACCCCACATGGTGCCGTAGGCTCTTCTACAAAGTCACCCTTGGTCTCAGCCGTAATAGCAACACACTTAACGGGTACCCCTGGATAATTGGCTCCAGCAGCATATAAAGCACTGCGCTCACCACAGATGCCTGAGAAAGCAGCATTTTCTTGATTAGCACCAATAAACACTTCGCCATTGTCCAATTGCACCGCAGCTCCCACATGGAACTGACTATAAGGCGCATAACTATTTTTAGTGGCAGCCCGCGCCATATCCACCAACTTTTTTTGTTGCTCGTTGAGTTCTGTATAAGAACAAACGCTTATCTTTGTGGTGATTTTTTTCTCGGTCATGAACAGAAAAATTAAAATCTTGGATTGCAAATTTATTGATATTTTTTTAAAAAACAAACGCTTTTATTGTTTTTGGGCATTTTTTGCCCTATTTTGTGGTTTTTTGCTGCCAGCACAGACCCTTAAAGCACGCTATATAAGCTACATCGAGCGCTATAAGCAAGTGGCGCAACAGCACCAACGCGAATTTGGCATACCAGCTGCCATCACCATTGCACAAGGACTACTTGAGAGCAATGCGGGTAGCAGCTATCTAGCCACTGCAGGCAACAACCACTTTGGCATTAAATGTCACCGATGGAAAGGAGAACACGTAGAGTGGAACGATACCCTCAAGCACATCTGCTATCGCAAATATGGCTGTCCTGAAGACTCTTTTCTCGACCACGCCCGCTTCTTGAAGGGACCACGCTACAAGGTGCTTTATCAGTTCGACATCACCGACTATCGTAGTTGGGCCGAAGGGCTACGCGACTGTGGCTATGCCGAAGACCCTAATTATCCTCAAAAGTTGATACGGCTCATTGAGCAATATCAACTCTATGCGCTTGACGGCGGACAACGACTGCCCGATGCAAAGCAAGACCTAAATCACCGCGAGATAACCGAGCAACAAGTAGAGGATGGCATTCAAGATCTTAGCAACAAGCAGGCTGAAAAGAAACATAGAGACAGCAACAAACAACAGCCTAAGCCTCACTATAAACAAGGCAAAGTGAATGCAAGTGCCGACAATGATTAAGCACAGTTAGCTAAGCAACAAGTGGGTTGGATAGCTTAAAAATCTTGGTTTTTTTGGGCATTTCAGGAATTTTGCCTACTTTTGAGAAAATTTTATTGAATAGGCCTCAAAGTAGGCCAAAATTACGTTAAATTAACTAAAAATCGAACCATTATTACCTCAAATATTAACTTTCATTTTATGAGACTTAAACTGTTTTTGCTACTGACGCTCTTTGCGGCTCTGCCACTATTGGCTCAGCGCACTGGTGTGCAAGGTGTGGTGATTGACGCCAAGAGCAGCCAACCTGTAGTGGGAGCCACCGTTATGCTCGACAACCAGGGCAACACGGTCACCACTGGGCCCAATGGAGACTTCCTCATTAGCGATGCCCAACCAGGCAGTGATGTACTGATTGTCATTGGGTACGGCTTTAAAGATTGGTCACAGCCGATTACCATCTTGCAGGATGTGGTTGACAATGTGGGCACCATCAAGGTAGAGATGACCTCTTTTGATGCACAAGCTCAAGACTACAACAATGCCATGGCCGATATGGCACTAAGTGAATCGCAGCTCGAGGACGAAGAAGGCAACGTGCAAGAAGTAGCACTGCTCAGTGGTGCTACCGACAACCCGTTCTATCAAGCTTCGAGCTACACCTTCAGCACCATGCGTTTCCGCATTCGCGGTTATGAGAACCAAAAGACAGAGACTTATATCAATGGTGTGCCATTCAACGATGGTGTGCGTTTCTCGTTTAACTACTCGATGACTGGTGGCCTTAATCAAGCATTCAAAAACAAAACCATCGGCATGGGTCTAGTAGAAAACAGCTATGCATTTGGTGGCATCGGTGGTGCCAATAACATACGCACCTTTGCCAAAGACTATGCACCAGGCACTCGCTTAAGCGTAGCATACACCAATCGCAACTATCGCTGGCGTGGTATGATTACTCACGCTACGGGTCTAAATAAACATGGTTGGGCTTTGACCTTATCGGCCGTGATGCGTTATGCTGACGAAGGTGTTTATCCAGGCTCATTCTACAATAGTTGGGGCTACTTTGCTTCGTTGCAAAAGGTGCTCAATCCACAGCACTCGTTCTCACTGACCACCTTTGGCGCACCCACCAAGCGTGCTGCCAATAGCGCCGTCTTTGCTGAGGCTTGTCAGCTAGTGGGCAGCAACCTATACACTCCCGATTGGGGCTGGCAAGAAGGCAAGAAACGCAACGCCCGCGCAGTCGAGTCATTTGACCCTACTGTCATCTTCAACTGGCTATGGACTCCCAAACAGGGCACAAGCCTCAACACAGGTTTTAGCTACCACAAGTCGTTCTATAGCAAGGCAGCCCTCAACTGGCATGATGCAGCCGACCCTCGTCCTGACTACTATCGCTATCTACCCTCCTACTACACCGATGAGAATACTAAAGAATTCTACACCGACCGTTGGACAAGTGAGTCAGAATATACCCAAATCCGTTGGGACGACCTCTATCAAACCAACTACATGAACAACTATCTCGCCAACCAAACAGGCGAGCAGAAAGGATCAACATACATTCTAGAAAAACGCCACAGCAACCAGTCAAGTTTCACACTCAGTTCAACGCTCAACATGCGCATGAATGACAACTTGACGATGCAAGGAGGCGGCAACGTGAACTACACCATTTCGTCATACTACAAGACCATCAAAGACTTGCTAGGAGGTCTCTATTGGCTCGACATTGACCAATATAGTGAACGAGACTTCCCATCAGATGCCGACCTAGCTCAAAACGACCTCAACAACCCCAACCGTCAAGTGAAAGTGGGCGATCGTTTTGGCTACGACTACAATATCCTCACCTTCAAATGCGAGCTATGGAATCAGTGGGTACTCAATCTTGCCAAGTGGGATTTGTTTGCTGCAGTGAAAGGCAACTTCTTCCAATTCCAACGCGATGGACACATGCGCAATGGACGCGCACCGCGGAACAGCTACGGCAAAGGTGAAACTCACAGCTTCTTTACTGGAGCTGCTAAACTTGGTGCCACATTCAAACTCGATGGACGCAATAGCTTCAATGCTCATGTCTATTATGGCACCGAAGCCCCACGTCCCTACGATGCCTATATCTCGGTACGCACCAAAGACGATGTAATTGACTTGAAAGTAGAAAAAATCTTCTCAGTTGACTTGAGCTACACCATGAGCTATCGCAACTTGAAGGCTGTGTTTACAGGATTCTTTACCGACCAACGTGACAACACCGAGCGCACCGCTTTCTATGATGACCTCAATAGCACGTTTATGAACTATGCACTCACAGGTGTGAACAAGCAATACAAAGGTGTGGAAATAGGTATCAGCTATAAACTTTCACCATCTCTCACTGTCAATGGCGCAGCCAACATTGGCCGCTATCAATACAAGAATCGACCCATTGGCACTCGCAGCTATGAAAATGGAGCCGAAGCCGATGTAACACAGACAGTGTATCTCAAGAACTTCTATGTGGCAGGCACGCCACAAGAATGTTACTCGCTGACATTCAACTGGGCTGGTCCCAAGATGTGGTTTGTTGAAGTGGGTGGAGCATGGATGAATCGGTCCTACGTGAGCCTCTCACCTATCCGCCACGAGAAAATCGACAAACTCTACACCATTGCCGAGAGTGAGGAACACTTGCAGCAAATGATTAAGGACATCAGCCTACAAGAAAAGCTCAACGAGGCATTAGTCATCAATGCTAGCATCGGACATGTCATCTACATCAATCGTAGTGCATCGTTCAACATCAACCTAAGTCTGAACAATATCCTTAACAATAAGAATATCCAAACGGGTGGTTATCAACAAGGCCGATTTGACTATAAGAACTATACCACGGCCAAGTTCCCCAACAAATATTACTATGCACAAGGATTCAATATGTTCTTGAACTTAGGACTCCGCTTCTAAACAAGCTTTTAACAATCACAACCAAGATATAAATAAAACATAACAATACACAACACTATGAAACGTTTTAATTTCTATCTCAGCTTGATGCTCCTGTTGGTATTTACTGCTGCTTGTAGCGATGAATTCGACACGCCACCTATGGTGGTTCCTACCGCCGAGCATACTGCCAACATGACCATTGCTGACTTTAAAGCCAAATATTGGCAAGACGCTGTCAACTACATCGACACTGTCAAGGAAGACATCGTCATCCATGGGTGGGTCACTAGCAGTGACGAGTCTGGAAACATCTATAAATCGCTGTACATCAGCGATGGTACCGCTGGACTAACCATCAGCATCAACCAAAATAGCTTATACAACACCTACCGCATCGGACAAGAAATTGTGTTGCCACTCAAAGATTACTTTGTGGGCAAATACAATGGCCAGCAACAACTTGGCTATCCACAATATTATGCAAACGGCGGTGTGTGGGAAGCCACATTCTTGCCACAAGCTATGTGGGAATCGATGGTAGAAATCAATGGCTTGCCCAACTTGAGCAAGGTAGATACTACCATCTGCAACATCAGTGATTTCCAAGGCAAAACCGACAAGGAAACACTTCTCAAATACCAAGGTCGTTTAGTGCGCCTCAACGATGTGAAATGGGAAGCTGCCGATGGCGAAACCACCTTTGCTGAATCTACATCTACCACCAACCGCAACATTGTTGATAACAATGGCAACACTCTAGTCGTGCGCAATAGCAACTATGCAGACTTCCGCACTAAAACTCTACCACTCGGACGTGGAGATATCGTGGGTGAACTTTACTTCTATGCTACTCGTCAAAATTCATCGGGTACTTGGCAACTCTACCTGCGCAGCTATGATGACTGCATCGGCTTCACCGAAAACACCAAGGGCTTGCTCAAAGATCCCTACACCATCAGCGAAGCTATCGAAGCACAAAATGCCAGCAAGTCGGGTTGGGTGAAAGGCTATGCTGTAGGTGCCGTAGCACCCGAAGTGACCACCATCTCTAGCAATAGCGACATTGAGTGGAAAGCTCCCACCACGTTAGCGACCACATTGGTTCTCGCCGATGACCCCAACACCAAAGACATTAGCAAGTGTGTGGTTGTTTCTCTGCCACAAAATACCGATTTCCGCACTCAAGCCAACCTGAAAGACAATCCTAGTGTATATCAGACTGTGGTTTACGTCAAGGGTACCTTGGCAACCTATATGGGTGCTGCAGGTATCACTAACAACAGTGGCTCGACCGATGAATTCAAGCTCAGTGTAGTCACAGGTGGTGTGACTGAACTTTATGAAGGTTTCGATAACAGCCTACCAAGCAATTGGTATAATGTGCAAGTGAGCGGTGACAAGAAATGGTATCAGACCAGCTACAATGGCAACGGCTATGCTGCCATGACGGGCTACAAAGGCACCAAACCACCCTTTGACGCATGGCTCATCACCCCAGCCCTCGACATCAAGAATGCTGCAAGCAAGATTCTGACTTTCCGCACACAGGTTAATGGCTATGGTAGCACGACCAGCAAGTTTGAAGTTTATGTGCTCAATAGCACCGACCCAAGTGCTGCAACAGTTAAGGTGCAACTCGACCCAACTATCGCTACTGCTCCAGCTAGTGGATATAGCAGTTGGGCAGAATCGGGTAGCCTCGACCTGAGTGCTTTTGCCGATGGTAGCTACTATGTAGGTTTCCGCTTCCAAGCCGATGAGGATGCTAACTACGCTACTTGGTGTCTCGACGATGTAACCTTCGGTATGGGTGGCTCTAGCACAGTGACCACTCGAGCTGACTTTGAAACGATGGGCGATGCATCGGGCAAATATGGTACTTACACATCCACCAATGGCTGGGTGGCTAGCAATAGTTGCCTACTCGAAGGCGGCAGCGTGGATAGCAACCCAACGTTCTCGTTCATTGGTTATGTGACAGGCTCTACTAGCGACTATGCTAAGGCTCCTACGCTCAACGGCAAGACCTCTACGGTAGGCACGCTTGTATCACCTACCCTCAAAGGCGGCATGACCAAGTTACGTTTCAGCTACGGTGCAGCCTTTGCCGAGTCACAGCTTTCGTTCCGAGTAGATGTGAAACAAGATGGTAATGTGGTTAAATCATGGACGGTAAACAACACTAGCGTAACCCAAAAGACAGCCTATAGCTTTGAGGAAACATGCTCCATCACTGGTGAGTTCACTATCGAATTTACCAACCTATGTCCCTCAAGCTCATCGAGCAACAAAGACCGCGTTTCGATTTGGAACGTCAATTGGGACCCTGTTGAGGAATAATCCGACAATCAATAGTTTCTTAACCTAAAAATCCAGAAATGTGCAGATGCGCGAACTTAATGATTCGCGCATCTGCTTTTTCATCAATCATAATAGCAGAAGCAATCTACACCATATCAGTCGAGTGGAAAAACCCAATTTTTCTTATCCAATATTGATCTAATTGCCAAAATAATATATACCTTTGCATCAATTTATTTGAAACAGTGGAAAGATTTGGCTGCTTGCAACCACTTGAAAAAATGCTAAAATTGCGATAATCAATACCTTATTTTATCGTTTAGCGTTCATTTCCACTAAAAAGTAATTACAAATTTTTAGTAACAATGAACAAGAAACACAATTATTTCTTCACCTCCGAGAGCGTGTCGGAGGGACATCCAGACAAGGTAGCCGACCAAATCAGCGATGCCATCCTCGATGAATTTCTCGCCTATGACCCTACTGCCCATGTAGCATGCGAGACTCTAGTGACCACTGGTCAGGTGATTGTAGCAGGTGAAGTTACTAGTAAGCACTACGTCGATATCCCCGCAGTAGCTAAACGAGTTATCAATGACATTGGCTACAATGATTCAAAACTCATGTTCGATGGCAATAGTTGTGGTGTGCTATGTGCCGTGCATGAACAGTCATCCGATATCAATCAAGGCGTAAACCGCGAGAAAAAAGAAGACCAAGGCGCTGGTGACCAAGGTATGATGTTCGGCTATGCGTGCAACGAAACTAGAAACTTCATGCCTCTCACCCTCGACCTATCGCATGAACTGATGCACACATTGGCCGAGATACGCAAACAGGAGCCGCATTTGATGCCTTATCTGCGCCCCGACTCTAAGGCGCAAGTGACCGTTGAATATGATGGTGAAACCCGCAAACCAATTCACATCAGCACCATTTTGGTGAGCACGCAACACGATGAACCTGCAGCTGGCGTGAGTGATGAACAGATGCTTGCTCGCATCGAACAAGATATTCGCGACATTCTAATCCCTAAAGTGCTGGCAAAATATGATGAACACATCAGAGCCCTGTATGACACAGACACCGAGATATTGGTCAATCCCACTGGCAAGTTTGTGATTGGTGGCCCTGCAGGCGACACAGGACTAACAGGCCGCAAAATCATCGTTGATACCTATGGCGGACGCGGTGCACATGGCGGTGGTGCCTTTTCGGGTAAAGACCCTAGCAAAGTAGATCGCAGTGCAGCATACGCTTGCCGTCACATCGCCAAAAACGCTATTGCAGCCAACCTAGCTGATGAGATGCTCGTACAAGTCTCGTATGCTATCGGGCAAGCACGCCCCACAAGTTTCTATATCAACACCTATGGCACAAGTCATGTGGCACAAAGTGATGGCGAAATCGCTCAGACACTCGAGAAATTGTTTGATATGCGACCTGCCGAAATCATCGACCGATTGAAGCTACTTAACCCCATCTATCAAGAGTCTGCTACTTATGGTCACATGGGACGCTCCTACAAAGAAAACGTCAAAAAGGCCTTTAAGTCGGAATATGATGGCGAGAAAGAATGTATAGTGGAATTGTTCACTTGGGAAAAAACCGATATGGTGAGCATCATCCAAGATGCTTTTGGCATCAAATAAATCCATATATTATAGCTTAATAGCACAAAAGGTAAAAAATAGCGGTTGGCAACCTATGTGAGGTGTAGCCAACCGCTCTTATTTTGGTTGTGTCCTAGAATCAGCAATCTTAAGACTTGGTTGCCATCGCCTCTTTTATTTTCTGTTCTAGTTCCTCTGCAAGTTCAGGGTTATCGGCAAGCATTTGCTTAGTAGCATCGCGACCCTGAGCCAATTTGGAATCTTCGTATGAGAACCATGAACCACTCTTCTTGATAATGCCATACTCTACCCCCAAGTCAACAATCTCACCCAGCTTACTAATACCCTTGCCGAATAGAATCTCAAATTCTGCCTTGCGGAATGGAGGAGCGACCTTGTTCTTTACCACTTTCACGCGTGTGAGGTTACCAATCACTTGGTCCTTATCCTTAATCTGAGTGACACGACGGATATCAATGCGCACACTGCTATAGAACTTCAGTGCATTGCCACCTGTAGTAGTCTCGGGATTGCCAAATAGCACACCAAGCTTCTCGCGCAATTGGTTGATAAAAATGCAGCATGTGTTGGTGCGACTGATAGTGGCCGTGAGCTTGCGCAATGCTTGGCTCATCAATCGTGCTTGTAAGCCCATCTTGCTTTCGCCCATTTCGCCTTCAATCTCGGCCTTTGGGGTCAGTGCAGCCACACTATCAATAACAATGATATCTACAGCACTAGAACGTATGAGTTGGTCGGCGATTTCTAGCGCTTGCTCACCATTATCGGGCTGACTAATCAATAGGTTATTCACATCTACACCTAGCGACTCGGCATAGAAACGATCAAAAGCATGCTCAGCATCAATCATCGCTGCGATACCACCCATGCGCTGAGCCTCAGCCATAGCATGAATGGCAAGCGTGGTCTTACCAGAGGCCTCTGGACCATAGATTTCGATGATTCTACCGCGGGGATATCCACCCACGCCCAAGGCCCTATCTAGACCAATAGACCCCGTAGGGATAACTTCAATATCCTCGATATGGTCATCACCTAGCTTCATAACAGTGCCTACTCCATAGGTCTTACCAATTTTATCCATTGCCACCTGCAAAGCTTTGAGTTTCTCGGGTGACACTTCTTTGCGTTGCGGCTGCATAGCTTCGTTGTTCTCGTTTTCTGTAGTCATAAAGTTTAGATGATGTTTGTTGTTATGTTGTTGATGTTTTTTGCAAAATTAATCAAATTAATTGACAATTCTACATTTTAACAATACAAAAAATAGACCGCAAGGCATTTTCTCCTTGCGGTCTTATTCTTATAGAAATAATAGTTAGTTGGCTATCATTGGGCAGGCATCATCACGACTTCTACCTTGTTGCCTGCGTTGTAGATTTGACGAGCAAAATCGGCAATCGTTTGCGGAGTCTGGCTCTCTACCACTTGCTTATAACCACTATAGGAATCGGTGCCATAGGTCATATAGGTGCTCAGCACTTGTAACCAATAGCGATTTTCCTTGATGTTGGTGTCATAGTCCTTGAGCATCACCTCCTTGATTTCCTGCATAGCCGTAGGATCTATCGTTTTGCCTGCCTTGACAATCTCATCATTCATGATGTTGAGAGCGATGTCAGCCTTTTCGGGAGTGAATGGGCAGTCGGCATAGATCATGGTGCAGGTATTGTCACCTTCGCGGGCTACATAGCCACTAGCACCTGCGCTATAGGCTGCGCTTTGGTCCTCACGAATCTTTTGCAAATAGATTTTGCTCAGTGCTTGTCCAAGCATGCGTGCCTTAACACTATTCTCTAGACTATAAGGCATATCGGTGCTATACCAATAGATTTGCGAGTTGGCTTTTGGGGTTTCCATCTTGCGAGTGAAATGGGTCACAGTCTGTCCTTTAGGATAGGTAGCCACATTATTCCACTTGCTAGGTTTACCCTTTTG
>Ga0181612_139851_pt1 | contig 11645 bp, 11 predicted proteins | sample HoacroProtozoa21_FD_119630 | JGI IMG/M metagenome (GOLD analysis project Ga0181612, IMG submission 119630) | Hoatzin crop microbial communities from Cojedes, Venezuel. Combined Assembly of Gp0051906, Gp0051904, Gp0051908 | reverse complement strand
TTAAGTATTCCTTATTTCAATTCCCTTATGACCCAATTCATTCAGCATTTACGGTTAATCACAGAACCACTCAATTATTTGTCCCACATGCTAAACTCTTTCTCTTGCTTCTGTGGAATTTGAACTAGCCCCCAATGTCATCAAGTCTGGCTAATAAAGGCAGCCATTTCACAGAAACATGTAAACCAATGCATTTTAAGAGAGCAGATGCTCCTTTTGGCAGAGTTTAATCTTCAGGTAATAATTCAGGCAGTTAACACATGAATGGACCAACACAAAATTAAAATAACTTATTCAGTTCATTCAGACAAAAACTGTATCCAGATGGTTGGTTACATAACACCGTGAGACAAATCACTGCGAGAATGCTGTTTTGTGGTTAAACCCATTAAATAGCGTCAGTGGTATTTCCTCTGGAACGCTTCAGTGCTCCAAAAGCAAGAATCCATTTTTCGCATAGCACTACATCAGCTCTGTCAAAACAGAAACGAACCAAAAGAAATCCCACCTAAATAAATGAGCCTGTTAACAGCTAGAACAGTCAGCCTCTGTAACCTCTGTACAAACTCCGTCTCGGTGGCTCGGATTGGATTTTCTTGGCTCATTCGCCGCTGCATCATCATGTTGAACTCCTCACTTGCTAGGGAACGCATTTTCATCAGCAGAGCATCAGACTGAGCCAGTGAAAACTTCCTGGAGCCTTTAAGTAGAGAAGCATTAATAACATCCTACTAAAACGCACAGAAAATTGAGCACTCGGGAACTGCTTTCATCCAAAGAGTTCACATCATTTAAGGAAACCAAACATTCGAAATACATTAATACTGAAGGGAACATAAATGTCATTTGAGTGTTTGTCTCTTTCTTTTAAGAGCTTTTCTATTGGAAAATAAATATATAAAATTCAAGAATGATACCACGAAATGAGTTAGCCTGAAGATCAGATTTGTTGTACAACTTGCATATTTTTATGTAAAGCAGATTCTAAAAGTTACTTTTACTGCTGTTTTTACTTTATAATTAGGATAAAGGATTAAAAATTAAGGATACAAGAAGAAATACTGCATATTGGAAAGTAGCTTTATTAGCACAAATGAGGAGTCACTTATATTAACAGCTTATAAACATATTTTGTACCATACCCATTGCCACTAATTTTGACAGAACTACTATTTCCAATTTATAAGAACATTCTTTAAGATTTTCTTGAAATTAACTGGTGGTTCTTGACTGTACTTGCTTCTTTCAGAAATAACTAATTTTTTTTAATTTATCTTTAGTGCCTTACCGGATTCACTAATACAAAAATATTTTCACTATCTTCACTAGGCTGATGGAGAGGGACCTCAAATGCTGACCACATCAAGAGAAACATTCTCTTAGTAAGCAGGGAATAACAGTGTTTAGGTTTTTATTTAAAAAAACCCGAAACAAAACCTCAAACACGTAGGGTCTTAAAACTGTATCTTCTACAAATTCTTAAATGCAGCTTTGTTTATACGAGAGGGATTCAAAATCTATTTCCAGCCAGAAGACTCCAAAACCTTTACAGAATGATTTACAAGCTATCAAATACAGAGAAAATATTACTGCTAAAGCTAGACCTGCACAAATGTTTTCCAAGCACAGCCACTGTGGAACCTAGGAATCTTGCATTCCCAACTATCAATTTGGAGCGCCAGGCATTTACTTCAGGACGACCACTGAAAGTCGTGCGACAACGCAATCCCCATCATAGCTGTGTTAAAGTTACAAGCACCAACTTTATTTTGGCATTTCCTTACTATGAAGCTGGCTATTAAAACCAGTAAGGATTACTTAAAAACACCTTTACCAAGCAACTTGTGAATTTAAGAGAATCCCAGAAGAAGGCAGTATTTGGCTTTAGCCACTGCAGTGGAAAGGTGACTGAGGTTTCATTTTCACAGCTCACTCCCTCCTAACACAAAAACCCCACAAGTTCAAAATGGGTACAGGCTACACTATTCTAAAATATATATATATGGATTTGTGAAGCCAATCCACAGAAAAAGCAAAGCACCAGGACTCATTTGCTGTATCACTGAAACTACAGTTTCAAAGTAATACATACAGGAAGAAGTACAAAAAGACTACACTTCTGCTACTCACCAGCAATGCCTTTACGTTTTTGAAACATCGCACGATGTGGTGCAGATGGTGATGGCACTGAACCGGCCTGCTCCTGAGCATCTTGGTTTGCTGTAGTTTTTATTAATTCAATAGCTGCTTGAAGAACTCTCAACTGCAGAACGACTGCCATATCTACAAAGAGAGGCATAAAAAGGACATAGGACATTCTCTGTATGTCTTCAATAATTTTACTAGCTGCTTGTAAAAAGTAAAAGAATACAACAGAACGTGTCAAGAGCTGTAAAACTCTCAATTCCACCAAAGTCACATAGAAAGTCCCAGTGCTATTCCACAGATACAGACAGTAGACAAGTGAGTTCTCACAGAAAAGCCGTTGAATTTTATTGCTCTGAAATATGCCAAATGAAACTGTATAGAACATTTCCATTTAAATACACTTAAAGAACTTTTGCAGTCACTGTTCAGATTAGCAGTACACAATTCTTTACCACAGGGCAGGCTCCTGAGGAAAACTACTACTTTGAGAACCACTTAGAAGAGAAAGAAGATCCATCACCAGCAAACTCCCCCTTCTCCCTCGACAGGAATATTAATTTAAATATTAATTTAAACAAAAATCAGTGGGGAAGGAATTTACTTCTCCAGACCCCAAAACCAAGCAGATAACTTACTTTGCATCCTCGCATTTTTACTATTTTGAAGATGACCCAGCAGCACAATGAGGTCTTCAACAACACGAAAATACTGAGAACCTGAGGAGCTGCAGGCATGAATTGCAACTGCTACCAGAAGCTGTTGTATATCGCATGCAAGTAGCTTGTAGTCATTCAAGGGAATGCTGCAAACAAAGTTGTAGTTACCAGAAATGTGACAATTCTAGTAGATTGTAACCCATAACAAGACCCATTACTATTCCCCTTGCTACTTCTGCCAACCCCACCTAATGTTATACCGTACTTCATATAAAAATGTTACTGCTGAAGGCTGGGAAAATCGTAATCAAAGGCACCTCTTTAGTGTTCACTTTAGCAGATGGGATGCTTGCAAATCTTTGAGATGTTCTAACATAAAGATTGTAACAACGCTTTATTGGAAAAGCAATGATGCGTTATTATCAGATTTCGAAGTTAAAGTACAGGTGTGAAATCCTGCATTTCTCAAAAAAAAAAATCAGGACAATATCTCATTTTGTAACCATTCTGAACTAAAAATATACTGAGGTAAAAGGAAATCTGTCTATTCCTTCAGGATACCAACTAATTAAATAAATTAACCAAACCCCACCTCTCCTTCCTTCACTGTATAACCTTTACTGAAGTACAGAATCTTTGTAATCAATAAAGTTAAGTTACTCAAAACCTCTAATATTAATCACAGGCAGCACAGGAGAGACTTTTCCTGCAGTTTTGACATTAGCTATAGACACAGCAGAATGCTACCGTCTCCTGGGCCTTTGTCTTACTGTTCAGGTGAGTTTTATTAGGAAAAGCATCTTAGTTGCACACAGTGTGACAAACTTGCATTTTAAAGTGTCATTTCACTTGAAAGTTTGAGGTATGGAAAGAACATTCTATATTCCATTGTTCGAACTGAATATCTAAACATTAACTTTCACTTACAGGTAAAACTAAAGCTGAAAGTCTCAAAACAGTGTTATTTTGTACACTATCTCCAATCATTTTAGAAAGTAGAACAAATACAATACAGTCATTTTTGCTAGACTTCAGGCTGTGCCTGGACTATTTTACAGCAACTGCTACAATACTCACTTTGTTTCCAGTCCGTTGAGAGCAGCCAGCGTATTACACATCACGTACAGCAAACCATTATCAAGCAGCAGGTCTGCAACTTTCGAGCAGGAATTTATGATTTGCAGCAGGAGACAGAAGCAGTTGTGCAGCAGGACGTTATCGTACAGAGAGTTCTCTATAAGACCCAGAACAGGAATGACACACCATTTTTGAAAGAGTCCAACATTCTTGACATCTTCCAGATCAAATCTAGTAACATAAATATAAGTGAGTGACATCCTTCAAATAGCAGCCTGGTATATGCAACTAGAATACAAGCCTATGCCAGTATTTTGGCAAAGATACAGATGGCAATTCCCTACATTTCACTGCAGTAACAATGCCTCTCTACTAAAGGAAATAAGAGCAGAATAAACACTTCAAGAGCCAACAAGGAAATGAAGTGCCTAAAAAATATATGTGAAGCTGCAGTTAACTACTAACTGTTTACAATATAGATTTCATGAAGACAAAGGGGTTTTTTAAATCAGCGTAGAAAAATATGCTGCATCATCTTTCCAGCAATATGTATTACAGCTGGCACTGAGACACTATCGAGAAACCAGATACAGCTTGGCATCAATATAATCATATACTGACTGACAGCAGGTTTGATAGCCTGCATCCATTACTGCTGAAGTTCAATTAAATTTGGCAATTTCTGGCTTACTGCAGAACTCAAAACAGTGCTTCAGACCTTCTATTACTTGAGCATTAGGAAATTGGATTACTACACTAAGGCTATCAGCCCATCACGACTATTGTACACAATCCTAAAAACCTGAGACAACAGAATTACTTTTCCAGCCCCATAATCAGTCCTGAGGAAATAACAGTTCTCTGCTTTGGGGCGAATTAAGCAGCCAGGTTTAAGTCTTGCTGTTAAACAGGAATATTTTTAAGGGGTGACGACCAGGCCAACTGGCAGAAGCAATATGGCTACAAATCCTGCAAAGGCAGCAACTGGGAAGGAGCTTTGTGCAAGATGTTTGCACTGATGACTCCTTAGATGAATGTTGTCCCTCTACATTCATTAAGTAGTCAGACTAATTCTAAAAAATATCATGTACTTCAACTATTGTCTGCACAAAGGTAATCTCCTTTCCTGTCAGCGAGGTGGCTCTTCGGTTAAAGGAAATGGTGTAGCTGTGGGATGTTCTCTGAAAGAAATAGGGACTCAGGAACAGGCTGCCCAGGGAGGTTGTGGAGTCTCCTTCTCTGGAGATATTCAAGACCCGCCTGGACGCAGTCCTGTGCAGCCTGCTCTGGGTGACCCTGCTTCGGCAGGGGGTTGGACTGGGTGACCCACAGAGGTCCCTTCCAGCCCCTGCCATTTTGTGTGTGATTCTGTGTGTGTGAAATTAATTAGCAAAAACACACTGACGGCATCTCCTTCGTATCAGCTTAGCTCCGGGTTTGGCAAAGATCGCTGAGACAATCCCCGCGTTGTGTAAACACCTTCTGTGGCCTCCCCTGCTCCTCCTCTGCGGCAGAGAGCCAAACTGGGCAAAGAAAATGCTGCTACGAGCACCGGCGATGGCACAGAGGGACCTGGCCCACGGCCGGGGGGCTGTGAGCACCCTGCAGCGCGCTCCTTTGCCTGACACAACAGGCACCTCTGAAAGGCTCCACCAGAAAATCGCGGCTGGCCTTCGTCATGCAGAGCTGTCGCCAAGCCGGGGTCAGCTCTCTGCTGCCCAGCACCAGGTGGGAGCTTGTTTAAAAATATCTTTTCTTTGTTTAATTTTCCGAGCCATCAAGATGGGGCTTCGGGTGGGGAGTGGGAGCACCTCAGCTCACCCACAGCCTTCTCCGGAGGGTGCATGAGAGCAAGGCAGGGTGCGGCGGTACCGAGCTCAGCTGTGGGATGGTGCCAGCCATCACAAAATGAACTATTGAAAAAAGGTGATATTTTAGCCAGGCTTTTAAAATGACTCCAAAAAAAACCCCAAAGTACCAGAAATGTTGTTCAGTGTTCTTTGTTTTCCCAGCAGGGCTGGGGGAACTGAGGGGAAACCTCTGGCTTTACAGATAGGGTGTGGGCTGCGGTTCCGACTCTCCTGGAAAATTTTAATCAGTGAAAAAGTGAAGAATATTTTCAGCATGCCGCCAACGTGCGTGTGAGGACGCGTGTGCTGTAAGAGCAGAAGCAGCATCCTTGTGATTTATAGGCTGTCCTCACCCTTGCAGGCACACCTGGAGATAGCCACCATGACCCAGTCGGCAGCCGCTGCGGGGGGACCTGTCGTCTGCGAGAGGCTGCTCGTCGCACGAGAAGATGGAGGCTGGTCCAAAAATGCTGCGAGGAGAGGCGTCGAGCACACATCTGCAGCCAGGGTCGGGCTGCTCCTTCGGGGTGGGACACGCTGCCAGACCGTTGGGTTCTTCATTGGTAAGAGGTGGTGCCATGCTTCTCCAGCAAAGTGAAACGGAGTCACAGGGGACACCGAGGAAGCTGGGCTGGTGAGTCACGAAACCGGGGAAGCTCGACTGCAAGGGGACCCCTTGAGTGCTCCTGCTCGGTGCCTCGATGGCCACGTTTGGGGTCTTGCAAAACTTGGGGGACAGGATGCAGAGAAGGATGGCAGTGCTGAGGGTCAGCAGCTCTGGCTGCAGAAGCATGGCTGCCTTGAAGCCGCTTGGGGCTGATTTGGGACAGGAATGGGTGGAGAGTCCCCCCTGTCCTCCCAGATGTGGGCGAACCTGTCGCTCCAGCCGCAGGCACCACATGAGAGAGCTGCGGTCGCCATCGCGTCTACCTGCCTTGCTCCAGGCAGGAAGCTCTGTCTCCTGCATCCAGCCCGAGGTACCTCGTGACCAGGGTCAGCTACTCTACCTGCTCCTGCCTTGGTTTCCCTCCGCCTCCGATGGCAATAGCCCATCTCCTAGTTCATTAGCGCCTGGCTTCGTTAAATGCTTTGAGTAGGGCTGGAAGGGCAGAGGCTCATTATCTCCGTTGCCCTGTTATCTGCTCAGCAGCAGGGAGGAGGAGGTGGGCACGCTGGCAAGGCTGGGAGCCAGTGCTGGGCTCAGGGCAGCAGTGGGGCTCCTGCTCTCAGCTGGAGGAGAAGTCCTCAGCCCCTTCACATGCAAGACAAATTAGTGTGGATGTCCTTAATTTAATATGTCCGTCTGGGGCTAAAATAAAGAGGCCCAGAGAAAGTGCTGGGTGTGAATGGATGCTCTTGTTGTCAAGTAGAGCCCATAGCACTTTCTCTTCACAGCTGCAGTGTGTTTGTGGGGATAAACCACTGCTCAGGTGGAGTGCTGTCCTCTAAACTACCTGTGCTAGACAAGAAATGTGGAGGTGGCCCCATCCTCAGGTGATGCATGGGGAATTAGCAGCAGCAAATGCTGGAGGAGGTGGGAGACCACAGGTGTGGGGCTATTGCGGAAGAAGAGCTGTCCTCACCTCCCTGCCTGCTTTCTGGGCTTAAATCTTGTGGTTTATGGACAAGCCATGTGAAAGGATGGTGTTTCCAGCCATGCTTCCTGCTGTGGTGATGCAGTTGGAGTTAGCCCACCTGGTTTTGGGTTTGGCTAGCAGCTCCTCACCCGCGAAGGTCCTGGTTTTACCTGTTTTCCACTTGGCTGATACCATTCTGAGCTTCTGCCTAACTCAAACCTGGACTTTCCTGCTACTTGTGCTCCGTATTTTAGTTATACGCTTGAAAGAAAAGGCCCAGCTATCTGCCAAAGCCATCAACCTGCAAGTGCTTGCAAGAGCTAAAGTGCTCTCCTTGCTGGTCTTGCAGATCATGTAAGGAACAGCAGTCCTCACTGCAGAGGACACCTGGACGTGCCACCACAGGCCACGGATTTCAGCCTGGGCTCGCAACAGGGACAAAGCAGATCCAAAACCGTGGGCAAGGAGGTCACTTGCTGGGGCCAGATGGGGAGGGTGGATGGTTTAAATGATCTTAAAACCAGCAGTGAGTTGGCAGAACATGGCCAAGCCCTGCGGCGTGATGGCAAGTGGGCAATGAGCAATGCTGCTTTGTGTTTTCTTCTTAATTTCTGTTTACTCACCTTTAGCAATAAGCCCTGCTGAAAGGCAGCAGGTGTGGGCTGGAAGAGGTGCCTGATGATGGTGGAGCATTGCTGCTGGTGTCCGGGTGACGGCCATGTCCGTGCACGGGCAGGATGGGTGGGAAGGGGTGAAGCACGCGGTGGGCAATGGCTCAGGGCAGCTCTCTGCTCCATTGCTGTGTGGGGTGAAGGGGTGCAGCACGGGGCTGGAACAGGAGGTGGCTTGGGAGAGCTGTCCCAGTCCATGCTGCTTTTAATCCCCAGGTGTTCTGAAGCCAGGATTGTGCCCCACGTCCTGCAAGCTAAACCAAATCCCTGTGTAAATGGGCTCGGAGCAGCTTCCCATGTCCCTCACCTCTGGGCTTTCCCAACAGCTCTGCACCATTCCTGGCCTTCACGGACATCTCCAACAGCGACAAACTATGCCGAAAATAACTCCCCATCTCTGCTACCCTGGCAGGAAGGTGGGATATAAACACGCTTCTGTTTGTTAGTGTTGGCGCTCGCCGGGCTTTCAAGCTGGGCTGGGTTTGGGACAAGTGTTTCCTGCACCCCCATCCCGATCTCCTGCTGGGTCCCTGCTCCGTCTAGGCAGTGGAGCTCCCCCAGGCACCTCTGCCCTGCGTAGGCTGCTTTGAGACAGGGAAGCTGCTGCCCCAGAGGTGCTGGAGGGATTTTTATGGGTGACTTTAAAGTAAGGCAACATCTCTGGGTGCATCGCAGCCACCAGCTTTCCTCTGTGCAATGCACGCAGCCAGTGGGGTCCTCCTGGAGCTGCTGGGTGATATATACATAAAAAATAAATATATATGCAATAATATCCTCAGAACCTGATTTTGTTTGCTATGTCAAAAAGCAAACCCACAGAGAGCCGTAATCTGGTACCAGTGGCACTGATGACCCCAGGGAAAGTGATGCTGCTGGGCACGTTCTTGCTCTTGGAGTCATCCCTGGCCACCCCTACTCTGCTACTCCTATCTCTGCCTGGTTCCCAGGGCCAAATCCTGCTCCTGGTTGTGCCCAGCACCACCTCTGAGGCTGGCAGATGCCCTCTGTGCGCACTGGTGGGGGGGCAGCTGGGGATACGCCGACCGTCCCTGAGCACGCAGGGACACGCTGGTTTTGGGGACCGATGACTGGCACAGCGAGCAGCCACGGAGTTTGTCTGAAACGATGTTCTCTGTCATCTGTATGCACACGTGGCGAGTGCAGGGAAGCAGCAGAAGGGGTTAAATCAATAGTTATGTTTAAATCAATATTCAGATCTACAGTCCTGTCCTAGCGATGCCGCTTTGCTTTGCCCCCCGGTTTGAGGGCACAGACCCCAGTGGCTGAGTCGGAGCCACCGTTTCTGTTGTGAACGTGGATTTTGGCAGATGCACTGCAGGATTTGGGCTGATTTTCTGGGGAAAAAGGAAAGAAGAAAACCCAAAATGAAGCAATAACCTGATCATGGCTGTTGTCTGTGCACTGAGGGAGCCGGTGAGACTGCCTCTCTCATATTGGGTGTAAAAAGGAGCCTCAGCAGTTACTCCTCACTGTTCACCTTATTTTGGGGTTGCAGGATGCTCTTTCCCAGCCTCCCCTCTGGCTCCTGCCTTCCCCAGCACCGCTTGGGCCCAAGGCTTAATCCTGGCTCATTGGTTCCTGGCCTTCATCATTTGGGTGCAACCTGGACCCTGTGCTGGGATCTTTGGTTCTGAGTTGCAGAATGTGCTCCTGCCATGCCATGAGGTAGACAGCAGCCAGCCCTGGACCACCTCCCTGCCTTATCCCTTCTGCAGGGTCGTAGAATCGTAGAATGGTTTCGGCTGGAGGGGACGTTAGAGATCACCTAGTTCCAGCCCCCCCTGCCAAGGGCAGGGACATCTTCCACTAGACCAGGTTGCTCAAAGCCCCGTCCAACCTGGCCTTGAGCTCTTCCAGGGATGGGGCATCCACAAAATCTCTGGGTCCTCCTCCGTCCCTACTCCCTGTTGTTTGCCCTCAACCCACCTTAGTCCTACCAGCTCCTCCTGTCCAGGCAGGAGTCTCCAGCTGAACCACCACCTTCCCACCAGCTGCCGGTGGGGGGTGGCTCATGGTCCTCTGCTGCTGTATTCTGAAATACAGAAACACAGAGGCCATTCCACTGATGCCACCCCAATGCGGTGGTTTAAGCCACCACGTGCTGTTGAAAAACCCAAGGGAAGTCTCCATGGCAAAAAGCGTTTTCACGCAAGCCACTCGAAGCCTCAATGGCCTCGGCCGCCAGCATCGCCCACGCTGCCTTCAGCGCTCTTGCAAAAACACCAAAGGAAGTAGATATTTTGATTTCGAAATGCAAATAGTTTGTGGTTGTTGATTTTTTCTCATTCTATGGTTACATGCGATCCGAGCCGCAGCACCCCAGCTCTGGGGTCTGGATGCTTAAATTTAACTGAACCACTAAGTCAGTGCGTCGGCTCCAAGGTGGGAGCGGGCTCGGGCAGCGATGCCCCAGCTCCAAGAAATTTTGGGTAATAAGTCCGGGCAGGTGCACCTCAAAGGCGGTGGCAGCCCCACGGTAATGCTCCGGCTTCCCGGAGGCAGCTCGAGGAATGCGCAGCCGCTGCCTTGTTGATGGTGGTGATGCTGGTGCATGGATTTAGCTGGAAATCGATGCTGGCACGTGAATTTGGCAGTGATGCGGTTGGTTATTTGTGTCTGGATTTGCAGGGAGCGTCGTGGGACGCTCGTTTGGATGAAGTTTGCTTTCATCTTGTAGCCGAGCGCATGGACGGCCTGGGAAGGCCACTTGCCACAGGGTGAAAAAAGGTATTTTACATTTTGTGGCAGATCTGGAAAATAGAAGGGGGAGGGAAGGGGGAAAAAAATCAATTCAGATTAAACTGAAACGACCTGATTTAAAAAAAAATCCCCCAAACTTGCTGATTTTAGATCACCCCAGAATAGACAGTATGACAAGAAATGCAAAGTTTGTGTTTGCAGATCGATCAGCCCCTTTCTAAAACTTCAAAAAGCTATTTCCAAATAGAAAGTAAAACCCAGCTGTTCCTGAAGAATCTTGAAGAACAGAGGTCAAGTATCTCCAAGGCATTTTGTTTTGGGAACCCCTGAAGAAACGTTTTGACCTTTCCAAGCCAGCTTCTGTTTTAACCTCCAAATATTTTCCAAATTTGCCTGAAAACAGGAAACAGCCTGTGCCTTGCCGGAGCCCCCTCCAGGTTTCCCTGAGGATGCTGATGGCTGGGAGCATCCCTGGTCCCTGCAGGAGGAGGCTCCTGGATCCCGTCTTCGGGGCGATGCTCTCCCTGGAGACGCCTCGTGCAGTGGCCGCGAGCTGAGCCTTGGCATGAGCGGGGAGGGGGTGAGATTTCTGGCTGCGCTCTGGTTTTGGCAGTGAGGTAGGGTTGGATCAACTGGATTCCGGAGGGATTTGTGGTGAGTGCTGGGAACTAAACACTTTCACGTGAAGGTCTTATCGTGTTGGCCTGTTGTGTCCCAGTCAGGTTTCAGAGGTATTGCTCGTGGCTGAGCTGTCGATGTGAAGCAGGGAGCATGAAATGCTCTCACAGAATCACAGAATGGTAGGGCTTGGAAGGGACCTCTGTGGGTCATCTAGTCCAACCCTCCTGCTGAAGCAGGGTCACCCAGAGCAGGCTGCACAGCACCGCGTCCAGGCGGGTCTGGTATATCTCCAGAGAAGGAGACTCCACAACCTCCCTGGGCAGC
>Ga0181612_170862_pt1 | contig 11646 bp, 6 predicted proteins | sample HoacroProtozoa21_FD_119630 | JGI IMG/M metagenome (GOLD analysis project Ga0181612, IMG submission 119630) | Hoatzin crop microbial communities from Cojedes, Venezuel. Combined Assembly of Gp0051906, Gp0051904, Gp0051908 | reverse complement strand
TTTTCCTCAGGAAGAGCCCACCTTTTCATGCAGATCTTGCATCTTGTTCAGCATACTTGGAGGGACAAAATTTCTTTGCTGCTTCTGATTGCCCAGGTTCTTTGACTTGGATAGCAGGGCACATTTTAAACCATGATACTCTTCAGCAAAGACTTCAGAGTCTCTGGATTTGACACTGAAGTCTCCCTAAGTGTGCTCGAGAAGAATAAACCGAAAGGAAAGCACATAGGGGCTTGCAGGGAAAAGAAAATGTCTGCAGTTGTGTCTGGAAAGCAGCCTTTGGAAGATAAGGGAGAGATGTTTCTTTACTATAACTGTTGATATTTTCTTTAAAGTCTTTCTTAGATTCCAGCCTTTGAGACAGAATGCATTGCAAAAATCCTCCACGGATATCATGGAAAAGAAGATAACACATCAAAAGCCATGTAACAGTCAAACCTGTAGTCTAATCATCTCTACTTCATAAACATTTCTCCTTGCTTCTACAGAAGGCATTTCTAGCTGTTCTCTCCAGCTAAGCAGGAGGCAGTGGCTGGACTGTGGGTCACTGATGGGAAACAGAAGAATATATCTTTTTTTAAGTGCCCTATTTATTTTTTTTACCATCTATTACCACCAAATTTGAAATACCAGGGATATGTTGCAGGATATTTGTTCTTGTTCATGCCATTGTTTCCTCAAACTGCTGAGAATGCAAGGGATCTGGATGCTTTCTTACTCTGAGGAATAGGAGGAGGAGAAGGCAATTGTTCTCCTAGAGGTGATGACAGAACCCAAAGTCTCTTTCTGTTGCCCATGGTCCTTTTCACCTTTTGTTATTTGGAGGAAGCTGGCAGTCTGTACTAATCTGTATAAAAATAGCAGCCCTATTTCTGTCCACTTGATCTCCCCTACCCTGAAATGATCACAAGCTATCAGTGCCGGTTATAGCCTGCATTTATCCCAGCACTCCCACTTCCTTGCTGAAGCACGGTCATAGCATCTACTACTCTCTTGCAAGGAGCCAATTAGTGCGTCCTGAATCCAGTTAAAGTAGAATAGAGTGGCTGTGTCCGCAGTAGTAAACTAAGCAAGGCCGGGGTGGACTCGAATGCAGCCCTACAAGCATTGATAGGGCTTCGCTGCTGTCACGTTTACGGCATGGATTTTGTTGATGCCAGCTATCCCTCTCCTCCATGATGCCCAGGTGCAGCTCGGGGTTTGCCTGGGCCAGAGGCTGTTTCTAATCAGCAGAATGAATGAGGGTTGCGCCCGTGGTGGGGGTGGAAAGGATTTGGCCCACAAACAGGAGCCGTGCCATGCCATGTAGGCCTTTGTCCCTTTTTGTTTACAATTACAGCCATAGACAAATGAGAAACTGTTCACTCTCTCAGTAAGAACAGGGGCAATCGCTGTTTATCCCCCCCCCTAGATCCTCTTCTTTTTTTTTTTTTTTATGTTAGCATCTCCCAATATTTTATTGCTACCTTTGTAACTTGGAGTGCAGGGACCAATTTAAAATCCACTGAAAGAGCCTTTGGCTTTCTGTAGTGGATCCTGGATTGGGGCCGGGGGTATAAACTGCTAGTGGCAACTTTATAACAGTGCTCCCATTCTGGGTGCCACTGCTGGGGCTTATTGAGGTGGCTGAAAATTTAACAAAAGTGATTTTACAGATTAACCCTGTGACAAGCTATGTGTTCCCAGTGGGAAATGCTCCCAATTTTTAAAAACAATTAGAGTTCCCTAGCCATGTCTGCCAGACTGTTGTGTACTTCCAACACAGGGAAGCTTGACAGATGATTTTTTTGGCTATGCTGAAGCTCCCTCTGTCTTTGTACTCTAGCTAATCTAATCGGAGATTAATTTGCCTCTTACTTTATTAGCTCCATGTTCAGACACACGCAATGTAGCTAGTTTGTGAGCTTACTTCTGAAATAGATTATAGCGAGGTTAAAAAAAAAATTAGCCTCCTAGCATTGCATATATATGCACTTAGTAGTACACTAGTCGTGCATTAAAAATGGCTCTGATCTGGTGTTACCAGGGAAAATTAACTGTAAACTGAAAAGTGGTGCATCACACTTCAGTCTCAATCCTGCTCTTTCAGTCTTGGATTTATTCAGATCTAGTGGCTGAGTAATTTAAGTACATTAGTCAGTAATTTGGTTCTTACGCATTCACAGGCAAAAAGCATAATTTTCTTAGTTTGATAAAAACTGTTTCGATGGAAATGCAAATCTTCAGGAAAAGCACTGACACGGTTTAAATATTCCATTGTGTATTTCTGATCACTTACATGGGGCCAAGGACTACCCCAGTTGAAGCAAAGCTCTCTGTTAAACCAAAACATGAAACATACCCCTAGGAGAGCAGCTGTCTAAGAAAAATCAGTATTACATGAAATTCTACATATACTGGTAGTTGGAAAGCAATAAGGTTGTATTACTAATGGGTAAATCAAACTTATGAATTATTGCAACAATTTTTATTTTTTTTTAAATTGAAATGATTCATGTTTGAAACGTTGAAGCTCAGAGAGTAGGGTTCATGGTAGGCTTTCCAATGAAGAAAGGTTTTATTTTGTTACAGATGTGATCATTTGTAGTTGGGTCTCATTGTTGGAAACTTAGCTTAAACTTGCTCTTGTGAAACTTGGAAGTGTTTGACATAGTTGTGCATAGTTACTATTTCAGCTGTGATTTGCTACATTCTGCTCTTCTCTTTTTAAATATCACGTAAAGGTCCCTTGTTGTTTGTGTATCGCTGATACAATTCTTTTGCAACAGAAAAACAAAAGAAGGCACTAGTGCTTTGAATAGGGGGTGCCTGATTGATAAGCTAGTTGCAGCCAAACCTGCTCTGGCTAATTGTCTTTCAAATGCCCTCATTAATCAAACAGAGGAGTAACTCTGACAGGAGGGCTGTCACTGTTTTCATGATTTCCTACCACTCACCTCACAGTGTGAGACCTGGCTGCGTACCCAAATCATGGCCTTCAAAGCAGTTTTAATGCGTGCTCGCTGCAGAGCACACCTGGCTTTGGTGGGATGGGGGCCGGCCCAACTCTGAGGCATGATCTATCCCAGGAGATCAATTTAGCGCTTATTTAATGATTCATAGCTTGATGTCTGGAAATGAGTGCTCCACATGATAACATACATAAACAAATTTAATTAGTTTTCGCCTTTTTTGCATAAGTAGCCACCAGTGTATTAAAGCTGCAAACAAACCAGGTAGGCTGCCTGGAAAGTCATTGAAGCTGGTTAACAGCAGATCTTTGAAAAAGACTATGACAACTTCTTCCATCTGCTGATAGTCACTGATGCCTGTTTGGTGAGGTCTTGAATTTGCTGGATTAGCTTATTAAGGAAGAGGGAAGCGGCTATCATGAATATCTTCTAACTAGATGTTAGAATTATGTATCTGCAGGAAAATCTGTCAGTCTCTTGTCAGCTTCCCTTCAAAAGCTACAGAATATAGTGTTTTCTTGGAATTGTTTTAAAATGTGCTTCATATCTTTCTTGTTTGTAGTCTATTCCAAGTGATATTCAGTAAACATCAACCTAAGTTGTTGCTCAGATATAGGGATTTTGTATTTTGTCCATTTTATTGAACATACATGAAAACATTGTAAAATTGTTTCTAGCTGTGCTTGCTAAAAACAGAGTGAAATACTTAATGCTTAAGAAAGCAAATTGAAAGCTTAAGGGACAGAGAATTTGGGTGGGTTTTTTACCTTCTTTTGCAACTTTGCATAATGTAACATTGGTGATGTATGAAGTGTATGGGGTTTATATTTCTCTGCTGTTAAGTGTTGTGTGTACTCCATGGAGCAGAATTCTAGGCTTGATAGTCTGGAATAATATATTGTCATTCTCCTATGCAAAATAAGTTAATATATTTTCAAGAGAAAATGTTGTATTTTGCATATATTCATATTAAGCAAAATTCTGACTTTAATAACATTTCATAGGGCTGAAAATTCTTCAGTGAAACACTTAGAAAAGTTTTATACTGGAGGGATCTTAAGAACTCTAGACAGCAGAACAATATAGCTGGTCTTTTTTTCTTCATTTGGGAACAGCATCCACCCACCAAGTGCAATATTTACTCCTATGGGACATGCCTTTTTCTTTCATCGGTCAGTTTTGTTTATGTTAAATTCAGCTCTTGGTTTTAGATTGCAAACTGCCTAAAGCAGAACAGACACCTTGCTTTCCTGAGCATGCACAGGAAAATCGTAGCGTGGAACATGCTAGTTCAGATACCCTGCAGTCATCACTTTATAAACATGCTTGATCTCAGACTTGAGCAAGGCAGACCAAACCTTGATGTGAGATGATGTTTTACTCTCCGCAAGTGAAATCTTGTCTCTAGCAAGTTCAGTGGAAACTTCATTATTGACCTCTGTGGGGCCAAATTTTATTTCACATCTTTATTTTTGTTGAGGTATTGCCAACATGAAAGCAGTTTGGACTGGGAGAGAAGGTGGGAACTGGGGACAAATTGCTTTTGACCTTTTTCTCTTTAGAAAACTAACAGAGACCATTAGCTCATTTGTGCCAGTACCTCCCAACACCCATCAGAAAAAGTATTTTCTCTGAGTCACTATTAATTTTATATCAAGGCATTTTATTTCATGAGAGCCAAAGTTCCAAGGGGTGTGATTTATAGGACATGTATACCTGGGCAGATACTGCCTCCTCTTTTCTGTCCTCAGTAGCCGAAACAAAGGGTTATATTAAAAACTACGTGCCTGCTCCTAAAATTTGGCTGACTTTAACCAAACCAGTAGCATGTGGGTAAACATTTCCAAATGCCTGTGACTAATTTTGTGGACTCATTCAATGCCTTTAAGTTGTGCTCTGTGGACACTCGTAACGATTTCTACTTAGTGTCACCATGCCCCCTATAAATCTACTTTCTCAGGACTTTACATCTTAGTAATAAAAACTTGTCCTGCTGTGAAAGGTCTCTGCATAATGGCAGAATTGTTATTTTTACTGCATTTGAAAAGCAATTCTTGCGTCTTGCCCCCATCCTCCAGAAACATAGTCTTTTTTTTTTTTTTCTGTGTTTAATACAGAGATGTTTGTGGGGTTTTTTAATTGAAATTTGTAGGCCATTAGCTACTATTGTGTTGAGAGTGTGATGGGGAATCAAACCTAAACTCATGTATAAAAATAAATCTATGAACAAAATAGTTGCTGCTTTTCTTAAGAAAAATATTTGACGGTGCACTAGGGCTCAGAGAATGTAACACCTTCTTCAAGAGACAGAACTAAGCTTAGGGATTTGGGAATGTGTTGGAATGAGAGACCTCCAGACAAAAGAGCAATTTTGTCAAGTTCAGTTGTTGACTTTAATTAGGCAATGTTAATCAGCATACACTTCCTTTCTACTACGGTTTAGTATGGGCTGTACCGTTACAACCTAGTCACTGTTATCTGGTTGCTTGTGCTGACCTCTGGCAGACTCAGTCTATAGGGCCTTTGCTGGGGAAAAGCTGTCTCCTGCTGCCTCTGTTCTTGTTGGATCTTTTAGACTCTGGCTCCCAAAATTGAGATGGCTCTTTAAGATACAGTGAGGAATGAAGCTTTGTGTTGAAGTGTTTTTTCAAGAGCTATGAGAGCTCACACTGTTTTAAGACTTTGGATATACGTTCTTCAGGCCTTGGCCTGATGTGAACAGGAGCCCTTTCAGGCCTGGTCACCTGAAGTTTTGTTTATGTTAAATTCAGCTGATAGGTCTGTTCAGGAGCACAGAAATTGTTATTATATATGACCCACTAAATGGGCGATACAATGCCTAATCGCTTTTGAGACTGGCCAGAGCCTGATGCTCAGCGTTATTACAGGCACCACCTTGACAATTAGAGGTTGCTGTACACGTTCCTCAGGGAGGTTTCGACTGCTTTGAAGACTGCGCTGTGAGCGGGTGCTTGACAGCTCTGCCTTTTATGTAACAGGTCATGTTTTCGCTATCCAGGTTAATGAAGAGTTTATTTTTGTTCTATCCAGTCTCTTAACTTCAGGATGTAGTGGTAGTGATTCGCAATGCTAACTAAGCAGTCAGCTAAATAATACATTATCTTGGGAAATAAATTGTTAGTGATTTATGTTTTAGATCTGTCTGTAGAGTGTTCACTGTCTTTGTTGAGAAAAACACTGTGCCGTTCCCATTTGAGACCAGCCATAGGCTTTCAGCTAAGCCTATGCTTAACTGCATTCTTTTGTAGGACTGTTGTTATGAATCACGGCAAAAAAATTGCAGCATGCTTCCCTAAAAGTACTGTTAGGTGTAGCATCTGATTGCAGGTAGTTAAGCACAACAATGTTTAAAATGTGATAAAATTCAGGAAGTGAACAGGAGTTGGTAGATGATAGTTCCAGTTTCAGTTGGGCGTCTAGAGCTAGTATTGCCCCCAGCTTTGCGCGTGCTGGAGTCCGGATTCTGCCTTTGCATGAGCAGGAGAGGAGAATCTGCTGCAGGGTAACTGCAAAAAGATCAGTAATGAGATATCTAATAACTTGACTGACTGCTGTAGGCATGTTTTTTTAGCAAATAGATTGCACTATAGCAACACAGTATAGACCAATAATGTAGATTAGACAGCCTGAAAGAATTGTGTAGAGTTGAATGAAACTGATTAGTTTTTTGATTGTTTTAGTTGATCATGTGCCAAAATTAATTTTCTTTTATTTAGTGATAATAGTTTTGATAAATTAAAAATGAAAAATATTATAAAGGAGCTCACATTAGTAGTAAATAGAATATTTCATCTTAGTTTTCCTTTTGTTTTTCCCATTTTGTTTTTCATGTATATAATTTTAACTACTATTCTAACAGTGATTTTATTAGCTACAACTTTTTTTATAAACAAGAAGAAACATCCAAAATGTAAGCGAAGTAAACAAGGTGGTAATATAATACCTAAAAGAATATCTAATGTTTATGTATTACAGAAACAATGTTGCTAGTTCAGATCTGGTGAGAGACAGATGGGAATACATCGGTGGAAGAAGACATATATGGTGAGAATTTCTCACTAAAGGGAAAACATAAAGGACTGTCATTTAAGTTAAATGTGGATGGATCATGGATTAGATTCTATCTGAGGGCTCATTTAGCCTTAAGGTATAGGGTATATCCGTGAGTACAGTGCTGATGGTGAGTGTTGCTCTAATGGATCATCTGTCCAAAAATAATAATTGAAAGGACCTTTCTGAATTTGTAACATTAGCATATCCCATGGGAAAAACGAGTAGGTCAAAGACCTCTGTTATGAAGGGGAGACACACAGAACAATTTCTCTCTATTTTAGTGGCGTCCTATGCTTAATTTGTATGTTGCGATGAAGTTATGAAGGCTTAAAACTAAAAACTGAAATTTCATGTCAGACTGTTGGGCAGAAAAATGTAGTTACTGATGAAAGATGCTTGTTGCATTTTGGTTTATAATAATAAAAGTGTTTGTACTGAAAGTGCTTTGCTGATGGATTCAGAAAAGTTATTTTGTGGAAGTCAGCTCTGAACGGGACAGAACACATCAAAGCATTATTACTGCAGCAGAGTCAAACTCATTTTTGCCTTTTAATTTTTTCTATTGTGTCAACTTATTAGCTTGAAACTATGATTAAATGAAGACAGGTTTTTTATAAGGAACGAGATAGTGAAAGTCAACTGAAATATAATCTGGGAGTTTGATGTGAAAATTTCAGTTTCAAGGAACAGAACTTAACATCACTAATATGTCAGAGATGCTGGATTTGAGCTCTGAAAGTTGTCGGTGAAATTCAGATGTCTTCACCAAGATATCAGAAATGCAGATATCAAAGTCTTGGGAAGTCACCCTAACTTCACTTTACAATTGAGGAAAAACAGGCACCTTCAGAGAGTGATTCATCTCAGCCTAAAGTAGGCAGGTCAGACAAATTGCCCCCTGGAGATATCAGTTTCTCTCCATTGACTGTAGAAAACTCTACAGTGACAAACTCGGAATTAAATGTCTAACCTTTTGATGTCTAAAGCTAGGTTAGATGAATCTCACCATGTGTTAATAAGGACAGGTTCCACCAGCCATACAAGTGTTGAATAACAGCTCCCTCAGGAGTACTCCAGTGGAGCTGTTTCTGGAGGGAATTCAGAAGGTCTGTCTGAGAAATCCTGGGGGTCCCCAAGCAGAATGATCCCAATGATGGTTTTAGGTTTTTGTTTCCTTTTTACATTCATTAGTAGTAGCTGGTTTTATTTTAAATGGAAAAAAGTAAATCCTGGTTTTTTTCCTGTGGAAGGTTTATTTTATTCTGTTCAATATTAAATGTTGCTGTGGGACTTTTTCAAAAGCAGATGACTGTATATTATGTGTTGCCCAAATTTTCTTTCCACACTTGTGTTGCAGAGTGTAGATAGATAGTGGATACCGTGTCAGTCTGGTAAGCATAGCAGAACTGAGTGGGAGAAGAGGGAGTTCTTTAAAGGCTGGCAAAGTATGCCGGTCTTGCAGAATGTCTGTGAAGTTGAACACCTAGCTACATTTGTGATCAAAATTCTTGCCATATTTCAGAAAACACATCTGTTAAAAAGAATTTTAAATGTTGAGAAGGATATGAGAATGAGTGGTGGTTCTATTTTAGATAACGCTGTTGACACCGTTAATCCAGGAAGAATATAATGTTATGAAAATATTTAGAGAAAAGTTGTGGTTGTGTGCAGCTTACAAATCAGAAAAACAAGATCAGAAGACCTTTGCTTAAAAAGGAAATGGCCTGAGTATTCAGCTATACTGTGATAGAATATTTTCAACATTTTAGGTCACAGGATACTTTTCACACTAAACTACTGTAAATACAAATCAATTTGAACACAACAGGAGCTAGAGGGCTTTTTCTTCTGCCAGAAATCCACAGATGTGGGAGGACAGAAAAAGTTACAGTAGTATCTACAACTTCTTTTATATTTTCAGTTGTTCAGAGAACCTGTCAAGCATATAATAATTAGAATATTGTGCTCCAGGTTATACTGGTTCAGTGAATTTATACCTGAGCTGATGTTTTCAGTTACAGACTGTTCTGAATTTTCTGACAGTCATAGATGGGGCAAAGTGGCTCAGTTACATGCTTGTAACCCTCCTTTATCCGTTTTTAATTTTTTTTTCATGTTTTGACAAATTCTGAAAATCAAACATAGATTGTCCCAGTACCTTGATTGTACCAGAGGATTTTTTTTTTTTTTTTTTTTAAAACGTCCAACCAGACATAAAGGAAGATAGCTTAAACTTTTACAACTCTGGAAAATTTGCACCTTCTCTTGCTTGTATGTTCACAAACTAAATACCTTCTTATTTAAACATTGCCCAGTATTATCTACTATAGCAAATGCTTTTTTACGGCGAAATATGTGTATGAGTTCAGCCACTTGTAATTTACAAAAAAAATGAGGAAAATGCATAAAAGGCAGGCTTCATATTTTGAACTGGACTTGTGCACTGACTTCAGTAATAGCGATAGGATCTCTAAACAGACAACATCAATAAACCTTTGTGTAATTTAAATTTAGCTAAGTGTGTTGTATAATACTTTGTATCCCTCTTTGACCAATTCAGAAATGAGGTATTTTTGAGCATGTGCCAGGAGTTGTGTGCATGTTGCTAATTGGTCTTGTGGGTTCAACCATGTTCACAAAGGAAGTCCTGGATTTCAGTGAGAAAGTCTTGCATTAGTAGAAATGCTCAGCAGAATCATCTCCATACAGTGGGCTGCTTTACCTACATTCACTTTTCAAACTGAGGGAGTGGGATAATTCTTTCAAGACTAGAGAAAAGCATTTTACCTTAACTAAAAATTAGAGATTGTCTTCCTAGATTGGGATGGTTAGCAAGTGATTTTCTATACCTATTTTTTACTTGGTTCACTTGGAGTGTAACTTATTTACTTGGAAAATATTTATATGGAAACATGTAGTGGAGCCTTTCTAGCTACTCCGAATTTCAACACGGTGGCAGTCTTGATGGCTTTCTTCCAGGACTGACATGATCAGAAAAGGTCTATATTCTGAGTTTTACTGAGCATCTTCCTGAATTCAATTGTAGAATAGTCACAGTGTTGTTATGCTTTGAAAATAATATGTGTTTGCATGGGTTTTAAGAGGTGTTTCAGGACCTGACATTCGGTGAAATTTCTGAGGCTGTTGAAAGGTTAGTTTGAGTAACTCTTTTAGAAGCTCACTTGATGCCAGGTCATGGTAATTTTTGCGCTCACAGGAATGATGACGTGATTAGCCTGTTAAGAAGGCCGTGACATCACTAGGCAGGTATTTCTTTGTTTATGACCCTCTAGGAGTTAATATATTCCTCATTTTGAGAAAATACTCATCACTGTTGCATTCACCAGAAAACTTTGTCTTTTGTGGTGTTATCCCAATTTTCTGTTGATGGAAATTTTTTTCAAATTCTTCTGTGTTAATTCAGTGACTGCATGTGATTATTTTCCCATAAATTTCTTTTAAAATTCTTTCCTTGTTTAAGTGGATTTATCTCTATCAGTTACAGGAAAGAATAATGCCTTATATTTTGAAGTAAGAGTAGAAATTGAATGCTCAGACTTGACAAGGTTACCCTGCAAAAATTTGATACATCATGGCTGCTGGCCTAATTACCTTGTTCTTGTTGAATTCAAATTCTGTCATTAGTAATAGACAGTGACTCAAGCAAACACAATGGAAATTTTCTTGAAGAAATAAGACAAGAAGTGAAATGGAAGGACATACAGCTGCTTATGTTAGTCGTTCTAGTGAAGGCAGTTTTTAAGTAATGGGAGTCTTCCTTCTAAGTCTCATAATTTTCTCTAAGAGTACATTTACATCAATGTTTTACTTCAAGTCAAAAGTGTGCTTCATTCTCACTTGCCCTGCTTTGGTTGTAGTGAGGAGGTCCTGGAAGTGAAATGCCCAGCACCTCCACGTGGGTGTCAGGGCTTCAGAATAAAGCCTAGAGGCCAAAGTGAGTTTATAAGGACTAAGAAAAGTCACCTTACTGCATGGATACTAACTGTCATATCTCATGCTCTCTGTGCTTTGCAAATAACCTCTTTGAAAGACAGACATCTTTGTCAGTACACTTAGTTATCTTTACCCAAAATGCTCTTCAAAACTCACATTGCCAGCTGCGATGGGTTGATGTTCTCTGTATATCATTCCCTTTTGTGCCTCATCAAGGCAATGCAATATAAAGTGAGCTTCTAGTATTAACTTACCAAACACGTTTGGTTTTGCTCAGGCACTGCCTAGCTTGGTTTTACTTTCCTTATTTCCTTCTCCTCTCCTTACTGGATTTGGTTTTCATTAACATGTGACTAAAATATATTTCCAAGTGAGCTTTGAAAAAAATAACAATGACATATTATGGGAAAATCTTTGAATGCAAAGTTGATTTATTGAAACATTTTTCTTCAACATCATTACCTAAATTCTGTATGAGGTTGCTGCTGCAAGTAGTGCAAAATTTTGCTGTACATTACCAGATGTTAAATGAAGACCTCAATAGCTGAAACATAATATAATTGTCCATAGTGAGAGAAATGGAAATGGGCATACATTGGTGATACAGGATAGAAACAAGTTTTTGGCTGGGAAGAGTAGTAATTCCTTTAAAAATAGATGTTATAGG
>Ga0181612_158449_pt1 | contig 11647 bp, 7 predicted proteins | sample HoacroProtozoa21_FD_119630 | JGI IMG/M metagenome (GOLD analysis project Ga0181612, IMG submission 119630) | Hoatzin crop microbial communities from Cojedes, Venezuel. Combined Assembly of Gp0051906, Gp0051904, Gp0051908 | reverse complement strand
GCACAGGAAGTTCCGTCTGAACATGAGAAAGAACTTCTTCACTCTCAGGGTGACGGAGCACTGGAACAGGTTGCCCAGAGAGGCTGTGGATTCTCCTTCTCTGGAGATATTCAAAACCCGTGTGGACGAGGTCCTGTGTGGACCTGCTGTAGGTGACCCTGCTTTGGCAGGGGGGCTGGACTAGCTGATCCACAGAGGTCCCTTCCAACCCCTAACATTCTGTGAGACGTTGACCTGCCAGCTCAGTTCAAGACCCACTTTTGCCATCTTCGTAGGAGGAATGCATGTTCAACTAGTGGTGGGAACACACTAGTGGAGCTCCAACTATGACATATGAAATCATACTATGACAGATTAATATTAATATACCATATAAATCTAATGGGAAAATAGAATTAATAATAAAAGGTAAGACAGACAATGATGCAAGAGAAAGACCATCATAAGTTGCTGTTATCCACACTCAACAGGATTTGTACTTTTTGGAGAAGCCAAAATACAACAAACATCATGCTCTGCTCTTGCAGGATTAACAAGGTCACTGAATCTTAGGTGCAAGATGGGTGCATAGTACAAGGCATGGAGGCAAGCAGACAATAAAAACTGGAGACACAGGTACTTGGGTCTACCTGGTCTTGAAAAACAAGCCTATGTATACTGAGAATACTTTTCTTCCTAACTTGTTTTGCAAAACAAAACTTCATACTAGGTTTTGTACATAATTACCATTCTAGCACACTGCAAATATAAGAATGTAAATATAGTGGTAACATTTTGGTCTAGGCTGTTTTGCGCCTTCATTTCCTAGTTTAATATAAAAAATAACTTAATTGCCCAATATTTTTTTTAAATGTGTATCAAGACAGACATTTTCATTAAGCTTAGGACTAATTCTAGTACCTGGGAAACATATGTCCACTTTCTTTCATTTCATTACAGGGGAAGTTATACTTCACATCAGGTTTATTTATCCATGTTTGGATGTTGACAACCTCTTTTCGATCATCATCTGACATTGAGGAGCTATCAATTTCATCTATTTTGAAAGGAGAGTGCAAAAAATAAATAAAAAAATATTTTCACACATCTGACAACTTTTCAACTCACTTAAACCCATAGTAGCTACACTGGTTCAAATCAAAGTCCACCTAGCCATAAACAATTGTTTAGAGGGAAGAAACAAAAAGGCATGCATATCTGATATTTATGTTTTAATTCTCTCTCAGCAGACAACTATTTTCAGCTCAGAGGATTTATTAGGCTGGTCTGATTTGTTCACTCCGTAAAGTTTAATAGAGCTCTTTTACATGGACTTGTCCAGACTTTCCTTGAAGCCATGTAAACTTCTTGCATCTACAACACCAATATCTTTTGGCAAGGAGTACCAAAAACATGTCAGCTACATTCCAGGAAAGCCTCTCATGGCTTCTAGCTTCTTGCACAAGAAGAAATAAACATCTCCTGATCCCTTTCCAGGCTAAGCATTCTTTTTGTGGGCCACTTTTCCTCCCTTCAATTGCCTATTTCACATGAAAAAAGTTTTAATATTCAGTTAAGCCTATGATGAAAACCACTTCACATCTTTCCTCACTCTTCTTATCCTTCTCTGAACCCTTCTCCTGTTCAAACATACTGTTTCTGATGTAAAGAATCGACACACAGTATTCCATGTGTGGGTGAACCACAGGTTTATACAGTCACATAATGACCTCAGTTTTATTCTCTCTTCCCTTCCTTATAACTCCTAGCATTTGATTTGCTTTTCTGACTGCTAATGAGCACTTACTTACTATACACCTACTGCTCCTGGACACAGTCAAATCACTCTACCATTTTGAATCTGAAACCAGAACTGTCTTTCTCACCTCACGCTTCTTCATACTTAATTTCATGTGCCATTTTATTGCTCAGTCACTCAGACTAGCAAAAGACTCTCTCAATTCCTCAGTCTGTCCTTAGTACCTTGAATAATCTTGGATCATTAGCAAAAATTTTTGTCTTTGGGTTCACCTCCTTTTCTTAGGACATTTAAGAAATACTCAAACCCAGAATTTTCAGCACAGACCTCCGTGAAACACCCGAAACTCCTGCAACGCTATCATTTAGTTGCAAAATAACTGGTTTTATGTCTAAATACAGTGATTATGTCTACATATTAATTTTGGTGCTACATTAGAAGAATTTAAGCCATGTTGTTATCTAAAATAATGAACTACATTAAATCCATAAAAATTACTCCCAGATTTACTAACTTCAAAGGACATCTCTAAAGTGTCTTCATCAAAGTCAGTTTTCTACACTTTGTTGAACTACTTATTTCAAAGCAATTCAGAATTATATGGTTGAGGATGGAACGGACCTCTGGAGGTCATCTGATCCACCTCTCCTACTCAAGCAGGGCCACCTAGAGGAGGCTGCAATTACTATAGCTGATTGCAATTACTTACTACAGAAAACCCACTAAAATTAAAAAAAAAAAAATTATACAGAAACAGGTTCACTTTTTGCATTCTTCTGTACTGAAATAACATATAATTCACTTCATATGTGTTGGCTTTGCTTATTCAAATCATTGCAGCGATTCTGCTTACTTACTAAGTCTAATAGTGCTTTTAAAAGCAAATGTAAATAGAAATTAACGAACAACCATTACTGAAAACATGTTCTAGATAATTTGTCTTTGAGGACCTGATTTTCTGAAACCACACAGACTTTGCCAAGCACTATTATGGATGCTCAAAGAACTGTGCAAACTTAATTTCATGGCATTTGGAGAAATATCTTGTTAGTGTTAAAGCTTCCGACTGATAGTTTAATTTTGCTCCTTCCTAATTTTTATAGCACAGAAACAATGAGCCTATGAATCTCTTTTATTAAGCTTCCCAAATTATTTCTTTTGCAGGTGAAAGATTCTTAGTCTAGTTATTTGTTTCTCACATGGAAGCTGAGTATGCCTTTTGGTCACAGAACAGTTGCTTGTGAGATGATGATGACTGGGAGTGAGCTAACACGACCAGAACAAAACCAGTCTGCACCATTCTAACATTAGCACTGGTCTCAAAAAGACCCCCAAACTTATTGAAAACTGTGGTGTTCCAGTTTTGCCCGTAATTTTTCAACTAGATAAAAAAATTAAATAAAAATTGTACTTTTTTTCTACAGCATTCTGCATGCCTATCAAGAGATAAATCTGTTAATAGATTCAATGCTAAAAAGCAAAGTCCAAAACACTGGAGAGGTGTGCACACATTAGCCATCTTAAGTCTACTTCGAACTGTATTTTCAGAAGTTCAGATTTTTACACTGCCAATACCAGAGATTCAACCTGAGATCCATCAGCGAAACTAGGTCCTTTAAATTTTGCTTAGTGTCTTGAGTAATAGAGGTACAATTGCAGGTTTGCATGTACAAGACCAGTGTAGAAAAACAGATCTTTACTACAGAAATTACAAGTGAACATGACCAATCCACTAAACCCATCTATTTCCATTTCCTCCTGCTGGCTGTTTGGTGCCTACTACAAATTTTTTTTTTATTTAGTCTGCTACTGTGTATTTGAAGAGGGTGTTTTGCTCTTGGTTGCTCCTAGGCACCACCATAACATACATGATCAATGATAATAGTTGGGAAAATGTCGTGTTGTAAGACAAAGATATAAAACAGACTCTTATGATTTAGTTAAACTTAGTGTTTTTGTCTAAATAATCTCTAATCTTGGTAAGAGGAAAATCTTCTACTGTACCAGTATCGTATTCTTCTTCATCTCCGATGCTGAACACTGGTTTCACACCACGGTAGGGTTTTCCTACTCTGTCACTGCTGCTGACATGTCTGTTGACAATGAAAGGGGCAGGAGAGGACATGTGATAGAAGAAAAGTAACTTTCAAACTGATTGTATGACTTCTACAATAACATATTAGCAAAATGTAAACACAACTGTGCAACTGAGAAGGACAAGAGAATTTCATGAAGCTGCCTGCAAGGTAGCTGTGACTGACCCATCAAGCAATTTGGTTAGTGAGAGCATGTATTTCAGTTACTTGGCAAGGCTATCTGTTGTTAACATATAAAGTCAATAGAACTACTTCTTCGTTTTAAAAAGTACTTCTGGTCACCTTCTCAAATGACAAAATACATTAGAGAACTGAAAACTGACACCATGCTATGAAGCTTCTAGCATTAAACTGAAATGTTTCTGGACAGTCAGGGCAGCTTTACAAGGATGCCAAATTGGGATGGAGGAAAAAATTCAGACTATTAACCAACATGTCTGGAAGCTGATTTTTCCAGTTATTTCTTGAAAAGATAACAAAATACCTTAAGCACTTCAAGGTGGGATTATTATAAACCATCCACTATAGTGCGAACTCTGACTTCTCGTCCATTGCTTTCTCCAGCGTGAGCCAAATCCTGAAATCTCTGGCCAAGCAATTCCTACTGCTAAAATCCCAGCATCACTGGGATTTCTGCATAGATATTGACCTCAAAAATCAGATTTAAATCTATTTCCACAGATCAGTAAATGACACAAACACAACTGAGTCTTCATGTTTGACAGTAACACTTGGAAATCCTGAGATATTTTCAAGCTCCAGCTCAGAGTGCTGTGATTACATAGTCACTGCTGTCATGTTAAAAGGTCTGGCCCTCAACTGCTGAGAATACATGAAAAATATGAAAAAACCTAAAGGTTCAGAAAGCCACAAAATAGGTAAGTGCTGAAAAAAATAAACAGTTCATTATTTCAACCTTTAGAACTGGCAACATGTAGTAGTTTATAAAAAGAAAAGAAAACCAAAACACGCCTGTCCCTTTCCCCCGTTTCAGTTTCTATAGCCTTCCTCCCTGTCATACGTATTCATGTTTCCTATAAACTATAAGCCCTGGTTCCTCTTTTAAGGACATTCACAAACTCCAGTTTACACGCTACTGCAGAACTGTAGAACCAAGCTGGAGAGGTAACCTCTTCATAATATAAAAATGAATTCTAGCGCTTATGTGCACCTGAAAGCATATTTGCACGTTATAAAAGAAACCTACATTTTCTATGGCTAAAATTTAATAGTGTAGCCAAAATAATGAAATGTTTAATAGGAAAAATAACAGAAATACATTCTACAATGAAACAAAAACCAAACATACAAAAACATGCTCATTAGTGTTTAACACAATAAGCATCAATGACACTGACAATTCAAGAGGGTGGTGCTTCTATATAGAGGCTTTTGTAAATATGCTTTAGTAATACATCACCAATCAAGTAGGAAGCACATTTAAATAGCGTCAAATTGAAATACACAGAGAGGACTTAAGCGAAGATCTCATTGGTGTTTATAGAGCAAAAGTTAGTCAAGACAACATAAAGTAAAAAGCTACTGTATAAAAACTTGGTAACAACTTAAACTACAAATGGATTTCCTTTAATCTGTTTGCCCTGAAGGACAACATTACATTGTTTCAAATTGAATGCAATTCCCTTTAGTACCAAACCTGTGAGATGTAATATACTGGTGATAAACACAAAGTGGATCTAATTGAACGGATGGGAAAAGAATGCCGTTCCAGGTTTTTAAGCACTGCAGTTTTAAGAGAATAGTCTAGTGATACACAGTGTGAGCAAATTCATTATTGCATCTTCTCAATGAAAGAAGATAAGCAATCTGAATAAAAGACGCGAGTAAAATAGCCGAAATACAATACAGATTCAAGCGTCTTTCAGTTCTTGAACACAAGTCACCAAGCGTTTTAAGTTGGAATTCTTAACGCTTTCTTACCATATTCCAGAACCTGCTCAGCAAAATGTGGGGAGAAATCTCCATAATCTTTAGGATTTATAAATTAACAAAATATATGATGTGCTATTGGGATATTCCCACTTTTTTTTTTTTTTTTTTAAAGAAAGAATACTGGTTAACATTACTATTGGTTTTGCTCACACAACACCATTCTGTAATGCTTATGGGTAAATCCTATCTCAAATTATGTGCAAATTAGTTGAGAGAAGAATTGGTCCAAAATCCTTGAAACCCCCAACAGCATTTTAAATCTTCATTAATTCTTCCAGAACCAATCTTCATGCTTTTCAGTCTGTGCGGGTCAAAAGCTACAACACACAGTTCCTAAAGTATAACCAACGTTCCAAAGCGATTAAGCATGAGCTGTCCTTCATTTATCACAAGTAATTTTATATAACCTCAATTCACAATTTTTATTTCTGAAATAATTATAAGGCAATAAATCTGAGACAAATGTGAAGCGACTCCACATCTGTGTGAAATGTAGTTGTTATGTGAACAAGATGAGGGAGAGTTGCAAGGCCTGTCTACTTACTAACTCAGTATTTTTCTTTTCCCACTAATGGATGAGAAGTATAAAAATTCCAGATTTCCAGACAGAATTTCTGTGTGGGTTCTGTGTTATATCTAAGCTCTGATGATGCTTTTATAACAAGTCTTTTTCTAGTTGTAGTCGCTCTTGTTAAAACCTTAAGCCATAACCTGTTCAAGTAATTGCTCCTGGTGTCTTCACTAGTACAAGTCACTAATAAAATGTATATAGGAAACGTAAAAAGAAAAAAAAAAAAAAAAAATCCATAAAAAGCAATAGTAAGGAAGAGAACAGAAATAACAAAGCAGAAACTAAGAGAAGAAAGCACTGCCAACACATTGTGTTTCTTCCTCTAGTCCCCCTGACTAGTACTTGTAAAAACCAATAGCTTTAATATAGTCAAATCCCCCAAATTAATATAAAAACATGTGAGCAATTTTGTCAGTGTAACCAATGCTTACAAAAAGTTGAGATGCCATGCTAAATACAACAAAGGTGGTTTTAGTCAGACTGCTTTATTATCAAGCTTACCGCTCCAGGCTTGCTCTGTCTGGCCAAGGAATATTGAAAGGTATTCTATAGTACAGTGGGGCAGAGGACAGAACAAAAGAATTAAAAAAAAAAAGTTTAAAAGAAAAAGCTAGATAAATAATTGAAATGCTCTATAATGGCAATGTGTCTTCTTCAAGGAGAATGCTTATAAATAGAAGGAATGCTTCAAGACAGGTAGCTATGAGGTAGAGAAATATTTGTAAAAATTCTACTAAAAGATGCATTTTTAATGCTATGTATGGCTTACATATAAGCCTTACTTGACTTCTTCACACAACAAAAGCTACTATACCAAGTACTATTTAAGAATTTTTTGCCTCTGATTGTGAAATAATAATTAAAAATAATCCTTTTCCAGCATAAAAAGAAGCAACAATATGTACCTTTTAATTAGGTGCAAGACTACTGAAAACTACTGCTCATTTGGCACATACTTTAAACCCTGCTATCAAACAAACACTGGCTCTGTAAGATTCTTGAATACCAATGTCTTAGCAACATACAACTCCAAAGGCTGCATTTTCAGGAACTCTAAAACAGGCTATTCAATTAAAGCTGTGACAGCTGAAAGCTGTTATTCTTTCATCTGTCTAAGATAAGTATTTGGAATACGACTTCCGACATGTTTGCACATTCTCATTCCCAGCTCTACTTGAAGATACAAAAAAGGAACAAGACTGGATTCTGGGTTTGAAAAGCAGCTTTACATCAGGACTTGGAAAAAACCAAAATCTTCAAAAAAAGTCAACCTCAACTTGGCAAGATGGGGCAGTAAAAGAACCAAACCAGAACAAAACCAACCAGAAAAAAACAAAACAAAAACAAAACAAAAAAAATCCAGAATCCTCTGTCATTCACCCATTCTATTAGACTCAGAATAGAGAGGAAGTGAAATACAAGTGAAATAATTCTTGACTTCTAGACTGCATACAGAACTGACACATTACAAGAAGTCAAACTAACCATGCAGTGACAAATTCTAGATAAACATTCGAGAGAAAAGGCTGCTCACATTGGCCTTGCAACACTAAAGCAGCACAGTAGGCTTACTGTGTCATTATAAAATTGTGAAGAGAGTAGGGGTAGGAAATCTAAAAGCTGAAACTGGAAGACAATGTTTTTACCCAATCAGTACACCCTTCACACATAAAAAATAACCACCTGAAATGGGAAGTCATTCCTTACCGCTAATTCACAGTGAGATATAAATGACACACCTGTCCACTGGAGTAGATGTATTTTCAATGAAACTAATCACTTTTTCTTTCACATTCACAGATTTAGTCTTCAAAGCAACCGTCATTTTATTCACCAGGGACTTTACTCCTTTTCCATCACTCGAACCATTCGGAGAATCACCCTGTAAAAGTAACTCCTCTCAGGATTAATCACATAAAAATAATATCTGGTTTGTTAAGAAAGGAAACAGACTACAAAACAGCAAGCTACTTTTTGGTACTCAGTAGAACATCAATTACAGCATTAACTATTCTTTTAGAGTTCTATCACATGACAGCAACGATGTGTGTAAAGATGATCCAATAAAGCAAGTTTAACAGACCTTGGTACTGACCACTCTGCTACGAAAATCTGGAGAGGAAGTTCTATTAATGATAAACTGCATCCAAATTAAAACCAAATTCTACATACAACATATCAGCAGTAGAAAAGAGACAATTTTGAGCCTTCCCATGAAACTGTATGCTAGTTTTATAGTAATTTATTCCCAGAGTGAAGAAGAGCCAGAAAAAGAATTGTCCATTACATATATTCTGCTGGAGAATGACTACAAGTTCTCCTCTACAAGCTCTTCCTCTCAAGAGGATAAAAATGTTTCAGTTTCCTCTACCAACACAGTGAATATAGTTTAAAATTCAACACATAACTGAAAAAAATCGTGACTTGGAGTAACACATTGTACAGAACAGAATGAGAAATATGAAGAAAAAATTCAGTACACCTGGGGCTCCCGTCCCATTATACCACTTGAGCTTAAAATTCACTTACATCAACAGAGGAGTTTATGTTACTTCTTGAGCCTGAGGTACTAGCAATCCAGTGGCCATATCCATTTTCTGGTCCTTCCACATTGATATCTGCTAAGTGCTGCTGGAGGGCTATTAAAAAGGCCATTACAAAATGTTCAGAACTACACTGGAATTAGTCTGTTGATGAAAATACTGTACATCGAAGACTAATCAGTAACAATTTTTGCTCCACATGATTTAACAAAACAGATAAATTCAGATACCACTATAATCATCCCAGGCTTTTCTTTCAGTAGTACAAAGGCATTAGGATAATCTTTATGGCAGCAAAGGAAACAGTTAAAATACAGCAGCAACTAAAAGTCAGTCACTGCTTTGATCCTAAAGATAGCCGTTATGACACTGCACATATCGACTAGTGCCTCTATATTCAGATTGTAGCACAGATGTCTCCACTGTTGTAAAGCCTGATTGATTCCAGCAACATCAACTGCAGAATTATGAGCTGATGATTTAAGAAAACACAACGATTAACAGTAATTATGAAATAGCATCTTCATACGGATCTGCAATCTATAGAGGCTAAATATCAAGAATGATAAGCTAGAAGAGGGAATTTCCCCACTTCCTGTATTAATTTTCCACCATTCAGGAATGTAGGTAAGCCATAACAGTTCACAACAAATGTGCAAGTGCACAGTGCTGACTTACACAAAACAAAAACCTGACCAATGAGAACTACCTGCTATTCATTTAGCTGATTTCTAGCCAAAGCCTAATAACATCTTAACTCTGTTGATATTTTTAAGTTTTCTCAAGCAAAGCTCATTATTAAGAAGCTTACCCATAAATCCTCCTTTGGCAATGCTCACATACTCCTTATTTTTCTGCAACAGAAAAGACATTTTTGGTTGAAGCAAAAATCTGTGGCATGAGTTTTGCAAGCATGGTGATGAAGCATGGGTTAATTTAATAAAAACTGTAAACTTGACCAATGTGAAAAACGGTTAATATTTTAAGGGGAAAATATTTTGCTATTTAGTATCAACGACATGTGCAGACACACTTTATTTCCGCTATTAAAATCAACAGCAATTTAGTTGTACCTGTAAGAAGTGTGCTAGTACCATATTCATATACATATCTTCTTCTTCCCTGCCACTTCCCATGAAGCAGAGATGTTCCCCACCAGCTATGGAGCCAGACTCAATAGACTGTTTTTGTGCTTCTAATAGGGATTTTACAGACTGTGCAAATTCTGATGGGTTTTGAAGCATCTGTGGAATGAACAAATAAAAACTGCTGTTTGACACCAACATACTGTAAGACAACTTCTGAAAAGATAACAAACTTTGAAAATAATTTGCTGAGCACAAAGAAGGTAACATCAGCACTGTACAAGACATGCACACACACAAAAGACAGCCTGGCACAGACCTCACGTTATGTAAGGAACATTGAGAATGGTCCTTTTCTTCCTCACTCCATCTTGCTCTCTCCAGGAAAGAAATGCAACTAACATTTGTTAGCTTATTTTTGCAGACACCAAATCACAGTGGAAAAAGTCTTTGCAACTCCCACGTTGCATTAAGTTGGCAATATGGCAGAGGAATTGATTTCCATATTTACATATGCCCGAGCACAACACATTCAAACTTCGCAGTTTTGAAACCCTTTAAAATACCCAGAAGTGCCAGTAAGGTCCTCCTCTTGTAGTCTCCCTGCTAAGCTTTCTCTCATTTACTTACGGAGATTTGGAAAAAAACATTATAATCAGGAGTACAAGGAGATACCTGGGATTCTTAATACTCTAAGAAAGTTAAGGCTGTGGTCTCCTGAAGGTCTATTATGCACACAAAAGCAATGAGCTGCTATATGAAAGAAATGGAGAAACAAAGACTTTCTAAATACAGCTGAAATTTTAACCTGCTGTTGTGGGGAATAAGGAAATATTGACCTGTAACTGGGTTTGGGATTGGGGGGCCTTTATACTGGATTAAATGATGAAGTACGAAGTAACAAGTACACAACCTAGCCATCAGTATGGCAACTTGAATTTTAACTGAGTTTTTCCTAGAGCAAAATGCTGCTGCTTTATTACATAGGTCCTAAATCTCACTACTTCCTCTATTTAAGACTACCTATAAATAAGATGGATTCCAAAGTGCTTTCCCCATTGCCTCCTCTTAGAAGTAAATTGTGTGTACTTTGCACATACAAGTGTATAAAAGGCCCTGAAGTTCCATTAACGGCTTTTTGCTTCAAAGATTATTCCCTACAATGTTTTCCTGACATTAAACTTCTAAAACCAGAGATGAAACTGGTGACATTTATCCAGCATGGTTCATGAAGGATCCTAATCACACCAACTGACACACCCTGCAGAATTCCCATATGTAATTTAAATACATGTGAACTAATCACATTCAATTTAAGAATTGTCTTCCTGAACCTTTTTCATATATTACTAGGTTTTAAAAATATCTAATAATTTATAATGCTTATTTCTACTTTATCGAATATGATGTTCATTTAAGACTAGCAGAAGGACACCCACATACCATGGGGAAAGTTTTTTCCTAAATAATTTTCAATCTGGGTTAAAACCCAGAACACTGTATCAGAATCACTCAGGCTGGAAAAGACCCTTAAGATCATCAAGTCCAACTGTAAACCTAACACTGACAATTCTCCACCACTAAGCTATGTCCCTAAGCACCACATCTACACATCTTTTAAATACCTCCAGGGATGGTGACTCCACCACTTCCCTGGGCAG
>Ga0181612_139804_pt1 | contig 11647 bp, 10 predicted proteins | sample HoacroProtozoa21_FD_119630 | JGI IMG/M metagenome (GOLD analysis project Ga0181612, IMG submission 119630) | Hoatzin crop microbial communities from Cojedes, Venezuel. Combined Assembly of Gp0051906, Gp0051904, Gp0051908 | reverse complement strand
ATTGTTATTCTTAGCTGTCCTTTCCAGCGTCCTGTTCAGTTATGCTAGCTGTTTTGCTTAAGCGGCCTAGTCGTGCTAACTCTCAAGCTACATCAACCCCAACAGTCGTAACTGGGAAAGACTGCAAAACTAAACGCAAGTTCCTTTGTCATTACTGTTGCCAGAGTTTTAGGAAGACAAATCTTTGCAGCCTCCAGAGACCCCTGCGTATGAGCATCCTCTATTAACTCCAGCTTCTCCCCATTCCTAGCACTTTCAGAGCTCTATAGGGAGGGTGCTGCTTTCTTTCATTTTGAGCAGCTTTGTCCCTTGTAACCTTCTCAGAGGTGTAGAGAAAGTCAATTGAATTATGCTTGTTTTGAGGGGATTGGAGAATAATGGAAGCAGCTCTTATGGATGTGACGCAAAGGCTGCATCTGTTCACCCGAGGCACGATGAATGGAGGTGTGAATTGATTTTGACTACGCTACTTCAAGAGCCAGGACTTCAGCAGGGACCTTACAAAATAAGACAAAGTGCATTCTGCATTGTATAGAATTACATTCTTTGTTCTTTAAACATGTCTTTTGCTGAATAACATCCAGGCAAGTTATATGGTTAGAGAACTACTTGGGAATTCTGGTAGTTTCTGACGCTCCGGAAGGGCGTCAGGGAAATCATAGTCTGACACACACTGTCGAATTTGCCTGCTAGCAACAAGTCCATTGAGGTCAGCCTTTTAATTTATTGAATATGTCATGTAATGTTTCTGTCTTTGTGATTGATCTTTATTTTTAATTGTTTGTCTTATTAAATCATAATTTAATTTTCATTTTATTAAGCCAGAACACTTCTGCCATCACATACAAAAATACAGCTGGCAACACTATTACTATGTAACTACACAATTATGCTGCAGGTTGGTAGACACTTTACCCGTACAGGGAGGCTCTAAATTCTCTTGCAATGATCGGTTACTTCACGTCTTCCTGACTTTGTGATTGATTATTTTATACATATTGAAAATACTAGCCTAATTTGTCTGAAGTTTTCACTTGTTTGCCATCAGTCTTTTCGTACTCTCTAGCATTTCTCCCGTTTCTCTTAATGTTTTATAAACATAATGTAAGTACTTAAATATGTATTGAAGTTTATATTGAGTGTGTATCCCATTTACAAGCGTCTGTTGTTCACATTTTATCAAACAGATTAGAAAACATCTGGGTTAAAATAGCCAGTATTCCCCCAAATATATGATACCAGAAAGTGGGGAGAAAAACCAAATCCGGAATAATGTTAATCAGCTCCGAGAATAGCACATCAGTTTATCAAGAAGTATATGTAATTTTCTATTAAACGGTTTAGTGAAAGAATGACAAATGAACAAAAACTTAATTTAGAAGCCAAGATGTATATTTCAGCCATAGATTGATGTGATATAGCTTTTAAGCCCTTTAAGTGACACAGTGTAGCAGTCAGTGCTGAAGGTTTTTATAACCATGGGTGATTACAGCTGGTGAAACAATTCATTCAGAATATGTGTATTCTGTATTAAAAAACTCAAACCACTTTCAAGGAAATAGAAAGAAAGAAAGGAGCTAGGCCCCCAGATTCAAGTCCTGTGTGCATGTGCAAGGCTTCCAGTTCCTAGAAACGTATCCCCTTGAGCCTTTTTTTTCTCTACAACTAAAATTTGTTCCTGTTAATCTAGCACCGGACCTTGTTATTTATTCTTCATTCATAATCGCAGGTTAATTGTTATCACAGTACAAATAATAATAAAATTATTATACTTTAATGATCATGTCGTAAGTTCCTGGAGAAGGAAACATGTAGGAAGGAAGAGCTCTGTACGACCTCACACTAATGAAAATTGTTGTTGAATTTAGTGCTTCTGTGGCATTGTTAATAATAATAAATGCATAAGTGATATATCCTGCTCCAGCAGGTAATTGTAAATGACCAGGCTGAACTGATTTGCTTTGTGTTCAGTTGAGCTGAACTGACATACAAATGACATCTTGTAAGTTTGTGGCACCTGTCACTCATCCCAAATAAATGACCTTTTCAGAGATACAAAGTTAATTTTCTGAAATGCTTCTAATATGGAAGGAAACTACCTTATTCACATTAGCTTAGGAAATGCAGAATCTTTTTACCTCAATTAGAAGGCTCAAGGAATGCATAAATAATATTTAATATACATTATATATTGAATCTTTGAAAATTTCAATAGTTTCATGAATCTTAAAGAAAGCCTGTCCTCATAATTGTGATTTGGGAGATACTTTTATTCTTTCTTATCTTTGATATTGGATTGCCCGGTACTCGAGAATGCTTCCTGAAGGGACTCTCTGATTTGTATCAGCTTGCAAAAGTTTAAAAATGCAGACTTGTAGCAATGATGTGTCTAAATATCCCTTTTATCGCCATCAGCCTCCAGCTGGGAAGGCAACGCTCCCTTTACTGGCAATCTGCTCCACTCGTTTTCCACTCAAGTGCTGTCAGAGTTCACTCTCAGTTTAAAGATGGCTATTGCAAGAGTCAATAATTTGACAATCATTTCAGGTAGCTTGATTGTATTCACCCAGGTCATTTTTATGCTCCTCATTTAGCGAATAATTTTTAAAGTTATCCTGTAAGGCTCCAGTGTGTTAACTGCTCTAAAGGATGTCAATCTATCCTTGCTCTGCATGCTGTGGATGCTTTGTGCTGTAACTTTCCACTAATAAGAAAATCAATATTTTAAGTCCCATTCTGTTACGGTGTTCAAATTCACTCTGTTTAGATGTAAATTTTTTAATCTCCTCTGGAACTAAAAGCAACGGAAGAAACCTTTGCAATTCTGTAAATAGCTTTAGATCTTGAAGGATGTGACTTACAGGACAACACATCTTGCCTCTTATGTTTAACGCTGAAAATACATGTACACAATATCCAGTTTGATATTGAAGTGACACAGGTGGCAAGGACGGACTGTCACAAAGCCTGGTCCTATCTTCTCAATGTCATAAGCAGACAGGGGAAGAGACAGTCTCTTTGGACTTTCTGTAACTGTGATTTTCTGCTGCAACATGGTTTGCTTTCTGCATGGAAGAAATCAATAGACAGTGAGGAAGGACAGTGGAAACTATCTGGGCGGCACTAGTAGGCGTGGATTCGTGCAGCTTGCTTTGTCATGGCAGTCTAAAGAAAGAGCTTAATTGTTTCTGACTGCTCTTGGTGCCAGACCTCTCCTGACAGTGGATCATAGTCCTGTTGCAAGGAGTGTAGCACTGAGTTACTGCCCTCCGCCTCCCTGCACCACTGTTATGGTCCAGGTGGAGTGAGGAAAATTAATCAGCTGACAGAATAATATTCTGGCACCACAAGGACTGCCATCATTTTTTTTTATCTATTATGAAAAAATTAAAGGTGAAAAAAAAAGGTGATGCTGGAAAGCATAATTTTTCCCTGGGGAGAGCTTGACCTGGGTGTGGGGCACAAAGCTCAGAGAAGTGTGAACTACAGGCACACCTTCTGCTTTACAAGGTAGCTCATCTGGGAGAGTATGACTATTCTGCCAAAATCCATCCTGTCCCAACCCGGCTGCATGAATTGAGGTACCTGGTACAAGCCTCTCTCTCCTCTCTGTGGCTCCAGACAAGGTTTTAAAAGCCTTGCTAGCAAAGGGTAGTGCTGCCAGGTAGCTGTCCATCATTTTCTTGTTCCTGTTCCCTAACCAGAACAAGTTTTCTCCAGACATCAGAAGAGAGTGTCAGTAATTTAAATAGGTTGTGCCGGTGAACCAAGCTCCCGTCAAAGCATTGCTGCTCAGATCCTGTCCCTTAGCCCGCAACATGTCCCTTGGGAAGCCTGAGGCAGACTTTGCGTTTGCTGTGATGTCTTTCCTGAAGCAGTGTGGACAGAGTAATGTGACCCTGAATGTGGTTTGAATTACGAGATGGGTTCCCTCCTCTGCCAGTGTTTGTTTGCAACAGGGAGATGACAATACTTCTCTTTTCTCTTTCTTCAAATGCTTTCAGCATTTTTGAGCTGCCGTGAAGTTACAGTGCTGGAAGCACTTGCGGGGAGGGCTGGGGGGAGAAAGTGCTATAGTTTTATTGCATGAGCTGAATTTGTATCTCATGGAAGAAAAACTGCCATTCATGCATGACCTGTAGAAGCGCAGTGGGGTGCTTCCTGTTTGTCTATGTAGACCACAAGGGATTGGTACTTAATAAAAGCATAGGGATGACCTATCCCACAGGACACCTTAGTTATATCTGGTACATGATAAATATGTGCACCACTATTGCAAACCAAACAAATTATCTGGCTAAAGTATCCAGACTTAAGCTGTAAAATCTCTGTTAAATGTGACTGAGAGTTTGTACAAGTTTCAGGAAAGAGAGAATTGTGATGGTGCAGTTCATGAAAATATAACGTGTGTAGCTGAAAACATAATGTTAATGCATTATTAAGAACAATGTAATATATTGACTACTCCATAAATGTCCAAGCTTATGTCTGCTTCCAGATAGCTCTTGGTGCTATAAGCTATGTAATTAATAACCTACTGTCATATACTGCATCAACCAGCTATTTTGAGAAAATTTCAACTAATTTTAAAGGAGCAATTCAAATAATGTTGGAAAGAAATCATCCCTCAGCCTTCCAGGTCTTTTAAATTTATATTTAATGCAAAATAACCTTGGCTATGTGATTTAACACTTGCGAGGAGAGAGGCCTGGAAAAATGTTTCAGACAAAAACATTTGAGTGAGTCCCATATTACCCAGAAGTGCCATCATAGCTGTACACCCTCAACAACATGAACAGTGGAGAGAACACAAGGCCCTGGGATGATTTTTTCTATCAGCATTAGGCTTCCAAACTGTGACTGTGAACTAGATAATAACTGGGAAGAAACTAATTTGGTAGCAATTTCTATGAAGCCAATAGTCCCTAGCTCAATGCCCATTTAACTTAGCACAGTAGGGAGCCTGAAAATATAGACAGTAAAATTCTCCTTTCATAATAGATGAATTAATTTAGCCAGCCTAGTTAATTCAAATGCAAATTATGTATTGAAAGTGTCCATTATTTATTGCTTCATCTAAGACTGTTTCTCTGGTTCTCTCCTTAATTTCTGAAGAGTAGCATAGAAATGCTGAGCTACCAAATGCTCTCTTAGACACCAGCCAATTTTAGTATGCTTTTCAAATGACGTTTGATATTTATTCTCCGATTTAAACCTAATTTTGGGATTGTTTATGTGCTTTGACTTGTTTGTGTTTTCCAGCTGTGGAGCGTTTCCACTGCCAAGTAGTTCCATTTTCAAGCGAGTGGTTGGATACTAGCAGCAGGAACACCTCATCCCAGCTGGATGGTCACTGCCAATTACACATCATATTTTCCTTCAGGTCAGGTTGGAAAGCGACTGTGTGGTCCTGCTCTGTGTATGTGTTTGGACATGTACTTGTACATTCATGTACACACCTATGTACTTGCATGTGTCAGAGTCCTCTTAGATATTTTCCTTTGGGCAATAATATGTGGTGTTCCTCAACCCAATTAATTTCACGACAAGGGAATCTTTTGTGGCTGCATTTTGAGTGAGGACATACAAGACCATCCAGAGTAATAAATATCTTGTTTGAGAAAAGTGTAAGAAAATTAAGGAAAGGACAGAACAGAAGTAAAGAATGGGATATACAGGGGAGGTTGTCTTATTGTTGTATTTCTAGGGCTTTGTTTATTAATATTTGATAACTCTCTTTACTACTTTGGGAATACCGCTCTGTAATGAGTGAGTGGAGGGCAGCTCTCGTTTTACCAGTGTACCCTCCAGAGCAGAGGTTTCCATCTGTGTCGTAGGAAGGTGGCATCATTTGAACCACCAACCAATTGCTTGGGGGGAATCCATTGCAGACCTCTAACAAAAAATGCTGGAGTACTCCCTCCAAAAATAGAAGGCAGCCAAGTAGGAAATTGGGCTGTAATTTTGCAGAGAGTAGATGATCATTAAAGTGTTTTGTATTTAACAGCAAGGAAAGTCTATTTCCATTCACACTGCAATCATAATTTTCTTTTCCGGGTCGCAGAGGAAAAATGCTTTTATTTTCACCTGATCAGACAGGTGAAGCAGAATGACCGGACATCCTTGCAAGGACTGCCAAATTATTTCTTTTCACATGAAGAACAGTTTTTGCTAGGCATGGGTCTCCATTTACCATTTTCCCTCAACATTCTCCAAAATCTGTGCTTAAAATGAGTGAGGGAACTGCTATGATGCTTTCCCTCACACAGGTAGTAAATGATTCTTCATTTAAGACCCTGAATAAAACTTCCAATCTCACTGGCTTTCGCAACTGGAGATGCCAAAAACCTAAGGGCTAACCTGGAACTGTGCTCTGTGAGCCCTGTACAAAGCAATCTGGAGAACATCACCTGAAATAACATTTATTTTTCCCCACTTACTTTCCTATAAGTGGGCACAGCCTTCCCTTTTACGTGGCATCTTTATACCCTGCGCATGTCATCCACATTAGAAAATGGGGTCAAACTGGTCTTGTTATGTTGCTCTGTTCCATGTCCTCTCTAGCCCTTGTCTTGGATGTGTTTCTGCAGCCCTGATGTTGTTAAACTGCTGCTTCTATTCTGCTAGCAAGAATTAGGAAAGCACTCAGTCTTAAACACATGGCTGGGAGAGCAGGATGTGAAAGGAAGGAAGACTGAGAACTTTGTTTTGTGCTGTTCAGGTACTTTCCAAATGTCTTCGATATTGTGGGCTCTTTGAGTGTAATTGCCAAACCACCCTTAACTGTAACAGGAGTTTGTTATATTCCTTAGTGTTCATTTTCTAGCTGTTTCTTAAACCGGTTGATAATTATCTACCTAATGCACATAAAGAAATATGATCTCAAATGTTCAGTCTTTTTTATCTATTCCGAACTTCATTGTTTATAAATTATTTTTTAAATACTTTATTTTTCTTAGAAAGGTTTTAGTCCAGGTTTAAATTTTCTTATTTAGGCTTTATACTGTAACAACAGCCTTGCAGAAACACTACAGATCCTTAAAAATTTAATAACTATAACCTATATCAATTTAGCTCAGCACATTGTTTGCAGAAACGTATCATCTGTTGCTTGCAGCTTTAGCTCAGCTGGTGAGGCACAACACAGAGAGAAGCATACAGAAAGGAAGGCTGCTGTTGTTCAGCCATCTGAAGGCTTATCTGTGCATGGGGATACTTAGCAAGAGGTATCCCTAAATCACTTCCTATGCAGAGATCTCTTAGCTCAGTACAGGGCAAAGAAGCAACTGCTCTATCTGTTTCGGTTTGAGCCAAGTTCAAAGGCACTCATATTCCAAAATAAGTATCTTAATTTAGGTGGAATAGCTGCTGCAATTTAAATTTTTATGCTACCTCAAACCGAATTAATTTTCAAGTGTAGACAAGCTTGAAACACTTGGAGGCTGACTTTTAATTAGAACAAGTAACAGCACCACCACAGAGATAGTTTATCTTAATGACAGAAGCTAAACTTCATTAAGTTTTCTGAACAGCATAAGAAAATGCAAATAAGACAGAGCCCCTTAAAGGGCTTGTGACTACCCCTGTCATTTTTATTACTGATGTGATTTTCAGTCATAATCCCATCAGCTTCACCTCATTATTTTGTGTGTCAACTGCATTCCCAGCTTGGCACCCTACTCAAGTATTTGAGTGGTACAGCAGTGCCTCTCTGCCAGGATGGCAGAAGGTGACACTGTTGTTGGGAAAGATGTACAGCCATGGCCCCAGGCAGTCCTGTAGGATTTTGCACCATGTCTATGCAAGATGGTGCAGGCAGAGGAGTCTTGCTTTTCTGCAAGATGCAGACCACACTGTGCAGCCATACATGAAGAAGTAGAGTAGCTGCAGCTGGTGTGCCCCATCCCTCAGAAAACATGTATTTCTCAAAGATAAGTGTGTTACCTCGGAAGATATGTGTTATATTAACATATCATCTTCCCTCAGCTAAGCAAATGAGCAACGTAAGCTTGTCTTTGCCTGCAAATGGCAACGCGGTCTCGGACGACTTTGTTTTCTGTGTTAATCAGCAACTGGGAGCTGCTTTACTCAACAGCCTGAAACCCAGAGTGGCTGCAGTGACCCAGGGAAGTACAAGGCTGCAAAGCACTTGTAGCTGTGGCAAAAGCTGGGCATCACCCCAGCCTGGAGATTAAAAGCTGCTGGCACCTTTCTGTGACTATGAGACAGAGCTTTTCTCTTCAATTCCTTATCTGGATCTGGACAGTGACTTACTTCTGCTCCTAGGAAACAGTTATTGGATTAAAAAACACATCAAGAAATATAGTGGCAAATATTTTTTGATGTAGTGAGAAGCAGCAGGTTCTTACTGACATTTCCCCACCTCCTCTGTATTCTGTTTCACTCTCAGGACTTCTGTAAAAGGCAGCTTCAAACTTCTGGAGTTGGCCCAGCTCCAGGGAATACCAGGGCCAGAAGAAAAGTCTATTTTGAGGGTGAGGAGAGAGATGTACAGGAAATAAAGTCAGTATGTTGTTAAAAAAGGGGGGGGAGGTAGAATGGGATAATGTGTTTATGTTTAACAACTATTTTATTACAAATGTGATCTACAGTGACAGTATGTTAAATTTCCTAGTCAACAGGGGACAATACAGAACAATTTGTGGCAAAAGGAAACAGATGCAGTTCTGTCTGCAGCTTCACATATCTGCTCTGCAAGCCAGCACTTCTCCTATAATTCTCTAGGAGGGATCCAATAAAAATGATATAAAATTTTATTGTGTTAGTGGCACTAGTTATTTGAGTGAGGAGCCAGAAAGCTTACCCAGGGGCTAAACCTTTCCTGTCTTTTAGTGCAGAGTAAAATGAGGAGGCAGTTGCTGGTAACAGCAATACTACAGTGAGAAAAAGGTAGAAATCATTTTGGAGTGCTTAGTATGCTGGAGTGAGGGACTCAAAATCAAAGTGAGAAAGCTAATAAAAGGATAATAAGCAAAGATGCATCAGGAAGGATGGAAACAAAATGTTGAGATGGTATTTAAATAAAATTTCAAAATCAAAAACCCTGAAGTTATAGAAGAAATCTGTGTGATGTATCTGCCCCTGCCCTATTGTTTGATGCTGTCAATTACAATTTTCCATATAGACTTTTATTCTGAATTTAAATGGCTGTAGCTTGGGAAGTGAAGCAGAGCGAAAAGATGTAAAATAAATAATACCAGCTTTCATTCTGGATCAGAACATCTACAAAAGGATTGAAATGCAGTCAAACTGATCTCTCTTAAAATCAGACCTTTGGCTCTTTTGGATTACATCCCATAAGTGTGGCTTTGTGGGGACACTGTGCAGGACTTGCAGGTATCCTTGCACTGGATAAGCCACGCTACAGTTTATAGAGGGAAGTGAGATGTTTCCCATTATAAGAGGGATGCTGGGCCTGACCAATCATTTCTGTTTCACCATGAGCTGTAACCCCAGATAATTTCCACCATACACTATCTACAGATGGCGGTCCAGCCCAAACGAGTAGAAAAAGGATTTATTTCTCAGCAGAAATGCAGCACGGCAATCCAGTACTTAATCCATGAGAGATGGCCTTTGAAGAGCAATTACAGCGCATGGGGACCGAGAGGTGAATGCTCAACAGCATTAGCAAGTCACAGAGGTGAGGAGGAGGGATGCAGATATATACTGTATTTCCACAAAATTTTTTTCTTGTGATTGCTTAAATTTCAAAGCCTCTGATTCAAGACCATGTTTATAAAGCCATTTCTTCAGAGCATAGCTGCTCTGCCCTTTCCAGGGTGCCCCAGGTTTGTCAGCTAAAACTGAGAGCTTGCAATGTCCTTGCCCTCTTTTAAAGCCTGGGCCTTCACCTTGCAACCTCTGAGGTGAAGGAGTTCATCTAACCAAGCCCAGCTCCCCTCAGCACTGAGCAGTGACCTGACTGCCTTTCCTCAGGACAGTTGGCCTTCGTCAGGGACATGTCCTCAGCCTGGGAGGTGGTTTTCGCCAGTTCTCTGAGGTGTTTTGCTGCCTGCCGTCACACCCGGTGTAACAGAGCTGAGAGGGAAGTGGAAATAGGGACAGCAGAGAGAGTGAAAGGGGTAGCTGCCATGCAGGGGGGTTGGGCAGGCCTTGCCATGGAGGGCTGCCAGCCTGACAGAAAATGGCTGCCTCCTCCTCCCTTCACGTCACTTCATGTTGTCTCACCGTCTCCAAAGCCATCGCCACTTGGGTCATATCCTCCCACACTGAAGCAGTGGGGTTTGCTATTTTTGAGTGATATAGCTTTTCCTAGTAGTTAATAACTAAGAAATCCCAGGTGATGGTACCTGCTTTTATTGAGGCGCTTGGTGTGGCAGACTTGGGAGTGACCAGTGTTATTCCCTCTCTCCTGCTTTCCCTCTGTGTTTATAGAGTTGAGTTGCTCAATAAAAACTTCTTGGACAGCCTAAGCACAGACCTTAACCGTGTCTTTGAATATGTTATTTTTATTATCAGGGTCCTTTATCTGCAGAAAAGGAAGTTCAAAGCGCTGACTGAACAACCCCTCTCACCTCAGTAAGGACACTGCGGTAAGAACAACACATTTTCGTTTCTGGTCTCATATCCTTCATGAAATGTAAATAAATACTAGGGTATGAAGCTTGTGGTTTTGCAGAAGATGATGTTATTTAGAAACTGAAAGACTCTTGCCAGGTAAAACAATGGATAGATTTCTTTTTTTTCTCTAGCAACAAAACATTGCACTTAATCCCATCAGGTTTTTTAAAACAGTGTAAATAGGTTTTACAGACCGTCACACCAGTTTACCTAGTGTTTAAACTAGTTTAGTTTGTGGGATTATGATAAACCGATATAGTTACGAGAAATCCTAAAAAATTAGAATTTATTTAACTGTAGAAGATTATTGCATTTGAAAATAAATCTACTCTAAAACATGACAAACTTTAAACTTAGATCCAGAACCAAAGTTCAAAAAATCTTCAGATGGGAATGTCCAAATACTGCCTTTCAGGACTTTACCCTGAAGTGTTTTAATGTTTTTCAAATAAAACATAATTTCTGTTTGTAGAACCACACCAAAACTTTTTATCCTGGCTTATGTTACTGAATTGTTGTAGTGACCTGTGGGAAGTGTAGTTCCTCTCTGCAGCCTGAGGTGTTTTGCCAGACAGTTGCATGTTAGTACCAGAATGATACTAATATTTTGACTCTGTCTCAAAAACCAAATATTGCAATTAAGGTTTATTTAACCTGAGGCAAAATATTTTGATCTCGCTTCCTAAAAGAAACCCAAACATTTTTGAAAGAGCATAGCTTTTCATTCCAAGAATCCCTTTTCCAGTGTAAATGTATTTCAGTGGAACACTCCTGACCCATTTCAGCTTTCAGCCACAATTTCAAGAAGCACAATCTTTTACAAGCTTGGTTGCTAGATAAGACCAAACCTTTCTGCGTGTTTTTCTGAATAAAAAAAAAATTAGTTAGAGATGTAATATGGAGAGCAAACCTTTCAACATTGATCTTTTTCTGGTCAGTTAGAAAATGTTTGAGGAAACATTTTGCCAGGTAAATACATTATTGATCATTTTGGAATAAAATGAGCCAAGAGGATAACTAAGTACATAAAATGGGTCAATAT
>Ga0181612_132484_pt1 | contig 11647 bp, 5 predicted proteins | sample HoacroProtozoa21_FD_119630 | JGI IMG/M metagenome (GOLD analysis project Ga0181612, IMG submission 119630) | Hoatzin crop microbial communities from Cojedes, Venezuel. Combined Assembly of Gp0051906, Gp0051904, Gp0051908 | reverse complement strand
TGACCACATTCCTGTATTCTTCCCAAGTGGCCTGCCGCTCTTTCCACATTCCATGGACCTTTCTCTTCCACCCCATCTCTGCTAGAAGCTCCTTGTTTAACCATGCAGGTCTCCTGCCTCCTTTGCTTGATTTCTTTCTCAGGGGCATGCACTGCTTCTGAGCATGGAGGAAGTGACGTTTAAACAGCGACCAAAACTATTTTTAAAATCCAAGAAACAGTACAATGAATGAGAACTTTTATACAAGATATTTCAATCATTCTATAGAGCTGTGTAGTGTGGACATACTGAATCCTAGAGTAGAGTTAAAAATACTTTTATATTCCCCAGGTGCATTCCCTCAGGATATATAAGTAAACTCCTTTGCAATTCTAAAAATGCAGTGTTCCCAAATGCAAATTGCAAATGTTGATTGTTCACAGCTTTTCTACGAGAGAAATGTCGCATTTATTTTCCCCTTCACCATTACTCCAGAGTCCACCAAAGCCCTAAATGGGAGAACAGCCAATTTGACAAGCCACATAAGTGACAGGTTTTACCAATTGAGAGCAAAAAGACCTCTTTCACATCCGTACTAAACATAGTCAGGGCCACTGAATTTGGCACAGCTTTAAATTACTCCAGCAGTAAGATAAACCATAGCTTTGCTGTGGCATGGCGTGTTGCTCCTCCCATACGTTCTGGTGATGGCACTGCACAAGGTTGGACACAGCAGGGAAGAGAGCAGAGAAAACTGTTATCCCCCAGCATCATTAGCGTAACAGCATGGGTGAGTCCTGAGAATTTGTAAGGAAACGATGCCCTCTTGTGCAATGGTATCACTAAGCACAAGGCCTGTAATTCTGAAATAATATGGATTATTGGAAATCTAGGCTTTTGATGTTGTGTAATGAATTAGGAGTATTTCCTTATCTGTATTTTAAATCCTAATATCTTAAATTTAACATAATTCTAATACAACATATGAATAGAAAAAACACTACAGAGTATTTTCATGAACTATATTTCACATTTGCACAGAGAAAACGTAGTTTGGAACTTTTTTATTAATGAACAGGTCCTAAACATTTTTTTTTAATTCCCATGGAATTACATTGGTTAAATCTGCAAACCAAAATCAAATTCAGAAGTTCAATTTAAATCTTGGCAACCCTTCAAGAGCATTAAAAAGAAATTAAATCAAATTTGGAGACTCAAGCTGTTATATTTTAAATTTCTTTTTACACAAATTTTAAAAGAATATTTTCTTTTTTTGGAATTTGTCCACAGCATACGAAGCAGACCCCCCTGCAGCAACCAGTTAACTGACCCATTTATGACTGTTAAAATATAGATAAGAAAAATGTGTTTTAAAGGAATCTTAGGACTTTCATGCACCAACTACAGTATAGCTGATTGGTCATTTCCCTTCCACTTGCTAAGGACACATTTCTAGAAACAGCTAAAACAGCCCAGCAATCCTTCTCTCACTTTTGGACCAGTTGGTCCACCATCTCTATAGCTATTCACCCTGGCACCCAAAAAAGGTTGCTGACATCCAAACTGCTTGTTGGCTAAGGCTCCTTAGCTCATGGCTGACCCCAAATCAAACCTGGGAACAGACAGCCAGAGTGGCAGCTGGCTCATGCCTCTTGGCTCTGTCCAGAGCAATTTAGCAGAACTGAGATAACATACCCGTGCCTACACTCTGTTTAGTTACCAGTACAGACAGTTTGTCCTTGGGTAGCTTTAAGGATGTTTACCCCTCAATATAAAATGTGTTTTTAAACCAGTAATCAATAACCTTGTTTTTTATGGAAAACCTGCTGCTGATTTCCAAAGCAGATGAATTATTCTCTTAAGTATTTGTAAGGCAACACTCCTGTAGGATTTCTGGCAATATCCAAGGTATTTATAAGAGGGACTCAATATAAGTAAAAGCAGTTGCTGCTGAATATTCCTGTGGACTCATGTATAGTGCAGATAAGAAAATTTATTGTAATGAAGAATATGAAGATTTGCTTAATACTGCAGAGCAGAGTGATCTTATTTTGCGAAATGTACATTGCAGACTAAGTAAAAAAAAAAAAAAAAAGCATGTGATGGAGGAACTCTTGAAAGAAGCTGATACACAGTTTCAATGATAAATTAAAGATGTCTTTATTTAATAAAGTTAGTTATTTCCATGAACACTTGAAAGTTCAGGTTTTTATTTCACAAGGAATAAGCTATCTAGTAAAGGCATTACAAGCATTACTTCAGATATAAACCAATGTAAATTGGGTTACAGTTTAGCTGTGAGTTGTTAAACTAGATACAGTATAATGTATTATTACGTATAGCAGTACTATGGAGAAGAGAAAGAAGTACAGATGCTAATGGAAACAGCTCCAGAAAACATATAAGGAGGCAAAATACATGATGAGTACTCAGCAGCATAATCCTCAAACACGTATACTGAACCAGAATCAACTCTTCTGTCAGCACATTGCAGTTGCAGGCCAATTTAGATTTGTATCATTCTATGCCAGGTGAGGCCGATCTGATACAGACTTTTGGAATAAATGTTTTATACAGCTCCTTAATAGGTGACTGTTAAATCTGGTGTTATTGAATACATTTAGTTTAAGCAAAAACACATTAATAAACTGCAGCTATGCCAGGTGGACAGTTTTAATCGTCCTCTGTCAGAGCACCCTGTTGCACTATTTCTGTAAAGTATGTAAAAGCTGTGAACTGCAAAGACACAGAGCAAAACAATATCAATGTACACAAAACTTCAAGGGTTTTATGCTGATTTCAGGACTCTAGCTCCCATTTCCTGTCAAGAGGGCTTAACACTTTGCTCCTAACTGCAAAAATGTTCTAGTGAATGCAGTCCCACGACTACACTGTTTTCTTGCTTAAAAAGCTTAATTTTGAGTCTCTTCACGATGCTTTGCCATGAAGCATACCAGCACTTTCAGCACTAGCTCAGAGGTCCCTCTTAGAGCATTGTGTCCATAGAGTTGTATCTAAAATGGAAATGAGACAGAATGCTGATGTCTAAACACAAAATATCCCTTCCCAAAAATGCAGCTCTAGTAATCATGTTTATTCAGTATCTGTGATGTGATCCTCAAAAATATTTACATTATTGTAGATTCCCGGTAATATGGCTCTCACTTACTCTGTTATATTCCAAAAATTAAGTATAATTGTAGGTGAGTACAGATGCAAATGTAGCCCTGGTAGCAGCCTTTGTGTGCTGACAGGTTTTTTCATCTGTGGCAGCACGATGCACCTATTCGATCCCTTGCAAAATCTCAATGGCAGGACTGCAAACTTGGGAAGCTGGAGGGTGGGTTTGGTGTCTTCTTCCTCCTCACAGAACTTCTACCCACACTTCTCATTACACAAAACGATACTCTACTCATGGGCTAGAGCTTGGTCTGCTACCATGCCGCCACCTCCACCCCCCTTCACAGCTCGTGCTGAAGCTGTGCGGAACAGAGTATAGATGTCTTGCCATCTAAAGCAAAAAAGTTCTGTATGCTGTCAGTTAAAGCTGTAAGGAAATAACCATATAATGCCATTTTGTGTGTGTAGGCTCTGCGATGTATATATGTTTGTCCTTTACATCCCTCCCTTTTCAACAGAAGAAGATGAAAATTCATTCAGATCCTTGAGTAGGTATCTCGCTGGGGAAAAAACTGTACAAGACAACATAAAACAAAGATACGGATAAGGACAATGCACTGTGATGCGGAGTTCCACAACAAATGAGCTAAAAATAAGCAGAAACCAATTATATTTGGTTTCTTCCACAATGACAGCTTTTGTAGTCAATTGGATGTGAGTAATACCATAATTTTGAAGCAAAGTCCTGGTGAAAAGAGAGGTTGAGCATAAGCAAGGTGCTTGTGCTTCTTCCTTCTGATCCGCAAGCAAGAATTCATGAACCATCATTCTGGTTACAGGACCCCCTTTTTCTTGCCACAGGAGGCCTGACCAGCAGTGCTGTGAGCAGATGTATCACTTAGTATTTTATTACTTTTTTAATTTATTCCAGCAATAAATGAATGTCTCATGCGACTGAAACTGTCTGGATTCTCATGTATTAGTGACAGTCCACCAAAAATTTTTCTATAGGTCAATAATCTGCTAAGACTAAATGTACCTGAATGTACAGGAACTTAAATTGAAAACTTACTTTCTTTGTGTCACTCTGCCGGAGCTAGCTGCTTTTACATGCATTGAAAGCTAATGTGAAATCTAATTCAGAGACATTCAAGGTAACTCCAGGTTTTTCTAGGCCCTTTTTTAAACTTTATAGCAAAAGAAATGTTAATTACCTCACACAAACTTTACCCACATTTGCAATTTAGCAGACAAACCCTGCAATGCTGTCTTCCTACTGTTTAAAAATATTCAGGATTTAATGGGGAAACTTGACAAGTGAAGCAGTGGTTTCAAGTGCTGCATGTAAATCTGAAGCGCAGAGAATAAAAGGCTGATTCAGTCTCTCTAATATCATTGTAGTGTACAAATGAAGTAGCATACCATAAAGAAGAAAAGTTTTAGCATTCTCACTGCTATTATCCTCTCAAGATGTATTTCAGCTCTAGTGATTTTCTGTTGTTTTAATCAACATATTGGTGCTCTCAAGAGGACTTGGCACTTAAGGTAAAGATTTATGTTTTCTAGCCAGATCAAAATTTCAAAAAGTTTAGCACTTCAGAACTGCGCATATAATCATACTACATTTCTGAACTTCCACAGCCTTCTATTTCTCTATGCCACCACTCCCATGCTTCTTAAAAGCACAAAAGGTGAGAGCTTTCTCTAAGCTCCTGAGAACTATCTAAAAAAGCAGAACAGAGTGCCTTCCTTCTGCTTGTATATGTAGAAGGAGTTACAGAGCTTCACTAGACAGATATTCAATGGAATAAAGCTTTCTTGTGCCTTCTTTATGAGAGTTATTATTTTCCAAGCCAGGGCAGCCTTTACGCTGAATATTCATGTTATCATCTTTTTGAAATAAATAGAAATAAGTACTCTACAACATGCAGTCTTCAGACCTATTAAGAGATTTCTATTATTTACTACAAACTGAGGGGTAAAAAAAAAGGCAGTAATATTATTTAGTCATTTAGTTATTCAAAAGGAAAATGCAGTATGCATAAACGTGTAGATGCATGCATGCACGGGAAACACTGCCTTCCTTATCTGCGTCTGGGTTTGGATTAGAGTCTTTCCTATGCTAAAGTTGATAGTCTTTGTTACATTTTTTGGAGTGAGAAAACTCAAAGTATATTTAACAAGAAAAGGGTTACACATAACTTCTGAACTTGATCCAGTCTCTCCTAATTAATCACTTGGTCCCTCAGTCTCCCATTTTTATGCGTATTTTCACATCACTGCTACAATGGCCGAAGACTAAGCCTGCAGAAAAAAGCAGTTAACATCTTTCTGTTAACTTAGCTCCCAGAACTTGCTCACCAAACAGATGTCAATCTCAGCACAAAGAAGTTACAAACAGGGGCCAGAGGCATAGATGGAAGAAGTCTCCACTTTCTCTGTTGATGGTAATTAGGCTTCAGATCATTCTAGTTCTGCTGTAAACATGTACTGTAAGGTCATCAGTTATATGGCTATATTATTTTGTCTTTCTGTGTTTCCTTTAGCTTGTAAGTCCTTCTGAGACACATTGAATGGACTGACATTGCAGCCTTCCATTTAATTGATGACCAACTACTCCACTGCCTTTCCCATCATTTTTACCTGTCAGGGGAAAAGGTCCTTTTGAAAGTGGCAGGCAATAACTTTTCACGAAGTAACATCCACTTTAAGACAAAAATGGGGGAAAAGGAGGACCCTTCATCCTGTTTTAAATTTTAGTGCAAAGCTAAAACGTGCTGACTAAACTGATTAAACCAAACTGGCTGAACTGTGTTTAGGCCCACCGGCAGAAACTGATTTAGGTTTTTGAACACATCACTTCTGTGAATCAAAACCATCAGTAATCCTGTATGTAAAATTAAAGCACAAAGCCATGCTGAATACCTTTAAATATCTTTTTTTTTTTCTTGAATGGAGAGAATCTACTAACACAAAATTCAATCCTATTATGCAAAATGCACCTTTTCTTTCTGTATGTTTCCTTTATTTTCCAACCTATCCTGAGATTTTATAATCAGAAGCACTTGGAGAATGAAAAAGTGGAAGTTGTTTTGTAACATCCTTTTGTCAGAGTGCATTTGTTTGTCATCCAGGTACTTACTTCCTCAGAAAATGTAATATTGCCGGATTTGTCCCAGTAAACATGGAAAACAAGATTCTTAGTTGATCAAAAACAGCAATGATTCAGTGAAGACATTTCTTGATTCTTCTCTGGCTCCCCTCACAGATTTGAACACTGCTATTTTCTGGAATCTATGTTTCAATCTAGGGTTTTAACTGCCATCTATGGGGAATCTTGTTATTTGATATTTAGAGCCTACTTTGTCTGACCTTTTGTCCAATATACCTTTTGCCCTATTAAAACAGATTATGTAATCTTAAAAATTGCACTATGCATTCAAGAAGTATGCAGGGATTCATTTACTGCAAAACAAATTGCCAAAGGAGAAGAAACAACATTAAAATTGGTCTATAAAAGATGAAAAATAAAAGAAAAAAATCATAACTTTCAGCAAATATTCTTCCAACTGGTCTTCTGTCCACTGAAAATGCTGTGCTTCTGAACTCAGTGCTGTCATATTAGTCCGTAATTACAATGTGCTCATTATATATATATATTAACTATGTCACATAAATCAATACCTCTTAGAATTGTTGGCTGTTTTTCAGTAGCAGCTGGAGATGTGCCCATCTGAAACTCCATTGTACTGGAACTTTGGTCTTTGCCTGCGAGAGATTGTGGTCAAAAGGACAACAACTAACAAGTACTGGGGAAGAAAAACAAATGTGGCAGCAATGCTAAGGGGCTAGTTTAACACAAGTAATACAAACTGGTGTAAAAAACCTCAGGCCATAATTTCTTACTTGCCTATAGACTAGGAGATGGCAATATTCTGTATATGATATGTCAGAAAGGAGTCTCCTTTATTTATCCAGGGACTTATTAAACTCATAGGTACCTTCTTCCTGTAAAATTTATTAGTTAAAATTCTCTTCAAATACTTTGGATGATATGAGCAAATCCCAAGAATATTATTCTATTTGTTGTTTCCCAGAATAACTTCTTTAAACAGCATGCATAGTAAAGTAAATATTTTCAAGATCTGAGGTCAATTTGGAAAGAGATTTTCAAAGATTTTTGGGTATGCAGATATGTCTGAAATTTGGTGTCTAAGTCCCCAGTATTAGGTACCCAAAAACTAAAAAATGAAAAATAAAAATGCTGTCCCCAAAGTTTAATGAAGGTCAACACAAAGTACCTAGTGCCTAGAATTTTAAAAATCCTTCCAACTAAAAGCAGATATTAAAAAACTATTTGAATGTTTACAACTCTTGATTAAAAAGCAGCAATAAATTTACAAGTCTTAAACTAGCTTCATGAAAGGTATGAGCAAACACAAAATGAAAACATATGTATATAGATTGACTGAGGATGAAGACCATACACTGTACAAGACAATACACAATAACAGTTGCTTCCAAAAAATATACAAGCTCATGATGCACTTACAATATGCGTAAGAAAGCTTTTAAATTTGGATCAATTAATCTAAATTAATTTACAGTTTTGGTGTCTAGTCTCATAAAAAATGTTTTTCTAGAAATCTCCAATGCTATGTATGGCACTTCACTGACTGGAAGGAAAGGAGACACCTACTAGTTCCTTTACACTTCACACTTAGACGTAAATGAGATTCTTAAGTAAAACAGACAGGATTAAATTCCTGAACTGAATATAGGGGAGTGAAATCAACATAAGGAAACTAGAAAAGAAAGACAAGAAACAACTTATGGGTAAACTAGGATTTTGGCAACCAGGATCATTGTCCTAAAGATCTGGCAATTTTTGTGCTAGTACTGATAGACAAGTAGTTAAGATAGATATGACCCACGGACACCATTAGGTAACCTTGTAGGTGTGTGATTATTGCATACTGGAAACATATGACAAGCCAGAATACAACACAGAGTTCATTCCCTGATTACATGATCATATGGATCCTTTGTCCACCTAGATCTAAATACTGAAAATTAATATAAGATCATTAATTGCTACCTTTTAAAATGTTTTGCTGATTTTACACTGAGAATGGGAATACTTCTTTCAACATAGAGAAAACGGCATTAAATCTTCCAAGGCATCTATCTGAGCAACCAGATTATTCAGCACATGAAAGGAAGTGTCATGACAAACGAGATTATTAAAAAGGACCCTCTAGTTATCTTCTGGCCATTGAGCTTCATTGTCAGCATCAATGAAGTGGCAAATGCTAATTAACCCCTGTGGGTAGAAGGGGCAGTTCCAAAACCAACCATAATGTGAAAGGCAAATAATGTAGTAATTGATAACTATGCTCTTGCATCAGCTGCTAGACCAAAATGGGCTTTTCATCAATACCAACACTTTAGGATGAAAATAAGGCTATAAGAAATAAACAAGTAGTCAGACAAATACTGCAGGAAAACTAAACAGTAAGCTAGCTTGATTTTCTTAGCTGATACCCTAAGTGACAAAAGCGACAGAAAAAGACTTTTGTCTAAGTGTTACAGAGGTGTCAAATTATTGTACTTTCAGAGATTGTAACTTTGATTCATTAAGGTTAGGAGAATTATTTTCTGATTTTTGATTTTCCTCAACACACTTTCATATTTCAGACTTTCTTCTGACTAGCTCAGGCAGATATACAAATTTTTAAATCTGTATATGGTTTTTGAAAAACATTTCAGAAAATTATTTGCATCTTATGCAATTCAAACCTATTTTTCAACATCCCAGAAGTTTTTTCAATATTTCTATGTATTTTCTATATATTCAATAATTATCAACAAATTTATGAGTGCATAAAGAAAATATGAAGAATATTAAGCATTTCTTCCTTCAAGTTCCTTCTCCAAACTCATATTTTAGATTATCAGTTGTTATTCACATATCTTCCATCATTCCTTTACCTGATCCTTGCACAATACCAATGACAAAAATGTTAGTTTATTAAATATGCCTTTGGAAAGGATGTGAACTAAAACCTCTGTTTTACTTCAACTGTAACTTGTTTCTTTTCCTTCTCTTAATCATTCTTACTTTTTGCCCAATTGCCTGTCCTTCTCTGGGTTCTCTACCTTGTATCAAAGAAGGCCATAATAACTCCTCTCCAAAGTGTTCTGGGTTCTGTATAAAACCAATTGACTTAGTGTCAGCAGCTCTCCTCTTGGAATACTCTTTCAGAACCTCATTTCTCCAGTAATTAGAATCTTTCTTCCAATTTCCAGCCTAAATATATTAATGGACAGCTCGTATATATTCTATCATCAATGCTATCAATTTAATTTTTTTCCTTACCTCCTTGTCTGCACTTGGTGATTGTATTTCCATGCCTCCTCAGGATTCCTTTTTGTCTCCTCTCTTCAGACAAGCAATCCGATTTACTGATCACTCTGGTGTCGTCTTCTTCTTCACTCCAGTTTTGCTGAATGTGAATAACCACAAAAGTAACAGGTTTACATCAGGATGGCTTGTATCTACTAACCTTGTGTAAGATCATTATTCTTTGTCTATTTGTTTGAGATATTGCCTGAACCTGTGGAATACTAGATGCATTGTATGACACGTTAACAATCAAAAATGTTCTGGTGAATCCAATTAACTTATGAGATGCATCTTCCATTTCACGTCAGACATAGTTCATGATCTTGAGTAAATCACTGAATACAAAGCTGAGGAACAGAAGTACAAGTAGAATCTACAAGTCCAGTTGTAACTGAACAGATTATAGAAAGGTAGTGGTCAATACCACGACACATTATTATAGTGATATTTTACCACAGCTATAAGAAAGATAAATAAAGACTGTCCTTACAAGCTATCTCCCATGTTTAGAACAGGTAATTTATTAGAGCTTAGAAAAGACCATACAAAATCCCCGAACTTCTAATTCTTCTATGCATTGAACTCTAGAAGAAAAAAACATGAAAGAAGAAAAGACGTTCTCTACTCATTTGACCAGGGATGAAAAAGAAGAAGAAATTATGGTTCAGATTCTAATCAAATAACATTTTTCTGGTACCACTTTATCTGCTAGGACAGTGGTGCTACCTAATTAATTCCAATGCTTTTCAAAAATCTGGTAGTCTTTTAAGACATGATGAAAATTCCAGTATTTATAAAGCTTGACAGTAAACTTGAAATTTACCTGGGATTATTGTGTGCAAGGCAAAATGGAGAATGCGGTCATCCCGGATCAGATTACCTGTGGTTTCAGAAAAAAATTATTATATTGCATACATGCACAAGAGGAAAACCACTTAGTGGTTGGCTTACATAACTGATTAAATACTCTATGATTCTTACATGTGTGTCGGATTTTTTTCTATAGTGATAAAATGTATATTCCGGAGGATGGAGATAAATCAGAACACGTAGCAAGTATTCTGTGACTTTTCCCAAACACACTGAGCATTGAAACAGTAACATACTCTGCAAAAACCAACACAAAACCCACACTGTTATTCTTCTCCCCCAAAGCTAAGCTTATTGGTTTCATACAGCGAAGATCAGAAAACTGTATTCTTTACCTAGAATATTTTTTAAAATAACAATTACTATTGGTCTATGCCAGTGAATGAGAAGGATATGGCCTTTAGTCAGTTTTTTTTTCAACTGCAATTCTTATTCGACAACTGTGTAAGAAAATAACTTGCCTCTAAACCTGAACATTTCTGGTAACACAATGCTTAGTTCCATTACCATAGGCTAAGCAATTTGTAGTTATTGTACAGAGTAAAAGTGCTATGACATTGGATCAACAAGCATGCACTTCTTTTCATTGACTTGTAAAACTGACTTTATCAACAGATTTATCATTCTCTGCTTAGTAAGACTCATCACCTGAAATTGCAAATGAGTTTGGCATTTAAATATTCTGACTTTGTTGGTGGTTTAACATCCAAAAGTATAGTAATCTCTTCTGTAAGTGAAGGGATAAATGCACATAAGGCCTATATATTTTTATGTGAAAATATGGTCTGTTTTGTGAACATTCATGATGAAATGCTTTATAATTTTATCTCCATCTTTGTGATTAAATGCTGTCATATTGTGCCACTTGCCTCTAATGAAGTAATTAAAAAAATGTTACAGCAGAAAGTGTCAGAAAAGTCTTTTGTTCTTTTGGAAAATTAATAAAAGTATATGTGGAGGAAACATCTTCAGTTCAGGCATCACAGACTCCTGTATATGCAAAACAAATTTCTCTCAACATAATCACGTCAGCCATCAAATGAAGGTCAGAGAAAATGTACCCCCCAATGAGCAAGACTGGTAAACTTGTAACAATGGATGAGGAGAAGGCTGAGGTACTCAACAACTTTCACCTGAAACCTCTAATCCCACAACTCCGAGTGGATGGACCTGCAAGGTCTAAGGCTCAATGTCCAGATTGAGCTCAATGGAAAGTTGTGTCCCCTAGGGGTCCGTGTTTAGACCAGTACTTTTTAATATCTTCATCAATGA
>Ga0181612_119846_pt1 | contig 11647 bp, 10 predicted proteins | sample HoacroProtozoa21_FD_119630 | JGI IMG/M metagenome (GOLD analysis project Ga0181612, IMG submission 119630) | Hoatzin crop microbial communities from Cojedes, Venezuel. Combined Assembly of Gp0051906, Gp0051904, Gp0051908 | reverse complement strand
GCCGTGAAACTAAAGCTGCTGTTGCAGCACAGCGTGAGAATCCACAGCATGGCCGCAGCGTGGATGTACAAGAAGCCTGGCGCTGAAAAAGCCACCTGCACTGTTTATGTTCCTTTTCACGTACAGGGTTGGAAGGCTTTTAGAAATGCTCCTTCAAATACCTTTCTGAGCAGGCGGTTCCTCTCTGGTGTTGAAGTGGCAGACTTCATAGCCCTGCCCCAGGCAAAGCTCCCCGCTGGCTGCAGGGTTGAGGTTTCGGCTCTGGCTGTCCCGTGCCAATGGGAGCCCCTTGTTCCTGGTCTTTCCGGATCCTGGTCTTCCTTCAATAGAAAAATAACTTTCCTGAATGTGCCAGCAGACTGTAAACTGTAAGGTTGGGAAATGATGGGAAACGTCTGGCATTTGTCACAAAAGAGGATTTGTCAGAGAACGCGTTTCAGAATCCTGCTGCCAAGATCCCGCTGCTCTGACATACTCAGAAGCTGCTAAACCCATCGGCTCTCTCCGTACCTTCCCCACTCTGTCTTCCTTTGCCTTTTTTTCTCTTGCACTTTTAACCCCGCTCATTTTTTTTTTCCCTCTGTTGCCTTGCTGCTTCCTCCTCACCTGTTTCTTGCAGTGCCTTGAAAGGCAGACCAACCCCCATGGGAGCGTGAGGTTGCCACGCTCTGCCCTTCCTTTTCTTTTAAAACAAACCAAAAGCCTACAGAAAAGGCACCTGCTGCTGAAGCCGTCCAGCTGCAGTGTGATGGTCCGTGCTGTGAGCTCTTGTCTGTGAGCACACGGAAGGGGAGCACCTTGGAGACCTTGGTGATGCTGCCCTAAGTCTGGTCACCGTAGGACCAGACTAGGCTGTGGGCAGCAACACGGGATGTTCTTGTGCTGTTATAGCATTGCTTGTAATCATATAGTGAAGGAATTCAGTTATTCTCAGGAAATAGGACCATTACTAACATCATCTGAGTAACCTGACCAGCCCTCTGAAAAGTTAGATTGTCAAGCTTTCAAGTATCTAGTCTAGTTGCCTGCTGATTCTATGCATTTGTTTTGCTGGCTCTAAATGTCTTGAACAGATTAAGAAGAAAAATCCTGATGGGAAGTTGTTGAGGCATCTTCACAGCGCAGGGTGATACCGTATCGTCCTTTAGCTGAGAAGCTCCCCTTCCTCTGGTATCTCATATGCGATGCTCAGAAGTGTCTACTGATTTTTGGGTGTCCGTGAAATAACTTTCAGGTTAACTTGAGAGGTTGGTCGATGCTTTCTAAAAACAAGGCTGCTCTAAATTCTGCCTGTGCTGTGCCTAAAATTCATTTCAAGCATTAACTGAATATAAAATAGTGCCATTCAGGAAGACCCAGGAGGGACTTACTCTAATGATCACGTAGCAACACAAGAGAAGGTATTTACGTGAGGTCAGGAGGCTTGGCGAATAAAGGAAGCATCACTGTACAGCGCGCTTTCCCCAGTGGTAAATTCCTACCTTATAAAGTGTTACCAACATGTTTCAGCAGAGGCAACACACTTGCCGTTGCTTCAGTCAGTTAAAAGTTGTCTGAAGTCCTGTCCTTATCAAGTTGTTAATATTTACAAAGATGATGTGGGCTGGTAAGCTTTTCTGTTGTAGGCCAGTATATTGCTTTTGCTGTTCTGGGTGTGTCTATTGCTCTTCACGTTTTATGGTCATCTCATTAACCACATCTTATTACATCTGAGCTCTTACCTGCGTTAATAACAGGCATAAGCTGGTTTTGACAGTGGGTGCGGGGAGAAGCCTGGGCAGCCGTTGACAAATGGTCCTAATTAGCACAGTTCTGTAAATTTTTGTCTAGCAGGGAGTGTTGTATCGCTCAGTTGCAAGCTGTGAAGATGCACTTTCTGGGAGCATAAATATGTAAGTCTCTTTTCATTTTCAGTAATAAGCTTTAGGCAGAGCCACGATAGTCTGGTTTGGTTCCTTCCCCGATTTCTGGTGGGGTTTTAGTAAGATGCCTAAAACTTCACTGCAACGCCAGTGGGTTGTAGGAAGCACGTGGGACTGGTACTGGTTTGCTGCTAGAGATAGTAGTTTGAATGTGGGACCTCCTATTCATAGTGGTTAAATATTACTATTGGTTATTTTAGAGACAAGCTGCTCTTCCGTGAGCAGGGCGTGCTGCTGGGGACATCTTGCCCAACGCTTGTTCACGTTGGGACAGAAAATTAAATACGGACAGTACCAAGAATGCAAGCTGAGGTTTGGCGGGAGGAGGGCCTGATGTAGATTTTTGTTTACATTGCCCAGATCAATTCAAGTTCTGTTCAATACCTGCCGGAGAGAAAACTCGCATTTAGAGGGTGGAATAGGAAGGAAAGGGTCTGTCTGCTGGTTTTCTTTAATTCTTCTCCATAGTGGAAAAATCCTTGCAGTGAGAGTTTCCTATATTCTCCTCCTGGGGAATAAACAAACCTTTTGCCAAAAAACGTTCAGGCCCGTTGACTCTGGGCGGTTTAAGTTTACGTATTGAAATTCTGCCAAGAACCACCAGCCAAGAAGCCCCCTCCGTAGCAGAGGTCGGATTAAATGTGAGTGGGCCTCTCTGTCCCGACAGCTGAGCCCTCCTCCTGCCCTGACGAGAGCCGACCGTGGACATGCCAGATGCAGCACGGGTGTGTTTGGTTGGTAGATAGCGTAGACGGTTGGACATCTGGAGCCGGGGCTGTCTGCCCTGTGATTTCTTATATCGTCTTGTGGTCGTTGTGAAACCAAACAGGAACAGGTAATAATTCAAACCGTCGCTCCTGCTATCTGGAGTTGTCACCTCTGGGGAACGGCTGGGTCTCGGAGGGCTTGGGAAAGTGATCCTGAAGGTCAAGGGGAGACGTGCTTGGGCTGCTCGGTGCAGATGAAGTGATAATGAACTCTGGGGAAGGAGGGGGAGGACCATTTGAGGCTTTTATTATCCCTCAAGCCGTGAATCATCCCAAATGCTAATCCTTGGGCATGCAATCAGCAGATCCGGGCTGCTGCGTGCCAGGCATCCAGAGTGCAAGGAGCTGTGCCCTGTTTCTCCCAGGGCTTTTACGTTCTTCTAGGATTGTTTCACACTTTACCTTACAGTTATGCAGGAAAAATTAAATTCCTTATGTGGCTTCTCATAGTCTTTCAGGCCTTATGAGTCCATTTTGGTGGACTCCTTCCAGCTGCAGATGGATGGAACAGTGTGTCTGAACTTCAGGGCATGAGGTTGTGTCACATCAAGGACAGCAAGTCCCCAGGGCCAACTTTGCCTTGTAAAGGAAGTGTGTTCTCTGCTGTTGCGAGAAGTCGGATGGGTTTGTAGGCTGGCAGAAGAACAGAAAAGGTCCAGCTCTGCTGTAAGGTGTCACAGCTCTGTGGATTCTGCTGGCTTAACAAACTGCACCAGGGCCTGTGGTTCTCGGTCAGCGCTGGAGGGACGTGCCCCGCGTTGTGGCACGGATGTGATTGCAGCCCTTTTGTCGCTGCATGTCCCATCTCAGAGCCCACAGACCTCGTCAGGGAGGTGGTTGTGCTGGCTGGCTGGCGCTTGGTTTAAATTCTGTGGTAGGCATTTCCAAATTTTGATGAGCTGCTACTCATCACTCAAGCTTAACTACCACCCTCATTTTGTCATTTGATGGGGATAAAGTAAGTAGCTACTCAACCAGGTCCAGAGGTGAGGGGCCTGAAGACCAAGCAGGAAGGTGAGTAGCTCTGCTGGAGGCCACAAATTGTGCAAAAGGTCGCATCTCAGAGCACCGTAGGAGGCAGCTGCCAGGATTCATGGCATTTCTGCAGAGTCTCGGTAACAGGGAGGCTACTGGCCCCATAATGATTGGCAAAGGAAAGCTTGGGACCTCTCCACCCAGCTGCGGTGGTGCCAGCTGGGGGGTCATTGTCCCCGCTGCCAGAGCCTAGCTCTCACCTCCTGATATCAGCCTTGTTAGTGCTTCAGCCCTCGCTTGGCCATTTTGTTGTTTTCTGGCAATGAGGTTTCTAAACAGGGGTTTAGAGACCAGCCATTAAACCTCTGATGATGAATATTGCGGATTGAGAATCTATATTTAGAGGAGCAGCCCTTTTGTTTGGTAAAAAATGAGCTATTTTGTTACTGCTTCCTTCCAAAACCACTCCTGCTTCACTGTATTTCCCTGCCAACCCTGACTGGTACAGCAGCCATTGCAGTTATGAGTCAGGCTTAAAAATAGGAGCAGATTTTTATTTTAATAATCAATTATCCGGTGAGTCTATGATTGAAGTTGGAAGGGACTTCAGGAGATCATCTGGCTGAACCTCTTGCTCCGAGAGGAGTCAGCTATGAGATCAAGCCAGGTTGTTCACGGCTTGGTTTTTGGGTTTTTTGTTTGTTTTTTGCTCTGGTTTCTGAGGCCTGAGGATGGTGTACTCTGTCTGCATTTTCGTGCTCCTCTACAAAACCTTGGTAATCTGCCTTCTCACTGCAAGCTGAGATGTCTTGCAGCCTTTTGATCCCATCAAAATGGGCTTTTACAGGGTGAATAAAACCCCCTCGGCTTTTGTGAGCATCGGCTGTATTTGAGCGTTGGGAGGAGAGACCCTGCTTTTCTACCCAGCTGTCCCCCTTTGTGGCACTTGGGTGCTGGCCAGCTTGCAAAGAAAAGTGCATTTTCCTGGCAGAAGAGTGCCGGCCCGGCAAAGCTCAGCAGCAACAGCTCCTCGGCACTAATTGACCCCCTTCTTGGCAACTTCATCAAAGACGTTGAAGAATAAATAGGTTGTTGATTGAACAGTTTCCTCGTCCCCAGAGGTGGTCCCTCTTAGTCCGGGTTGAGGCACATTGTCAGGGCTGGGGAAGAAGCTTGCGGAGCGATTAGCCCGTGGTCGCCGAGGAACAAAAAGCTTTAATTTATTGCACTTTCCATGTGACATCTGCTGCGTGAGACAATGGCAACGTGGTAGGGGTTTGCTGCTGCCTCCGTCTGCAGAGGTTGATCTGCGGTGCCCACAGAGCACATTACTGTGCTGATTTTGAGGGAAGAGGGGGAACGTAGCGCAGATGGAATCTCTAATAGTGGAATCTGACGAAAACAGAGGTCGACAGCAGGAAAACACCTTCAAGGAAAGCCTGGATGTATAAGTCGAGGCGGATGCTGATGGATGTGACTGATGCATTCCTTTCATAGGAAAGTCGTGTTCGTGCTTGTTGGCGCTGCCGCAGAGGCACGATGAAATCCCGCAGAAATGAGGCGTGCAAGTTTCAACCGATTAATTAATGGAGCGTATAAGGAGCAAATATTAACCATTTTACTGATGCCTGGAAATAGGTTTTTAAATGTTCTGCTGGGGTTTTTTGTGACAAATTGCGTTCACATACTTCAGCCCCTTTATTTCGTTCCAGGCTGGGCCTCACCTCCAGAATATTTGAACTTTCTGTAGAATGAGCAGTCCAGGAAAGCTATTTGCAGTGAAAATATTTTAAAGTATACAAACTGAAACCCTTTGTTTTGAATCAGATCAGTGTTAAACTCTGAGATTTTGACACATACAATGCTGATTCATGGAATCTATTGTCTAGAGGTAGGATTTTAGCTAAAGACAGAGCAAAAATGAGCACCACAAGCCTTGCATTCAGGCAGAGGCTTTCCTTCTGTAGCTGTTCAGGGGTCGTTCTGCACTCGGCAAACAGAGTGAGGGTGTGCAAAATAAACACTGATACGGTGCTCCCGCCGCAGCAGCCTGAGAATCTCGTGTCTGTATAATGAGTTACGATGTGAGTCTGCATGACACCCTATACATCACTGTCAGGTGAGAGGGCCTATAGAGTTACGTTGCTGTGAGAGCGTGATATGGGGCAGTGCACCACGTTCTTGGGTAGCATACACAGCCCTTTCCTTCTGCTGAAACTGATGATTCCGTCTGTGATTCACTAGCAGTGACTCTCTGCCATTTTTGTTTTTAAGTGATGAAAACACCAGAAAAGACTTGAAGACACTGCCTGTCTTTCCTACCAAGACACTGCAGGAGCATCCGTCGCTTGCTTACTGGTGAGCTATTTAATTTAAAATGCAAATCATTGCTACGCGTGGTGATGACAAGATTACTTTTAAATGGTCCTCCAAAGTCTTTAAAAAATTTTCAGCCTGTATGAGAGAGGACTTGGAGTTGTTTGTGCTCAAGCTTTTCCAGCTTTTTGAAGGTTATAAATTACACAAGATCTGATGCAAATCCTTCATTGAAGGTTCGCTCAAATTAAATTTCTGGATCAGAATATGTGGGGACCATGCATTAGAAAGAGCTGAAATCTGAACTCCAGCCAAGCCTGGGTCTGCAAAGAGCCCCTTGCTCTTCGGCTGTCGCACAATAGAGCTGCTGTGGTGGGTTGACCTTGACTGGCTGCCATATGCCCACCTAGCTGCTCCCCTAAACAGGACAGCGGGAGAAAATAAGCTAGAAAAGCTGGAAACAAAAAGGCAGGTCCAATTCTGTGGCTTGAATCTGCTGTGAAGGAACACAGCATTTAGCATGAATCTGCGATACTGCTTCCTTGGAACTGACACCCTTTGTGCAAGTTTGAGTCCTTCATTTGTTTCATTTTTTGGAGTTTCATGTATACCTGATGGATTGTCAAATACACCAGTACCTGCTTATGACTTGTTCTTTTCAGAACAAATACTACTGGGTTTTTTTTTTTTTTTGCTTTCAAGCGTCAGACACTTAAATGCATATTTTGTTTCACATTCTGCTAAAACAAAATGTTAAAGTATATAGCAGGAAAAATGCAAAAAGGTCATTGCTGACAAACCTATGTTTTTTTTACTTATGAAATGTCAGGGGAAGAAATACACTGGAACGAAAACATTTCTGGTTTAACTTCTTCTGTCTTACATGTGGTACATTAACCGTCTTTTGAAGATTTGGTCCTTTAGAATGTGAAAGTGAATGTTTGCAATTAGTACCATCATTCTGCAGCAGCATCTGCAGCAGCGCAGGCTGATCCGAAACGATTCGTTAATTAGTGTGGAAGGCAGCATGCGATGGTGAGGATCAGCCGGGCAGCTCCACGCTGCTTAATGACGGGTGGGAAAGGACTCAGTAAGGAACAGAACATAAACCAGAGGGAGAAATGCACAGAGGGACTCTTCTCTGCATGCTGAGCAGATGTCTGAATTTCAGCAGATGCCATCACACGTGAAAAAAGTCACTGAGCCTCTAAATTGGGTTTTGTGCTTGTTTTGCAGTGAGGACAGAGTAATTGAGCATTACACACAAATTAAAGGTCTGACCAGAGGACAAGCCATTGTTCAGTGAGTATGACACTCGTTAATTTGTGAAGATGACGTTTTCACTTTTTTTTCTTTTTTGTTGAGAGGTGGCAGTGCAGGCTGGTTTGGTCATCATTGCTTGCAAACGTTACCATTTGTATCTGTCAGAATGTTTTTTACTGAGTTATATTTCCAAGTTAAATTATTTGAAGTTTCAGATTCCGTAGGCTGATAGTCAAGATAGCTAGTTAAATTAGTTAGTTAAGGCTGTGTGTCCTCATTCAGTTACCTCAAATATAAAATAAATTATTTGGACCTTACTTTATTGGAAGACTTGTCTCCGTACCCTGCTTGCTATCAATTAGTTTCCACACTGGGCTCTTCAGGGCAAGTATTACCTTAGGTTCTGTAAGGGAAACAAGTGCATGTTTGTTGAAATGTTCAGAATTTGGCTTTCAAAAGAACAAGGGATTCCAAGATGCATACAGAGCCCATGGAATTTTATTTTTATTTACCGTTAATATTACTGTACTTCCTACAGGCAAATGCAGTGGGACATGGTACAAACCAAGAAGTTTGAGATGATTGCCATGGCTGCACATAAGACAACGTGTGGTTTTTCTCATGTAGCTCAGTGCCTGCAACTCTGTCTCAATAGTTCAGGGGCTTCTTTCAGTAAGAACAAGGGAAAAAATTGTCTGTTCAGGGGTTATCTGAATTGCCTCACAAAACAGTCATACAACTGCATAAACACCTTCATTTGGAGTCCATCTGTTGTAACCAAAGCACCGTAATGGAATAATTATAGGCAGGTCTTTACCGTCAGCATCTCCCCAAAGGCTCACATGGGCAGTTGAGAATTTTTACTTTCAGGTCTCTGACGCTCTGATAAGAGATTGAAGGTTGTGTTGTATGAGACATTTTCTATTCACTTTGCCTGGGCCAAAACACCACATCTTTCACCGAGCCAGGATGCCAAGTTTTTTCTCAAAACATGGGCCTTCAATTAGTAAGACCTTCAAAATATGTAAATGATAAATGACATGTCCTGAATGTATGTGTGAAAACAATATGTTAATAGATATTACTCCCTCCGGAGAAAATCATCTGCTACACTATAAATCTGTCTACAGGTATATGAAAGTGGTAGAAGCTTTGCCAACATATGGAGTTCATTACTATGGAGTAAAGGTTAGTAAATGCCCATAGATAATGTGATTGCTTAGCTTACAACGTGTGATTACATTCCTATAGGAGTAGTTTGATGATTCAGTACTCTTCTGTCAGAATTAAACCCACCGTTTTTCAACCTCTGTAATTTTTCCCCCTTCGATAGTCTTTAAAAATTATTTCCAGAGAGCAGCAAAGCATTATGTGCTACAAAAGACAGGAATTTTTGTAAAACCTTCTGTAATCCTATCAGGAGCTAAATTCGTATCAGCTTAATTAAACTGCATATCGCTTCTAGATCTGAAGCAGTAAATAGTTTCCCCAGAGATATTTCTAATCAAATCAGGAAAAAAAAATACAATGTAGAAAAGACTGCTTCTAAGTGGTGGGTGATTAGTGGGTGCGTGCTTGGAGTGGGGAAGTGCTGAGAATTCCTTTTGGAGAGTGACGGAAATACACCATTTACTCCCGTTTGTAGAGCAGAGCCTGGGCCAAAGTGTGCTGTGCAGAAGAGCTCAGCAGAGGTGATGTCTCCTTATTTTGAGTCATGGCCATGACTGTGGTACCCCAAAAGCTGCTGTTTTGTGCTGTTCTCTCCTCTTGCGGCTGTCCATGCCTGATTTTAGTGGATGCAGTCATTGGCCACCGTTTTTTCTGTCCCATATCCTTCCCCCCTCACAGCCACTCCTGCAGCAAGTGACACCCCCTTGTTTCAGCAGCACTGTCACTTTTTTGTCCCACTTTGCACACCCACCACGTAGTTTCTTGCCTTGGCCCAAGAAGGCAGGGGGAGAAAGCTTCAACATTCACTTCAGCAGTCCCCTTCACACCAATTTGTTGGCCAAAAAAAAAAAAAAAAAAAAATCTTTGTTCTGTACATACTCACACTCATCACAGAATGAAATGGGCTGTAATCTTGGAATTGTGTAATTCTTAAGTAGCTCTTCGTTCATGTAGACATTCATTTTTCAGGATAAACAAGGAATCCCGTGGTGGCTTGGAATAAGTTACAAAGGAATAGGCCAGTACGACTTACAAGACAAAGTTAAGCCCAGAAAAGTAAGTTTTTCACATCTGATTTTTTTTCAGGGGGAGGCGGGGTGGTGTTGCATGTCAGAATGTACTTTTTTACATCGTTGCTCATGAGAGTAGAGAGCAAAAGACCAAGGGTTGGATGCAGAAGGAGAATTTGGCTGGCACTGAGGCAGTAAAACTCTCCCTGTTACTGGAAACTCCTTTTGGGAGTTTTTTTGGGTATTGGAAACTCCTTTTGGGAGCTTTGGCTTGTGGGTCGTCTTGAGTTTGGTGGTCTCAGGACAGTCTGGACAGGAGTTTTGGCAGCCCCCAGGGATAACTAGAGAAGTATGAAGCAACTGGGTTTCTGCAAGTCCTGAACTAAAGGCCTTATCCTCGAGTGGTGTTTTCACTTGGGTTTAGTAGGTGTGTTTTGTGTGTGAAGTGATAAAAGGCTCCTCTGATACCCATGGAATACAAGGGCAACTGCGTGATGCTGGAAGCCTCTTTGGGCAACTGTATGTTCCATGATGCAGTGAGTCGTAAGGGGGGGTTGAGAGCAAATGCCAAATGCTGGAGGTCGTTGTTCTTTTTTCCACCCCTGTGTTCCCCAGTGTGTCTCCTCTGCCAACAAACCTCCCCCGTTGTTTAAACTGGGCAGCGGGTCCTGTTTTGCACTGCTGGCTCCCTCAAAGCCCCCGCCAGCCAGCCCGAACAGGCTCTTGTGCCGGTGGCCTTGGAAACCCACCGTGCAACCCAAGCTCATGATGTGTTGGGAGCTCGCCCAGTCCTGTAGCCATGTACGTCTCCCTGTGACAGTACTGAGCCCTGATGGTCTTCAGAGAGTTATTTAACCCGGTTGGCTGGGGGGAAAAGCTGGAATTGCCCGTGCAGGAGCTGCGCTGGGGGTGTGGTGGTTTCTTTCTGGTCATGTCTTCGTTGGAACATCTAAGCCATGAGGAGGTGGAAAGCTGGGGATTTACTGATCGCCTTCCCCAGGAACGATCTGGGCAGGAGTTCACATGAAGTGTGTGCTTCCTGCCAGGGAATTTTATATTTGCAAAATGATATTGTTTAGTGTGTTTGTGCCAAAAAACATAGCTTAACAAAACTTCCTTTTAAGAGCAATTCCCCTTCAAGCTCCCAGTTTGATCTTCTCTTTTTCCAGAGCAGGCTATGACTTGGTTTCTTCTGGTGTATTTACATACCTGTGTGTCCAAGGGTGAACTCATGTGTCCTTCCTTTGCTTTGTTTAGTAAAGCACTTAGTTTTGTCCCAGGTCTCTCTTAGCATGCCTGTTCTAAGTGGCAGCAGCACAAGAGGAACCCTAGAAAATCAAGTCAATGTTAATGCAGCCATTGCTTGTCAGAAGAGAGCATCAAGGAGCTCCCCTTTTTCTTGAGCGCTTCCCTGTTTTTAGGCAACATCTACAGTATTTTCTGGTCGGGTCAAACGTGGATCATTCTGTAGGCAAGATGTCCAGCTGTAACCAGCAACGCTCTCCAAGAAAATGCAGCCTGCCTGGCTAGAAGCATTGCTTTGCCAAGCACTTTTTATGCTTGTGGGATTTCAGTTTACAACATAAAGCAGGCAGATTAAGAAGATTTTTTTTTTTAAGGTCAGCAGGGCCCAGATACCAAGTCACACCCTGCCACAGTTAGTTACGAGGCGTTGCCTTTGAACGCAGCAGGAGTTGTGTTTAAGAAAAATAAAATTAAATAAAAACCAAAGGTCACCTCTGCAGTGGAAGTGTTACAATGGAAATTATAATAGTTGTCTGCCTTACTGTAATTATAATTACAACAGAGGATAGAGATTAAAAGGGAAGGCAGGAGAGAGGAGCCTAAATGCAGAGAGAAGGTTTAATGCCAATAATCTGATTGAAAAAGTGGGGATGGATATGGCTGTGGTATCCTTGTGGATTTGTATCTGTTGCTGATAGGAGGAGGAAAAAATGTATTATGGCACAGCTTGTCCTGAGTCATGACTACTTTTAACATGTGACTAAATATGCAAACAGTTAATTTATACAAAAGGTGTTTCAGGGTTTGAAATACAAAGTGCACTTCTCATGTGACCCATGGAAGTAACTGGAGTCAGACTGTTCTTGGGGAGCAAAGCAGGCACTGGGTGTAGAGGCACCCACGTCTGGACTTGGTTTTGGAGTTAAAATGTTGAGACGCTGCTGTTTATTTCAATGTAGCTTTGCTGCCCGTGATGTGG